>Ga0180219_1000158_pt1 | contig 76998 bp, 71 predicted proteins | sample eDN3rd30CBELigMG_FD_151338 | JGI IMG/M metagenome (GOLD analysis project Ga0180219, IMG submission 151338) | Enriched Miracle-Growth compost microbial communities from Emeryville, California, USA - eDNA 3rd pass 30_C BE-Lig MG (version 2)... ...
GCCATCCCACCAGACCGCGTCACCCTGAACATCGGACACGACGACGGCCACACCCACACCCCACCCACCCTGCTAGAACTCCTAGCCGGATAACACCAACCGGTTCACACCAGATTGACAACCAGCGGGATCCGCGAAATCTCGCGGGTTCGGGCCGTTTTTATGCCCTCTGTTCGACGACAGAGGAGAACAGAGATGACCAGGAATGTCCGTTCGGAGTGGCACGTGGATGGCACGCGCACACCTTCCCCATGGAAGCGAGGAGGCCAGCCACCCGAAATTTGGGGTTGGCACACCGCCGAGGCCGTGCCACTTCGTGCCATAGGAAGCTCGGGTGATGCCCCACGATCCGCGGAAACACGCGGGTTTCGGTGTTCACGCGGATCTAGTGGCACGGAGTGGCACGAGGGTCCAACCGCGTCCATCCGAGTACACGGGAGGGCATCATGAGCGGGACGAAACGCGAGGCATGGGGCAGCTTGCGCAAGCTCCCGTCGGGTCGCTGGCAGGCCCGCTATCCCGCGCCAGATGGCGAGATGTACCCGGCGCGAACCGAGGACGACAAGGCGCTGACGTTCGTCACGAAGACCGATGCGCGAAAGTGGCTCGCGTCGATGCACTCGAAGATCTCTCTCGGCCTGTGGGAGCCGCCAGAAGTCATTGCGGAGCGACGCCGCGCCGAGACTGCCGCTGAGCAGTCGCGATCCATGGGTTTCGAGGAGTACTCGAAGCGCTGGTTGCAGATGATCAAGACCGAGCCGAACCGAAGCGGCAAGATACGTGCCGTCGGCACTGTCCGCTCCTATCAGGGCAAGGTCTCGGGCTATCTCGTTCCTGAGTTCGGAGACACTCCAATGCGGGACATCGACATCGACCGCATCCGCGTGATGACAGACCGACTCGACAGAATCCCGGCTCCGCTGAACCCGAGATCGAAATTCAATGGGATCACTCGGCCCGTGCTGATCGTGCTCATGATGATCCTGCGCCAAGCGGCCCGCGACGGCATCATTCCTTCGGCGCCAAGCGTCTCGATTCCCCGCCAGGAATCGGTTCGCCATGATGCCGACCATGATGAGAGCGAGGACATCATCACACCGAAACAGGTGGAGGCCCTGTATCAAGCGGTTCCGGATCAGTGGGCGATCATGGTGCAGCTCGCCGCCTGGTGTCAGTTGCGACGTGGGGAATGCCTGGGGTTGCAACGGCGTGATGCCGAATGGCACGACGACGGCAGTGCGACTCTGCACGTGCGACGTCAGCTGAACGCCAACACCGGCGACTACACCGACCTGAAGAGCGAAGCAGGCAAGCGGTCGCTGAGCATTCCGAAGCTCATGACCGATCGACTGAAGCAGCACCTCAAAGACCACGTCGCAACCGAAGACAAGGCTCCGCTTATCCCGGCAAGCATTCGCGGCAGCATGCCGCTCTCGAATACCCGCTGGGGCTACATCTGGGCCGACGTACGCGACAGCGTTGACGGGCTGCCGCACCGCTTCCGCTTCCATGACCTGCGTCACACGGGGCTGACGATCTTCGCTCAGGAAGGCGCGACGCTTGCCGAGCTGATGCGGCGCGGAGGGCATGCCGACATCCACATCGTGCTGCGATACCAGCACGCCACGATGAATCGCGATCGAGAGCTGGCGGATCGGATGAGCGCACGCGTCGCAGCGACCCTCGACCCGAGCCTCGCCCGGAAGAAGAACACAGGGGAGGAGTCGTAAGCGGACAGCCGCGGACACCTGTGAGGTAACACCAATCCATTCACAGGAAGGCACTGCCATGAACTCTCGAACTCGCAGCGAAGAGCACGAACCCGACTTGGTCTCACTGGCCGTCGCGGCCGAAAGCCTGGGCGTCTCAGTCAAGACGATCCGGCGTCGAATCTCCGACGGCACGGTTCGCGGATACCGAGTCGGGCGCCTCATTAGGGTTGACATGGAGGAACTGCGCAGGAGTCTCGTCGTGGAGATCCCAACGATGAGATAGCGGTTACAGCGCGAGGTTGGTCGGCAGGACGGCACGCGACGCCCCCAGGTGGATGACGCTCCTCATGGGGGCGTTCGTGCTGTCAAGCATCCGCGTGACGTCCGATGCGTTGAGGACGACGCACGCGCTCCCGTCCTGAAGCAGGTGATTCGTACCGGCGCTGGCGGCGGAGGTAACGGGACCGGGGACAGCGCCAACGATGCGACCCAAGTGCTCAGCCTCCCGAGCTGTGTGCAATGTTCCAGACCGAAACCCTGCTTCAACGACGATGGTGGCGCCAGAGAGCGCTGCGAGGATACGCGACCGATCCAGAAAACGTTGGCGGGTCGGGCTAACACCGGGCGGTAGCTCGGAGAGCACCAGCCCTTGGCGTGACACGCTCCCAATGAGGTCTGCGTGACCTGCTGGATAGGGGCGGTCGACGCCTGAGGCAAGCACCGCGATCGTGTTGCCGCTCTCGATGAGCGCACACCTGTGCACGGAGCCTTCGATACCGTAGGCAGCACCGGCGACGAGGGTCTTGCCGTTCCGGGCCAGCTCGCTGGAGATGTCCTCGGCAACGTGCACGCCGTAGGCGGTCGCCGCCCGGGCGCCAGTGATCGTGATCAGCTGGGAGGGCTGCGCGACGAGAAGCTCTGCACGTCCCGCAGCCCAGAGCGCGTACGGGGCTCGCTCGCGGAGATCGTTGAGGGCGGCGGGCCACTCTGAGTCCTCGGGTACAAGCACCCGATAGTCGTTCTCAGTTAGCAACCGCGAGGCCACCTGATCGGGATTCGCGCGTGATTGCAATCGATCTCGCCAGATTGCCGCCTCGACTCGATCCATCCCGGGAATCGCGGTGGTGCGCTCGATCAGAGCGATCAGCTCCACCCCACCGACTCGCTCAAGGAGTGCGCCCGTTGTGGCGTCGTTCGGAGTGCCGATCAATGACAGCACTTGGCGGGCAGTTCGCTCATCTTTAGTGAGGTTTGAGAGTGTGGGCATGATGGCCTCCTTCGAGGTGAGATCTCACTCAGAAGGTGTGCGCATGCTGCCCCTTTCGACTCGTGCGGGGTAGGCGTACCCTGGGAGACGAAGCAGGTTCTCAACTCTGCGGGCCCTTCGGGGCGGCCCTCTCGGGCGCTCGATTCACATGCTGCTTCCTCGGCGGAGATCGACGTGTGACGAGAGGCCCCATCATGATCCGTTTGATATTGACGGTCAGCAGCTTCATCTATGCAGTCCTGCAGCGATACGCACCCACGAACACTGTGCTGGGCCGGATCCGGCGACGCCGTGGCCTGAAATGGGGCGTTCCCGCGATGCTCTTGGCTGCGCCGTACATCGTGCTCGCGTATTGGTGCTCATCTGCGATCGGCGATGGCGCCCCAGGTTGGCTCAACCTCGTCATCCTGTTGTGCCTATGGAACGCGTTGAGGTTCGTCGCGATCGGCCCGATCTCCGTGGCACTTCTGATTCGTGTGCGACACAACGAAGCGGTGGCCCTTCGCGAACAAGCGCGTCACGAACGTCACGAGGAACTCGTCAGCACGTGAAGGCTGAACTACTCCTGACCAGACACCTCCCCGGGCCGATCGTCGATGCTTGCGTAGAACGCATCCTCTGCGGCCCTGCGCGCCTCAACCTGTTCGAGCACGAACTGTACGAAATCAGCATCCCGATCCATGATGGCCTGCTCCACGATGTCGACGGTGCGTTCCTCGCCAGGCCAGACGGTTTGCCGCGTCGGGCGATCCCGGTCAAGTCGTGTGCCACTTGCCGTCACCCAGTCACGCAGACGCTGACGGGCCTCGGCGAAGTCGCGATGCCACCCGAACGGTGCTGAGCCGTCTTGGTTGGCGTCGTAGGCGCTCAACCAATGCAGGTGGAGTGCGGAAAGCTCCCAGAGCAACTCGGGGTGACGATGCCAGATCGGCGGAATCACCGCGGCGGGTAGGCCGTATTCCATGCGGAGCCAGTTCACCCAGCGATTGAGTTCGAGGAGTTCTTCTTCGAGATCTTGCGATGTGAGGAGATTCCAATTGATGGGATGCGGTGGCTCTGCGACGAGATCCGGCTCAAACTGCTCAGCCTGGATCTTCTCGTTGCCCTCGCCGGGGACGTTGTGCTCGTTCATGTGCTGCTCCGATCCGGCTCAGTACCCGAGAGACGGAGCACCGTTTACGGCCCCAGAGGCTCGGGGTGCGAATGCGCGGCGCTGCTCTTTGTCGGCGCTGCTCCGCGAGGCGGTCTTGCGGGCGGAGCGGTCGACTTCGTACCGGGTGCGGGCCGCGTCGTGGCCGATGCGCTTTGCGACGAACTCCTCGCTCTCGACGCTTTGACCCTCACGCTCGTAGCTCACGGGTCGCTGGTATCCCTCGGCAATGAAGTTGTCGCCTTTGGCGAATCGTTCTGAAGCGCGTTCGGCGGAACGCCCGAACATGACGAGGTGGTGGAAGCTCGACTCCAGTTGCGTGAAGCTGCCGTCTTCCTCGCGGCGGAAGTGCTCCTGCCCGAATCGGAAGTAGAGGCGCGGGTTTCCGTTAGCCGAGACGGTCAGCTGCGGTTCTGAGGTGACGAACCCCGAGACGGATTCCTGTGTGTGGATCGACATGATGTTCTTCCTGTCTGGTCAGGCGGCCGCCTTTGTTCAGCAGCTGCGACAGGTAGGTGCGCGACCGTCACCTGTGCTTGCTAATACTTGGGGTGCCGCAGCAGAGCCTCCGTCGCCGAACGATCGAGGCGGAGCTTCTCTCCGTCAGCACGTTTCGGCCACGGATGTAGATCGGTGATGATCGGTGGCGTCGATCGGAGCAGGATCACTCCGGTCCCGAACGGGAGAGTTCGGATCCGATCCGGGGGCATGATGGGGACTCTGCGGACGGAGCGCTGATTGGAGCGCGAGCCGTAGTCGCCGAACGTGACTGAGTCAGTGAACTCGTCTCGCTCACCGATGAGGGTAGACAAATCTTGGAGGTCGCGAGAGTTCGATGCACCGCCGAGGATGATCTTCGCGATGCTTGCGTCCCAGATCGCAGCGGCCTGGTTCTCTGACCACTTGTCGCGTGCTTGAGCGAGCGATTGGAGCACCGGCATCGTCGTGATGCCCGTGCCGCCACCCTCGGCCATGAGGGTTGGCAGTGAAGGGAGCGGGGCGAGGTTCCCGATCTCATCGAGCGCGAGCAGTAGCGGTGGATCCAGCCTCGCGCCGGGTGATCGTGCGGCCATGCGGCGCGCGGTTTCGACGAGATCTTCGACGAAGGCAGCGACCAGTGCGGCGCTGTTTCCGGCACCAGCCCCAGTCGCGAGCAGGTACAACGTGCCCCGGCTGCGAATAAACTGCTCCGGGTCGAAGTGCTCGCCCTCAGTGGGGCTTACCGCGTCCAACACCCTGGGGTCGGCGAGTGACGCCAGTGCGAGCGACACTCCCTGCCAGATACTGTCGCGAGTGCGCGGGTCAGCGTCGAGCATTGCTTCCAATGATTCGGCCCATCCCGTTGCAGCGAGGGGCGAGCCGGTGAGGATCGCAACAGCCTCGGCAGCGGCCGCAGGGTCGAGCGTCCACCGGAAGAGTTCCGCCGGGGTCCTGTGATCAAGAGCGGCAGCGTGGAGGAGCGCTTGCAGCGCGACCCGAGTCTTGCCCTCCCAGAAGCCGCCGCCTTCGACGCCACCAGAGGATAGCTCGGTGGCCGCTGCGAGACCGGTCGCCCGGATCATCGCGGTGAGCGGATCTTCGCAGCCTCGGATCGGCGACCATCGCAACCCGGCGGGAATGCCTTCGGCCAGGTGTTGCGGATCGAAGACCGCGACAGGGCCAAGTCGCTCTCGCGCCTTGAGCGTCACCGTAAGGTTGTCGGGCCGAGTGGACGTTGTGACGACTGCGCCTGGCGCGTCAAGGATCGCCGGGATCACGATATGCAGCCCCTTACCTGAGCGCGGCGGACCGATCAACAGGATCGAATCTTCGACGCTCGCCCAGATCTGCTTGCCGTGCGAGCGGCCAAGCAAGAAGCCCACATCTTCCGGCTTCGGGTGCTCAAGCGAAGGACGCAGCGTCGCAGCACGACGAAGGAGCGCCTTCGAGGAGGCGCTGGATGCGACGTCGTGCCTGCTCGCGGTCCCTTGAAGCTTGCGGGGGTCGGAAGTGACGGCCCGAGTATGGCGTCGTATCCGAGCCCAGACCCACACAATCGCGGTGGTGAGCAAACCGAGAAGAAGGGACGCTACGACCCAGTAGACAGCTGAATTGAGGCCGGGTGCCCCGAGAACAGCGGCGGGATCAGCAGGGGCAAAGATCACGTTGACGCCACCGGCGAAACCGACCGCCGGTTGTTCAGCACCAGTCAGAAAGGCTGCGATCGAACCGGCCCCGCGGAGCACGGCAGCGATACCGAAAAGTGCGAAGAGGCCAATCATGAGGGCGTTGGTCAGCTCATCCCCAAGACCGCGGCTATAAGACTGGGCGCTGGTCATGCTGGCAACCGCTCAGTGACGATGACGCCAGACACGCGCCCGATCAGCAGGAACTCTGCGTTCCCATCCGCAACCTGACTGAGATCGATAACTGCACGAGCTGTGCCGTCAGCGGCACCTTCCGCGCTGGAGACCGAGAGCGCGACCGTCACGTCTTCGCCGGGAATGAAACCGGAACCACGGACCTCGATCAGCTGATGCGTTGGTCGATGACGCGCTCGCCGCGTGGCATCGGGTACCGGAGGCTCTGCTGCCATGCGCTCGCGCCGCGTGGCGTGGACAATGTCGGTGAACACGGAGCCGTCGTACTCCCGCACCTCGACACGAACGGTTCGCTTGCGGTGCGCGGAGAGCGCATCGAGCAGCTCGCCAAACCGAGCCCTGCTCCATTCAATGTCCGGCGTCGGCGGCAAGAATTCGTGCCCGTCGTAGGTGACATGCATCGCACCCCGCTCATCGACGAGGATGCTGGCGATCGGAAGGTTGACAGGCGTCTCGAACTGGACTTCACCTGGGCTGCGACTATTCATGTTGCACAGGTGCGCGAGCCCCTGCGACACCCGTCGCGCCCCAGGCGTCAGCGTTTACGTAAACAATCTCGCTTTCCGCAGGAGCGCTGCACCCGGCAGGACTTTCGGCCAGCTACCCGTAAATTCGTGTGGTGAAACACAGTCGACGCGGCTATGCCATCGCAGGCTTCGTTCGTGCTGCGCGGAGTCCATTGAGGATGACGATGACCTCGGCGATCTCGTGTACGAGAACCACGGCGGCAAGCCCAAGTACGCCGAACATGGCAAGGGGTAGGAGCACGACGATAATCAGGAGCGACAGGATGATGTTCTGGTTGATGATGCGCCGCCCGCGGCGGGCGTGTTCGATTGCGCGGGGGATGAGGCGGAGGTCATGGCCGGTGAACGCGATGTCGGCGGATTCGATCGCGGCATCCGAGCCGGTCGCACCCATCGCGATGCCGATGTCGGCAGCGGCTAGGGCGGGGGCATCGTTGATGCCGTCGCCGATCATCGCGACCGGCCCCGCCTGGGAGAGTTCGCTGATCGCTGTCGCCTTGTCTTCGGGGCGGAGTTCGGCGCGCACGTCGTCGATCCCTGCCTGCGCGGCGAGAGCCCTCGCGGTGCGGGCGTTGTCGCCGGTCAGCATGGTGACACCGATGCCCTGACGAGTGAGCGTGCGGATGACCTCGGGAACTTCTGGGCGCAGCTCGTCACGGACACCGATCGCGGCGACCGGCGTGCCGTCACGATGCAAGATCACGACCGTCATGCCCTGCTCCTCCAAACCCGCGACCTGGCCCCCGAGGGTGCCCGGGTCGAGCCAGCGCGGACTGCCCACGGTGATTCTCGATCCGTCGACGTTTCCCTCGATGCCATGCCCCGCCTGCTCGTTCACATCGACGGCGGCGCTGGCTTCGGGCGCTGCCGCGGTGATCGCCGCGGCCAGGGGGTGGGTGCTGTGGTGCTCTAGAGCAGCCGCCCACTCCAGAGCCTGAGTTTCGGTGACGCCGTCTGCGGTAAGCACCGCGGTCACGGCGGGTTCGTTTCGGGTAAGTGTGCCGGTCTTGTCGACAGCGATGTGGCGGATCGTGCCGAACCGTTCGAATGCGGCGCCGGATTTGATGATCACACCGAACTTGCTCGCCGAACCGATCGCAGCAACCACCGTCAGTGGCACAGAGATCGCCAGCGCGCACGGTGACGCTGCCACGAGCACGACGAGGGCACGGGTGATCCAGAGTTCCGGGTCGCCGAACAGTGAACCGATAAGCGCAACCAACGCGGCGAGAACTAACACCCCTGGCACGAGTGGGCGGGCGATCCGGTCCGCGAGGCGGGCACGGTCACCCTTCTCGGCCTGCGCCTGCTCGACCAGCTCCACGATCGTGGTCAACGAGTTATCGGTCCCCGCGGCGGTCGTCTCAATTTCCAGCGCGCCTGAGGCGTTGATTGCACCCGCGGACACGATGTCGCCCGGTTCGACTTCGACGGGGATCGACTCGCCCGTGATCGCCGAGGTGTCCAGGCTGGAGCGACCGGACCGAACGACCCCATCGGTCGCGACGCGCTCCCCAGGGCGCACGAGCAGGAGCTGCCCGACGGCGAGATCTTTTGCCGGAACCTCGACCGAGGTGCCGTCCCTGCGGATTGTTGCAGTCTCAGGGACAAGTTTCAACAGGGCCCGCAGTCCGCCGCGGGCTCGGTCCATCGCCTTGTCCTCCAGGGCTTCGGCGATCGAGTAGAGGAATGCAAGCGCGGCAGCTTCCTCGACATAGCCGAGGATCACAGCGCCGACCGCGCTGATCGTCATCAGAAGGCTGATGCTCAACTTGCCCTTGAACAGTTTGCGAATCGCCCCTGGTGTGAACGTCGAGGCGCCCAGCAGCAGGCCGATCCAGAACAGCACCTGCGCCGCGACCTCGGCCCCAGACCACTCGCAGATCAGACCCGCGAAGAACGCGACGCCAGAGAAGACCGGAACCATGATCCCGCGGTCTTTCCACCACGGCGAATCGTGGTGGACGTCTTCGTCGACCGCTGGCCCGCCGACCGCGGTGTTGATGGGTGCGCTCATGCGCTTGCCCCCGCCCCGCAGCAGCCCGGCACGGTGCACGACGTGTCCACGCACGGAGCATTATCGTCCACGGCGAGCGTCACGTCCACGAGCGAATTGAGCGCAGCAGCTAGGTGCGGGTCTGCGATCTCATACCGGGTCTGCCTTCCCTCGGGCTCGGCCACCACGATGCCACAGTCACGCAGGCACGCCAGATGGTTCGAGACATTCGACCGGGTCAGCTCCAGCTCGCGTGACAGCACGGCAGGATAGCTGGGGCCGCCGAGCAGTGTCATGAGGATGCGGGAGCGCGTCGGGTCGGCCATGGCTCGACCGAGCCGGTTCATGACGTCGAGACGGGAAGCAATGGTCAGCATGTACTGATCATACAGTGGCAGCTGTATAAGAGAAATTGGTGACTCTTGCTTCAATACAATGACTGGATTTGTTCCTCGCTTATGTCTCTATTCCCGCGTCTTCGTGAGTTGCTTCCATGTGATTCAGGTGCGTCCTGCCCGCTGTATCAACGAAGCCACGCCGGATCAAGATTCCTGACAAACCATCACGATTCCTGACGATTCGGGCGTATTCTTGATGCATGGTCAGGATTGCTGAAGTAGCGGGCTGATGAGCCTCGCTGTCGTTCGGAGTATCGGGACCGCTCGCGGGTGGCGGTCCGAGGAAGATGCTGCGGACTTTGAGCAGGAGATCATCGACCAGTACGCGCTCGCGATGGCCGCAGCTGGGCTCAGCGACGCTTACATCTCGCACTCACGAACAGCGATCTTCGAGCTCCGTTCGCACGTGAATATCCCGCTGTGGCAGGTCAAGCCCGCCGACGCGGACGCGTTTCTTGCCGGGCTTCGCCGAGCGGGTCTTGCGGCTTCGACGCGTGCGGGCAAAGCGGGCGTGATCGCCCAGTTCTTCGACTTTGCGATCAGTCGGTATCAGGCCGACATCAACGCGCTTACCGGGTGGGTGATCGAGCAGCCCATCGATGAGTACAACCGGCAATCGGGTTCGTCGCTCGGCAAAGTCCGCGTCCCGCCCTCGGACGCGGAGGTCGACCGACTCTTCGGCGGCTGGGCGGCTTCGTTGCAGGATGAGCGGCGATTTCTCCCGGCGGCGCGGAACTACTTCGCGGCGTCGTTGTGGCGGCGAGTCGGGCTGCGGATCACGGAGAGCACGAAACTCGATCTTCGCGACTGGCGGCCCGATCTCGGCACGCTCGGGAAACTGCATGTCCGATTTGGGAAAGGCTCGCGCGGGCGCGGCTCGAAGCAGCGCCTGGTTCCCGCGATCAACGGTGCCGACAAGCTCATGGATTGGTGGCTCGGCGACGTGCGGCACAGGTTCGGCCCGGATTGGGATGACCCGGATGCGCCGCTGATCCCGTCGGAACGGTTCGATCATGAGCTCGGCCGCACGGGGAGGGCCAGCGACGATGTGCTCCGGCGCGGGCTGGTGCGTGCGACCGAGCGGTTTCTGCCTGCGTGGTCGGGTGATCTGACTCCGCACGTGCTGCGGCACTATTGCGCGTCGTCGCTGTATCTGGCGGGTATGGACTTGAAAGCCCTCCAAGAACTGCTCGGGCATCAGTGGCTGTCGACGACGACGCAGTACATCCACGTCTCGAGCCAGCACATCGAGGATGCGTGGGCGCACGCGAACAAGAGCGTTGAGGAACGATTCGAAGGGATGGCGTGACTGATGAAGTGGAACCTGAGAGTCCAGGCCGCTGAGCGCGGCATCTGGAAGTCTGCGGAGTTGCGGCGCATGCTCGCCGCCGCTGGGTTGGAGATGAGCCAGGGCAAGATGTCGGGGCTGTGGACGGGCACTCCGACGACGATCCGCCTCGATGATCTCGACGTGATCTGCCACGTCCTGGACTGCCAGCCGACAGACCTCCTCGTGCCCGAACCGGAAAAGGTCAGCGCGCGCACGCGACGGCTCGAGCAGCACAGCGAGGCCAACGGTTCGACACCGCGAGTGACGCCACGGTTGGGCGCGAAGGATGACCGGCCCGCCCCGCCGCTATGAGTCCGGCACGCGGTCCGAACGGGCCGCTGAGCCCGCCGCTGCCCTGCACGGGGTGCGGCGTGAAACCGGCCGCGTGGCTCCAGCCTCGCGTCGACTACTGCTACGACTGCATCCCCGGCGGCCCCTTCGCTCCGCCGCTATGCCGCAGATGCGGATCGAGCGAGTACTACAGCCAAGGATTGTGCGCGCATTGCCATCCGGGAAGTCCCGGCTTCATAGGGTCCTGTCGTGATTGCCTGGCCTGGGGCGTCTACCGGAATCGCAACTGGCGGTGCCCGAAGTGCCGCTGGTGGTTCAAGCACTACCCGCAAGGCGAATGCGTCTCGTGCCATCGCGACGTCACCATCGGTGAGCAGGGCTACTGCCGCCTCTGCCTGGAGACCGCCCGGATGCTGCAAGTACTCGGCGAACCGCTCGACCTCGACGCACCGCGAAAGTTCGGGGCGCAACTGTTCTTCGCCGTGATGAACGATCCCCGCAGGCCTGCCGAGAAGCACCGGCCGATGGCGATGAGCCTGCGCGAAGCGATCCGGCTCGTCGCCGCGCCGCCGCCGGTCGCCGAGAGCACCCAGCCGGTGCTGTTCGATCTGGATCCCGACCCGGAACGGGTGCGGCAGCGCTCGAACGAGATCCGGCGGCGCGACATCACCTCCCGCACCGATCACTTCCTGTACGCCCGCGCCGCCGAGTATGCGTGGAGCAAACGGCAGACGAACCAGGTGCGGCGCACGTTGAAGATTCTCCAGCTCGTGTTCCCCGGCGCGAATCTGCACTTCCGTGCTTCCGACATTCTCGCGATGCGCCGCTACGACGATGACGGCAACATCCGCTCCACGATCGAAGTCCTGGGCGACGCCGACCTCCTCATCGACGACCGAGTGCCGACGTTCGAGCAGCTCTTCGACCGTAAGACCAGGCATCTGCCCGAGCCGATGCGCTCCCAGCTCGAACTCTGGCGCGACATCATGGCCGACGGATCGAAGACCACGCCGCGCCGTCAACCCCGCGACACGATGACCGTGAAAGGGCAGATGTACGGCATCCTCCCCGCGATCACCCGCTGGGTCGAGGAAGGCCGCACCAGCCTGACCGGGATCAGCACTGAAGACATCCTCGACGCGCTCCCGGATGATCCGAGCCGCCAGCACACGATGATGCTCGGCTTCCGCACCCTGTTCACGATCCTGCGCGGCCGCAAGATCGTCTTCGCCGACCCGACGAAACCGATTCCGCTGCGCGGCCCCAAACGCACGATCCCGCTCCCGATGGAGAAGTCCGCGATCCGTGACGCGCTCACCAGCCCTGACCCCGCAATCGCTCTGGCCGTCGCCCTCGTCGCTTTCCACGCCCTCACCACACAACAGGTGCAGCACGTCCAGCTCACCGATATCATCGACGGCAGACTCCGCATGCCCGACGGCCGTACGATCCCGCTCGCCGAACCCGTGCGGGTGCGCCTGGCCGCCTGGCTCGACCATCGCGCCACGCGTTGGCCCGAGACGAAGAACCCGTACCTGCTCGTCACGATCCAGACCGCGCCGCGCCTGTCGCCACCGGGCCGGAACTTCCCCTGGAAGAAGGCCGGAGTCACCGCTCAGGCGCTGCGCACTGACCGCATCCTCTACGAGGTCGAACAGACCGGCGGCGATGTGACGCATCTGCGACCTGTTCGGCATCGGCATCGACACCGCCCTCCGCTATGCGCATCCCGCCCGAGTCGACCGTCCTGTAGATGACGGCGGCGACTCCGCCGGGTGAACACTCGGCGAACAACCTCCCGAACGCACCTACCCGACTTGCCGCTTGGTTCGATGAATGTCAATATAGAGACATGTCGATGCAACAGGTGGTGATCGTCGGGTCTGGTCCGGCGGGGTATACGGCCGCGGTCTACGCGGCCAGGGCGGGACTTTCTCCCGTCGTGGTCGCTGGCTCGGTGACCGCCGGCGGTTCGCTCATGACGACCACCGAGGTCGAGAACTTCCCGGGCTTCACCGACGGGGTGCAGGGCCCGGACCTGATGGACGCGATGCGTGCGCAGGCCGAGCGCTTCGGGGCGCGTATCGTCTACGACGACGCGACCCGGCTCGACCTCGCAGGCGAGGTCAAGACGATCGAGACCGGCTCGGGCGAAACGTTCGAGGCGCGTAGCGTGATCCTCACCACCGGTTCCGCTTACCGCAAGCTCGGCCTCGCCGAGGAAGCTCGGCTCTCCGGTCACGGCCTGTCATGGTGCGCGACCTGCGACGGCTTCTTCTTCCGCGAGAAGGAGATCGCCGTCGTCGGCGGCGGGGACTCCGCGATGGAAGAGGCACTGTTCCTCACGCGCTTCGCGTCGAAGGTCACGATCGTGCACCGGCGTGATGACTTCCGGGCGTCGAAGATCATGGCCGAGCGGGTGCGCGCCGATCCGAAGATCGAGGTCGCCTGGAACAGTGAAGTCGCCGAGCTCGTCGGTGAGAACGCCGTCGAAGCGCTCCGCCTGCGCGACACCGTCACCGGTGACGAGCGTGCCCTTCCGATCTCTGGCGTGTTCGTTGCGATCGGGCACGACCCGCGCTCGGAGCTGCTGACCGGGCAGGTCGATCTCGACGACGACGGCTACGTGCTCGTCGACCATCCGTCGACCGCGACGAACCTGCCTGGCGTGTTCGCCGCGGGTGATCTCGTCGACCGCCGTTACCGGCAGGCGATCACGGCATCGGGCACGGGCTGTGCCGCGGCCCTTGACGCGCAGCATTTCCTCGCCGGCCTGCCTGCCGACGAGACCGAGACCGAACTTCTGGAGGTGTCCGCATGAGCGCGACCATCACCGTCACCGATGCCACGTTCGAGGCCGAGGTGCTGCAGTCCGACATCCCCGTCGTGGTCGACATCTGGGCGACCTGGTGCGGGCCGTGCAAGGCGATCGCACCGATCCTCGACGATCTCGCCGGCGAGTACGACGGCCGCGTGAAGATCGTGAAGCTCGACGCGGATGCCAACCCGCAGACCGCGATGGCTGCTGATGTCACGTCGATCCCGACTCTCGGGTTCTACCGGGGCGGTGAGCGCGTCGACGTGCTCATCGGCGCACACCCGAAGCCGATCATCGCGGGCAAGATTGACGAGCTGATCGTATGAGCACCGCAACCCAGACCCGCGCGATGCCGGCGAAGCTGTCCACCCTTGACCGGTGGCTGCCGCTGTGGATCGGGCTCGCCATGGTCGCGGGCCTCCTCCTCGGCCGCTTCATCCCCGCACTGTCCGACCTGCTCGCGCATATGGAGGTCGGTGGTATCTCGGTGCCGATCGGTCTCGGACTGCTGGTGATGATGTATCCGGTGCTGGCGAAGGTCCGCTACGACAAGGTCGCCGCTGTCACGGGAGACAAAAAGCTCCTCGTCTCATCGCTGATCCTGAACTGGATCGCAGGGCCTGCCGTGATGTTCGCCCTCGCGTGGCTCTTCCTGCCCGATCTGCCCGAGTACCGCACCGGTCTCATCATCGTGGGGCTCGCGCGTTGCATCGCGATGGTGGTGATCTGGAACGACCTCGCTTGCGGCGACCGTGAAGCGACCGCGGTGCTGGTGTTCATCAACTCCGTGTTCCAGGTCGTCGCGTTCTCGCTGCTCGGCTGGTTCTACCTCACCGTGCTGCCGGGCTGGCTCGGCCTCGACTCCCAAGGCCTGGATGTCTCGATCGGGCAGATCGCGATCAACGTGCTCGTATTCCTTGGCGTCCCGCTCGCGGCTGGGTTCCTCACTCGCTTCTTCGGTGAGAAGGCGAAGGGCCGCGACTGGTACGAGGCGAAGTTCATCCCCTTTATCGGCCCGTTCGCGCTCTACGGCCTCCTGTTCACGATCGTGCTGCTATTCGCGCTGCAGGGTGAGGCGATCACGTCGCAGCCGTGGGACGTCGCCCGGATCGCGCTGCCGCTGTTGGCGTACTTCGCGATCATGTGGTTCGCAGGCCTCCTGCTCGGGAAGGGCATCGGCCTCAACTACGCCCGCTCGACGACCCTCGCGTTCACGGCGGCAGGCAACAACTTCGAGCTCGCCATCGCCGTCGCGATCGGCACCTTCGGCGCGACCAGCGGCCAGGCACTCGCAGGCGTCGTCGGCCCGCTCATCGAGGTGCCCGTGCTCGTGGGTCTGGTCTATGTCTCGCTCTGGGCCGCCCGCACGTGGTTCCACACCGACCCGTATGCGGTTCCCGCCGTCACCAAATCGAGGGCATCATGACCACCACCGAGCTCTGCACACCGACCCCGACGCACGTCATCGGCGAAGACGCCGCCGATGCTGTCGCTTCAACGCTCAAGGCGCTGGCCGATCCGTTCCGGCTGCGGATGCTGTCGGCGATCGCGACGGACCCGCGCGGCGAGGCCTGCGTGTGCGACCTCGCCGAGCTCGCCGACGTCTCCCAGCCCACCGTCTCGCATCACTTGAAGAAGCTCAAGGACACCGGGCTGCTGGCCTCCGAGCGGCGCGGCACCTGGGTGTACTACAGCATCCTGCCGGCGCGGAAGCAGGCCGTGACCGCGCTGCTGGACGCGTTCGCGCCCGCCGCGATCGCCGACGCGCAGGCCGAGCAGGAAGACCGCGCGACGGCACTGGCCGCCCTCGACGCGAAGGTCGAGCACCTCGCCGCCGAGCTCGCCGACGAGATGACGCACCTGAACCGCAACCTCGTCGTCACGATCGTGCGCGAGTCGTTCGCGGGTCTCGTCCGCTCGGCGAAGCTCACCCAGCATATGATCCCGCTCACCGAACGTTTCGCCCGTCAGCGTCTCGCCGACCTCACACGGGATCGCGAAACGGGGATGCCGCAGGTGCTGTTCGTGTGCGTCGCAAACGCGGGCCGTTCTCAGCTCGCCGCCGCCCTCGTCAATCAGCTCTCCGGCGGTGCGGTTGTTGCCCGGTCGGCCGGGTCGACGCCAGCGGCCGAGGTGCACCCGCACGTGCGCTCGATCCTCGCCGACATCGAAGGCGAGCAGGACGCCGCGGCCGCGTTCCCGAAGCCGCTCACCGACGACGCCGTCCGCGCCGCGGACGTCGTGGTCACGATGGGCTGCGGGGACGTGTGCCCGATCATCCCCGGCGTCCGCTACGAAGATTGGGCTGTCGGTGACCCCGCCCTCGCCTCCGAAGACGGCGTTGCGGCGATCGCCGCTGACATCGAGGCCCGCGTCCGTGGCCTGCTCGCCGAGCTGTGCGTTCCCGTCGACGGTGACGGCGCATGACAAGCGAGACGCGACGTGCGCCGGTGCGCGGGTCGGCGTGGGAAGTGTTCCGGGTGTTCCTGCGCCTCGGGGTGACCTCGTTCGGCGGGCCGATCGCGCACCTGGGCTACTTCCGCACCGAGATCGTGGAACGCCGACGCTGGATGGACGACCGCGCCTACGCCGACCTGGTCGCGCTGTGCCAGTTCCTTCCCGGCCCGGCCTCGAGCCAGGTCGGGTTCGGCATCGGCCTGCACCGCGCCGGATACCGGGGCGCGCTGGCCGCATTCATCGCCTTCACGCTCCCGTCCGCGGCCCTCATGCTCGCCTTCGCCTCCGGCGCCGCCCTGTTCACCGGCACCATCGGGGAAGGCATCCTCGCCGGGCTGAAGATCGTGGCGGTCGCGATCGTCGCGCAGGCCGTCCTCGGCATGGCGAAGACACTCACCCCGGACCGGCAGCGCGCCGCGATCGCAGCCGTCGCAGCCCTCGCCGCGCTGCTGCTGGCCGGATCGCTCGGCCAAATCATGGCGATCGTCCTCGGCGGGATCGCCGGATACTTCGTCTGCCGCGCACCCGCCGCGAACACGGCGACAGCGGTGCGGTTCCCGGTGACCCGGGCCGCGGGGATCGCCGCGCTCACCCTGTTCGTCGCAATCCTGGCCGGGATGCCGATCCTCGCCGCCGTCACCGGCAACGACAGCGTCGCCCTGTTCGATGCGTTCGCGCGGGCCGGAGCGCTCGTATTCGGCGGCGGGCACGTCGTGCTCCCGCTCCTGCAATCCGGCGTCGTCGATCCCGGCTGGGTCACGAACGCGGACTTCCTCGCCGGATACGGTGCAGCCCAGGCCGTGCCTGGCCCGCTGTTCACCCTCGCCGCTTTCCTCGGCGGCGCCGCTGACGTCGGCCCGGGCGGGGCGGCGGGGGCGGGCATCGCGCTGGCCGGGATCTTCCTGCCCGGCTTCCTCCTCCTCATCGGCGTGCTGCCGTTCTGGAACCGCCTGCAGCACCACGAGCGGGTTCAGGCCATCATGCGGGGCGCGAACGCGGCCGTCGTCGGCATCCTCGCCGCCGCCCTCTACACACCCGTGTTCACCACCGCTATCCTCACCCCGCCCGCCTTCGCACTCGCGCTGGTCTGCTTCGTGCTGCTCGTCGCGTGGAAGCTCCCGCCCTGGATCGTCGTGATCATCGGAGCCGCAGGCGGCATCCTCGCCACCACCCTCACCTGACCGACCCGATCGGAAACGAGAACCCTCATGTCTACTCCCACCGTCCTGTTCGTCTGCGTCCACAACGCCGGCCGTTCCCAGATGGCCGCAGGCTACCTCCGCCACCTCGCGGGCGACCGCATCGAGGTCCGTTCGGCAGGCTCGATCCCCGCGGACCAAATCAATCCCGTCGCCGTCGAGGCGATGCTCGAAGAGGGCATCGACATCCGCGGCGAGGCCCCGAAGATCCTCACCACCGACGCCGTGCAGGACTCCGATGTCGTCATCACGATGGGCTGCGGCGACGCCTGCCCGTTCTTCCCCGGCAAGCGCTACGAGGATTGGAAGCTCGATGACCCCGCGGGCCAGGGCATCGACGCTGTCCGTCCGATCCGCGACGACATCAAACGCCGCATCCAGGAACTCATCGCCTCCCTCGAGCCCGCGAGCACCGAGGCGGCCAGCGCATGAGCGCGTCGGTGCTGTTCGTCTGCAAGAAGAACGGCGGCAAATCGCAGATGGCCGCCGCGCTCATGCGGCAGCACGCCGGCGACGCCATCACCGTCTATTCGGCCGGTACTGCGCCGGGCGATACGCTTAGTGCCCTCGCCGAGGAAGCGATCGTCGAGGTCGGTGCGTCGATGGAGGGCGAGTATCCGAAGCCCATCGATCCCGAGATCCTCCGCAGCGTGGATCGGGTCATCGTGCTCGGCGACGAGGCGAAGGTCGCCCCGGTCGACGGCATGGCCGGAACGATCGAGACCTGGACCTTCGAAGACCAGGCTGCATCCGACGTCGGCGGCGGCGACCGCACGCGGGCGATCCGGGATCAGATCGCCGAACGCGTCCTGCGCCTCGCCAGCGAGCTCAGCGCCGCGATGTCGTAACTCTGAACGGGAGGGCAGGAGTAGTCGCTGGCCCTCCCGTCCAGCGCGGCGGACGGCCGATGAGCCTTGCATGAGCCGAGCACGCAGTCGGGTCAGTGTGAGGGCAGGTTCCCGCTCAATCGTGCGTGGAAGGTTCCGCTCGCCTCGTTCAAGCCGATGATCTCGACCTCGATGTCGTGTTCGCGGTACTTCTGCTCGATTCCATCGAGCGCTGCGACGGTCGAGGCGTCCCACACGTGCGACTTCGACATGTCGATCACGACACGCTTCGGGTCGTCGGCGTACTCGAACTGGGTGGTCAGGTCGTTCGAGGACGCGAAGAACAGCTCGCCATCGACCTCATAGTGCGCCGTGTCTTCGTTAGCGCTGAAGGTGCGGGTGACGGTGGTGAAGTGGGCGACGCGGCGCACGAACAGGATCGCGGCGACGAACACGCCGATGATGACCCCGACGGAGAGGTTGTGGGTGATGAGCACCGGGATGACGGTGACGAGCATCACGATCGTCTCGCTCTTGGGCATCCGCTTCAGCGTGGAGGGTGCGATGGAGTGCCAGTCGAAGGTGAGGAACGCGACCATGAACATGATCGCCACCAGTGCCCCGATGGGGATCAGGTTCATTATCGGGCCGAGGAACCACACCAGGATCAGGAGGAACACGCCGGCGGCGAACGTGGAGACGCGGGTGCGGGCGCCGGAGGCGCGCACGTTGATCATGGTCTGCCCGATCATCGCGCAGCCACCCATGCCACCGAAGAGGCCAGAGAGGATGTTCGCGCCGCCTTGCCCCATCGCCTCGCGGGTCTTGTTCGAGTGCGTGTCGGTGATGTCGTCCACGAGCTTCGCGGTCATCAGTGACTCCATGAGCCCCACCGCGGCCATGCCGAGGGCATACGGGGCAATGATTTGCAGTGTCTCGAAGGTGAGCGGTACATCGGGGAAGAACGGCATCGGCGGGCCGCCGGGCAGTTCGCCGAGACCGCCGACGGTCTTCACATCGAGGTTCAGCAGCCACACCGCGAGGGTCATCACGATCACGACCACCAGAGGCGCGGGCACAGCCTTCGTGAGCTTCGGGAAGAGCCATAGGATCAGGATGCTGACGATGATCATCGGGTACATCAGCCAGGACGCGCCGGTGAAATGCTCCAATTGGGCGACAGCGATGAGGATCGCGAGGGCGTTGACGAACCCGACCATCACGCTGCGCGGGATGAACCGCATGAGCTTGCCGACACCGAGCAGGCCGAGAACGATCTGGAAGATGCCGCCGAGGATCACGGTCGCGATGAGGTAGTCGAGGCCGTACTCGTCGGCGACCGGCCGGATGACGAGCGCGATCGCTGCGGTCGCCGCGGTAATCATCGCGGGCCGCCCACCGAGGAACGCGATCGAGATTGCCATCACGATCGAGGAGAACAAGCCCACCTCGGCCGGCACGCCTGCGGCGATCGCGAACGCGATGGCCTCCGGGATGAGCGCGAGGCCGACCACCATACCCGCGAGGACTTCCTTCGTCAACAGCTTCGGCGAACGGAACACATCCATCACGGTCGGCCGAGGCCAGTAGCGTTCCTTGGCGCGTGCGGGCGCGCTCATTCTGCCTCCCAGAGAGGTGCGGGAAAATAGGGTGACGGCGGTCGAGGTCGGAGCCCGCCAAACCCAACTCTACCGTTACGTGAGGGTTGGGTGCCAAATCGAGGCAGAGGAGTACCCGATGGCAGGAACGATCCATATCGGCGAGGTCGCTGAGCGCACCAGCCTGTCGCTGCGCACCCTCCGCCACTACGACGAGATCGGGCTCGTCTCCCCGAGCGACCGCACCAGTGGCGGGTTCCGCCTCTACACCGACGCCGACGTCGAGCGGCTCCTCCTGATCCGCCGGATGAAGCCGCTCGGGTTCTCCCTCGACCAGATGGGCGAAGTCCTCGCCGCTGCTGACGCACTGGCGGATGATCCGTCAGACAGCGCCGCGCGCGCAGCGCTGGATACGTTCGTGACCGACGCAGAGGAGCGTCGCGAGAAACTCGCGAAACAACTGGACGCCGCCGACGAACTCATCGCGCGCCTCCGCGACGTATAAGCCTGCGGCAGATGCACGCCCGGCCCAAGTGTTCACCGGTGGGGTTGCATGTTCGCGGAACATGCAACCCCACACCTCAGAAACCATGGCCTGAACCCGCTTCTTCCGGCGATTTAGTCTTCAGGAATCGTGAACTTGCGGGTTTCGCCAACCATGCGACCCGTGGTGTCGAAGAGTGCCAGCTCGTCGGGGTGCAATTGATGCTGGCAGACGAACGAGCGATCCTTGATGCGCCAGAGCCCCTGTCCCACGCCGAGCCCGGGCAGTAACTTCTGCTCGGTTCCGGTGAGCCCGAGTGTTCCGGCTGTGACGCCGAGCTGGTCGGATTCCTGTCGATAGATGATTCTCGTCTCGGCGTTGGCCAGCAGACTGTTAGCAAGGGCGCGCATCGCGGAGCCTTGGTCGCCGACGTTCTCCAGGTCGGTCAGCTTGTGGAAGATCAGCATATTCGCGATCCCATAGTGACGAGCGAGCCTCCAGTGGGCATCCATCCTTCGCAGCAGTGCTGGGTGAGACATGAGCCGCCACGCTTCGTCGTAGATGCACCAGCGTTGCCCGCCATTGGGATCGAGCAGGGCAGACTCCATCCACGCAGAGGAGCAGGTCATGAGCACCGAGATCAGCGTGGAGTTCTCGGTCACCCGTGAAAGGTCGAGTGAGATCATCGGCAACGTCGGATCGAACGTCACAGTCGACGGGCCGTCGAAGAGCCCGGCGAGATCTCCCGCAACAAGCCTTCGGAGTGCGTGCCCGACGAGCCGCCCGTCCTCCGCGAGCCTGCCGTCAGGGTCTGCGTGCGGGGTGGGGGCGAGGATGTGCTCGACAACCATTGGAAGGATCGGTACATCGTTACTGCGCACGACCTCGGTCAGCGCGGTATCGATCGCCGTGTGCTCCAGCGGGGTGAGGGGTCGAGTAAGAACCGTTTCAGCGAGTGCACCGATCAGGTCGCGGCGCCGAGACGCGACGGTGGACGCCCAGCTCTCGTCGCTCATGCCAGAGGGGCGGTAGCCCTCGTCGAGAGGGTTGAGCCGTGTGGCAAGCCCGTGCCCGAGCACGATTGCACGCCCGCCGACGGCCTCGGCGACGGCCGTGTGTTCGCCCTTCGGGTCACCTGGCACGTAGACGCGGCGCCCGAATGGGAGGGACCGTGTGTAGAGGCTCTTTGCCAAGCTGGACTTCCCGGAGCCTACGATGCCCGCGAGCACGAGATTCGGGGCGGTGATGATGCCGCGGGCGTACAGCACCCACGGGTCGTAAACGAACGAGCCGCCCGAATACAGGTCCTGACCGACGAAGACGCCATCGGAACCGAGCCCGCCCTCGGCGAGGAATGGGTACGCCCCTGCGAGAGTGGCAGAGGTGTCCTGATGTCGGGGGAGACGGAACCTGCCTGGTGAACGTAGCTGAGCCGGGCCAGGTTCCCCAGCGGCGGGAAGATACGACGTGCCCCGACGCTCAGCCAGCTCGGCGAGATACTTGGCGCGCGTTTCTTCGCGTTCAGAGTGCTGCTGCTCGGTCTGTAGCTTTGCGGCCGCATTTTGACGCTGCTTACGCACTCGACGCTTCTCGGAGGCTGGAGCAACGAGGACCGCCGTATGGAGCCGCTCGGTGTCATCCCGGTTCATAGCCCCAGCCCTCGCTGTTGCTTGAGTGCAGTGATGTTCGCAGGCTCGAACCAGGATGCTCGCTGTTGGCGCCGCGCCGCTGGGCGCGCATCGAGGCCGCGCGACTCGTTCGGAAGTCCGTCTTCGGCGTCGATGGTGTGGAGTCGATAGAGGGCGACGTGGTTGAAGCTGTGACTGTAGGCGAGGTGGTAGTCCCCCTCGCGCAGCTCGTGCTCCAACGGCCCGCTGGGCGGCTCATCGTAGACGTACCCGTTCTCCATCGCCGCGCTCGTCGTCTCGTCCCCGAAATCCCAGTTCTTGAGGTGGTCGAGCCCGGCGGTAGCACCGTCAGTGTCGATCATGTCGAGCACTTCATCGGCATCTTCGCCTTGCATGAAGATGAGGTTGACCCACCGAGTTGTCGGGGTGAGGTCTGCCGCGGGCGCCTCGTGCCAGGCGACACGACTCGCCGCGGATGCTGCGGCGTTCAGACGCTCCTCGGCTTGGTCGATGAATGTTGCCGCCTGGTGCAGCTCATCGGCGGCAGCGCGCGCGTCCGTTGATCCAACTGCATGGTCGCCGTGGTCGTCGAACGCGCGGGCGCGATTGTTGATGTGGGCAGTAGCGAGCTGATCGAGGACCTGCCTCAGTGAACGGACTCCCGACAGCAGGTCGCCGAGCACGCCGTAGAGATCCTGGGGGTTCTCGAAGTTGCGCGACGCATGCGCGAGCCCCCGCAGCGCCTCGGATGCTTCACCGGCATCGGCGCCGGGATCGTAGAACGTGGGCATCTTGACCTCCTCGACTGTGTCAACGCTTGACAGGTGCGCGAACCTGTCCCTCCGAGAGAGGCTGAGTAAACTGAAGTGGGTTGACTTTGGCAACGAAATGGTGAGGGGTGGCAGTGTCCGGCAAGGGCTACACAGATTACGACGCGATCATCCGAGTCTTTGATGGGACGAAACTCTCGAATTCCAGCTACGCCGAGGATGCAGTGAGTTCGCTCCTGCGAGACCCGCTCTCCAACTCGCTCGAAACGCACGCTCCAATCTTCTTGAAGGACCCCGCCGAGGAGGGGATAAAGAAGGTCATGGAAGCCATCAAAGATCTATCGCCGGGAACGAAGGTAATTCTCATGGCAGGTGCGGTCGTAGTAGTAGGGGGCGCTGTTGCCGTTGGAAAGAACTGGGATTCGATAAAAAGCTGGAGAACCGGTGCTCTAGACAAGTTGCGTTCCAAGAAAGCCGTTGTTTCCAGGACTTCAGACCTTGACGCAGTGGAGATCGACATTGAGGAGCTTGTGACCGATCTTGAAACTGTCGAGATCTCGACGGAGGTCGAGATTGCGGAGCGTAGTACCACAATCAGTCTGACGCCCGAACAGTGGAGACAGCTCTTCCATAGCGCAGTGACGTTCAACTCTTGGGAAGAGCAGATTTGGTTGTTGCTTTCTCATGCAGCTATCGAAGGCAGTGATGACAGGGTGCTCGATTGGCAGCGTCAGATGCGCGAGCTGCAGCCTGACGCGGTCGCAAGTATTGTGCAGGAAGTCCTTGGGGATGTCGATGACCTCTCGGGCGAGCAGGCAATTGCGGAACTCATGCGGGTTGTGGTCCGAAGATTGAATGAAACGGATGAAGGGTCGAAGCCTCTCGAAGGGTAACTTTCAGAGCCGGCTCAGACTTGGCGGCAGAGAGGCAGTGCCGCGGCGGTGAACGCCTGGGCCTGCTGACCGACGAGAAGACGCGTCTCACAAGATGCTTGGATCGCTGCCTGCTCGACCGCAGCGACCGCTGCGTCGAGGTCGTCGGCGGTGCGTGCGGAGACCGAGATGAGCCCCGTGTAGCGGAGCACACCGTGCCCGGCAGTGAGGTCAGCTTCTTGCTGAAGCACATCGTGAAATCCCGCCGTCTGCGATGCATCCTCGATCTGACCGATCCGCTGACGCTGGGCGGCATCCGAGATGTACTCCGTCTTCTTCTTTCGGATGTCGCGCGCCGCCTGGTCAGAGCGCATCGGGGTGCACAGCAACGAGAATGAGCGCTGTATGCCAGTCGAGAGGAGCAGCGGCGCGAGGAACCCGGGGTAGACCATCGACCGCGGCCATTCTGAGATCCACAGCACTGCGTGGAATGCCGAGTCGGTGCGTAGCCTCGACCAAGACTCATTGACAGCCACCGGCCCGGCCGTCGCGAGCGACTGTCCAAGTTCACCGTGGCGTTCGAGCGTCGCCGCGACCGCAGGGTCGTACGCCGATCGGAGAATCACCGCGATCTCGCCGCACGTGAGCCAGGACGACGGCGAGAGATCGGCTGACCGCAACGCGGCAATCAGAGTGGACATCTCCTGACGCAGCACAGCCGCCGCGCCGCGGATACCGCCACCAGCAGTGCGGATCTGGCGTGACGCCGCTCGCATATCGAGGGAGAGAGACAGCGTGGTCGCATGACGTTCCCCGGCGGGCCCGGCGCGGTCGATCAGCTCGGCGTACGTGGTCGAGGCCCAGGAGGCGTCGGCGTTGCCGTGTGACGCCCACCATTCAGCAAGCCCTGTTCCGGAATCGGGGAGCGTTCGTTCTAGCACCTGGAGCATCGAGATGCGTCCTGATCGGCAGACGGTTGCGAGCACGCGGCCCCACGAGCTGACTCGGCGTTCCTGTTCGCCGGGGTCGAGGAGCACGAATGCGGGATGCGAGACGGTAACGATTGCCGTGAGCGTTTTAGCGGTCGGATCATGCACCATCCCTGCGCCTGTGGTGGGGTCGTCGTACTCGCGGAGCCGCGCCGTGTCGCCGGGCAGTGCGAGAGTACCCGCTGGCCGAGGTTTCACAACTCGACGACGGTAGAGAAGCTGCCCGCCGGTGGTCTTCCACATCCACCAGATGACCACGGGGATCCACTCGACGACCGCGCGCCCCGCGATCCGGATCCACACCACGGCCGCAGCGGCAAGCCACACGGGTGCGGAGAACGCGATGAGAATGCCGCCGCCAGCGTAGAAAGCCCACACGAGCGTGCCGACCCCGAGGCCGAGAGCGACAAGTTGCGACAGCGACAGCCCGAGCAGAACACCTCGGCGGGTAAGCCGGGAGAACTTCACCGGGACGAGGTCACCGGCGCGTTGCACGTCGTGATTCTTCGGCATGATCGGTCACTCCTTGCCGTTTGGTCGGGGCCGTGGGGTGCTGGGCGGTGCGGGATCTGATCGTGGTGCTGGCGGCTGAGGCACAGAGGGAGCCGCCGATGCCGTTGGTGCCGCAGACGGGGCAGCCCCGATTTCACCTGCGCCAGTCATCGCTGTTTCGGCGGTGCCACCGATCGCCTGCCCGAGCTTCGGCCCGGCGGTCGCTGCGCCCTTGACGACTTCGGCTCCGATGATCACGGCCGCTGCAGGCCCGGCCGCCGCGGCAGCCCCAGCACCAGCGCCCGCTCCGGCACCGGCACCAGCACTGGCTCCAGCGCCTCCGCTCGCGCCGGTTCCCGCCTTAGCTCCGGCTACTGCTCCGCTGGTACTCGCTCCCGCTGGGGTCGTTGTGCCTCGCGCACTGCTCGACACGGGAGTCACACTGGAACCACCCCCGGAACCGCCATCAAGGACCTTCTTCACCCCGTCACCTTGTGGCTTCGACGGAACAGGGACGGGGCGGTTGACGGCGTTCTTCGCTTCCTGCTCGCTTCCCATCGCTTGGTAGAGATCGAACCCCAGGAACGAAATGAATCGGTAGACCATGTAGGGCGCGAACGCGGCGATGAATAGCAGCACTATGCCTGAGATCGGTTCGGTCACGGAGGCGAGGTCAGCTTCGATCGGCGTCGAGACCTGGGTGATGGCAATGAGGAACACGACGACGAGCACGAGCTTGGACACGATCAGTGCGACCACAAACGCCACCCATTTGCCGATCCATCCACGGGTCACGTCCCACGCAGCCCCTGCAAAGGCGATCGGCGCAAGCACAATTGCCACGAGCAGCAGAGCTTTGCGAATGAGGAGTGAGAACCAGACGATCGCGACCGCGCAGATCATGAGCCCGGCGAGGAATATCGTGATGATCGCTCCGACGCCGGGCGCGGCAATGTTGATTATGGTGAGGCCTGCGGTGAGCAGCGCGATCTTGTCGCCCATCGTCTCGGTGGTCTCTCCCGCGGCTTGGACGATGCCGATGGACAGTTGGTCGACGATCTCCAACGCCGTTGCCGTCAGCGTGATGACGACAAACGAACCGAGCACGGCTTTGGCCGCCCCGAGCGCTGCGTGTGAGAGCGCAGCAGGTTCGCGCCGGATCAGGCCCAGGATGAGTTGGAAGCAGAAGAAGAGCAGCACGATGAAGACGCCGATACCGAACAGCAGGTTGTAGACGTCGAGGTAGCCCTGTGACTGGACGTCTACCAGTGTGGTGCTGTCGAAGACGGTCCACATGGCTTCGATGAGCCATCCGGCGGCTTGCCCCATCGTCGCGGCCAGCCAGTCGAATGGGGCAGACACCAACGTTGCGGCGCCTTCACCGACGGCATCGCACACACTGGAGATGACGGGGATATCGCAGACACTCATTGGATTGCTCTCGAAGTTGATGGCTTCGTGAAGCTCACACCTGCTGCCCGACGTTCCAGAAGAAGTTGATCAGCGTCACGGAAGCACCGCAGATGATCGCGGCGCCACAGGAGACGAGTACGCCGAGCTTGCCGCGAGAGGCGAGGTGTGGGTTGGATGAGTTCGCCCCGAATCCCCACACGATCGCCGACACGATCAGTGCGAGCACGGACAGGATCAGCCCGATCGTCATGACGGCGCCGACGATCACGCGCAACTGACCGATCCCGGGCAACCCGGAATCGTTCGGAGTTACGTCGATATTCATCGGCAGAACTGCGGTGAGGGTCGTGATGAGTTCGAACACGGTGGCTCCTTGGCGTGAGCACCGCCCGCGGCGGTGACGGAACAGGGTCGAGAGCCAGGTGCGCAGGTCATCTCCTGCGGGGCATAGCACGATCCGCCAAGTCCACTCGCCGAGCCACGAACTCGGGCACTCGGTCGTACAACCTCAACCGCATGCTGTCAGCGACGATGTTTCGAACGTCCTTCAGAGGTAGCGGCAAATGGACTCTGGCGTGCAGGGTTCGGATGCGGTTGCCGTGGCGTGTGCGCGAAGCTCGACGATGTTGGAGCGCAAGGCCTGCAACTTTTCGATCTGCGCGTCGATGTCTACGAGCTGACGGTCAAGGAGGCCTTGCACGTGATCGCAGGGTGACTGGCCCGAGTCGCGAACATTCAGAATCTCGGCGGTTTGTGCCAGGGTGAGCCCTGCCGCACGTGCCCGGTCAATGAATTCAAGCCTCTGAACTGACTCGTCCCCATAGCTGCGGTACCCGGTAGTGGTGCGCTCTGGCTGCGGGAGTAGCCCGCGCTCTTCGTAGTACCGGAGGGTCGACGTCGTAGTCCTTGCCTTTTCGGCGAGTTCTCCGATTCGCATGATGACCCCTCCCGTAGACAGCTTGACCTTCAACCATACTTGAAGGTGCATTCTTTCAGGAGTGGTCGAACGTACGGCCCGGTTCGATAGGGGGAAGCGCCATGACGCAACACACAGAGTTCGACCTTGCGGTGATCGGGACTGGCGGCGCAGCCATGTCCGCAGCGATCCACGCTCGATTGGAGGGTGCGAGCGTCGTCGCTATCGAGTCCGGCACGCTTGGCGGTACCTGCGTGAACGTGGGCTGTGTGCCTTCGAAAACACTCCTCGCGGCCGCCCACACACGCCACGCCGCGATCACCAATCCGTTTCCCAGCGTCTCCACGTCCGCTGGCGATGTTGACCTTGCTGCGCTGATGCAACAAAAAGACGAGCTGGTCGGCATGCTCCGCCAAACCAAGTACGCAGATATCGCCTCTGCGTACGGGTTCGAGATCCTTCCCGGCAGCGCCGCGTTCGCCAGTCCATCCGCACTGCTCGTAGATGACCGACCGGTGCGTGCCAAGTCGTATCTCATAGCTACCGGTGCAGAACCACTCATCCCGGCTATCCCCGGTATCGAACAGATCGAATACCTTACGTCAACTACAGCGATGGAATTGACCGAGCTACCCGATTCGCTTGTCGTGATCGGCGGAGGTTTCGTCGGTCTGGAACAAGCCCAACTCTTCGCCCGGCTCGGGGTGGACGTCACCGTCATCGGACGGCTCGCCCCACACGCCGAACCGGAACTCTCCTCAGAACTCCGCAAGGCCTTCCTGGCTGACGGAATTACCGTCATTGGCGACCGAGCCGCCAGCATCGCACGTATCGACGGCTTGGTGCACGTGACGACGGGCCGGGGGACAGTGGCTGTGGGTGAACGGGTACTCGTAGCCACCGGCCGCACACCGCGCACCGAAAAACTCGACCTTGCCGCAGCGGGCATTGCTACCGACGAGCGCGGCTTCGTCGTCGTTGACGAACTTCAGCGGACAACCAACCCGGCCGTGTTCGCCGCCGGTGATGTCACCGATGCACCCCAGTACGTGTACGTCGCCGCGATGGCCGGAAAGATCGCTGCGCGGAACGCCCTCGGTAGCTCTGAGCAGGTTGACTACACCGGGATCCCCTCCGTCCTGTTCACCTCGCCTCAGCTCGCTTCCGCCGGGATCACCGAAGCAGACGCCATCGCCGCCGGATACCGGTGCGCTTGCCGCTACTTGCGACTGTCCGATGTGCCCCGAGCGATCGCCAATCATGACACCCGCGGCGGCATCAAGATTGTCGCCGATTCTGACTCCGGCAAAGTTCTCGGCGTCCACGCACTCGCCGACGCTGCTGGCGAGATGATGCTCGCCGCGACCTACGCGATCAAGGCGGGATTCACCGTCACGCAACTCGCCGACACCTGGGCGCCTTATCTGACCATGGCGGAAGGCATCCGCCTCACGGCGAACCTCTTCCGGAACGAACTCCCCACCTCATGCTGCGCCTGATCTCACGGCCAGGCGACTTGGGGCGAACCGAATGGCGGAGAGTCACTTCAGCCTGATCCTGGCTCGGCTCAGGTGCGCAAAGCCATGATTGGCTACAGCTGCCCGCCCACGTTGATGAGCCAGTTGACCCACGTGACGCCGCCTCCGGCGAGGATCGCGGCGCCGAGTGCGACGAAGACCCCGGCGCGCGCCTTCGCGGCGACTCCAGGGTTGCCCGTCGACGTGGCGATGGCCCAGGTGATCGCGCTGATGATGATCATGAGCACCGCGACGATCAGGATGATGGTGAGCATCGCGCCGATCACAACTCTGAGATCACCGATGCCGCTGAGGCTGCCGAAGTCAGGAAACACGTTCATCAGAGACCAACTCCGAGAGCGGAACATCCGGCTCCTGCCGTAGCTTCGGGGAGATCTGCAGCGTCGTGATCATTGAGCCACTTCGCGGCATCCACTGCTTCGCCCTTCGTTCCACCTGGTCGAACCTCGAAGTGCAGATGTGGGCCCGTGGAACGCCCGGATGACCCCACATCGCCGATGTGTTGCCCCGCGATAACGCGCTCGCCGACGGTGACGTGGATCCCGTGCTGCCACATGTGCGCATAGGCGGTCGCGACCGTCACACCGCCGAGGCGGTGCTCGATCACGATGAGGCCGCCGTAGCCTCCGGAGAACTCGGCGACCGTCACGACGCCGTCAGTCGCGGCGAGGATCGGCGTCCCATCCGGCGCTGCGAAGTCTGTGCCGCTGTGGACGGCGCTCTCGCCTGTGAGGGGATCGGTTCGTGGACCGAAATCACTGGTGTGCACCCAGGTTCGTTCAGGTAACGGGAACACGACGCGCGAGGCCTCCACCACGTCGACGACAGGCGACGCAGGGGCCGATGGTGTCGTCGTGGCTGCCGGTGTGCCACGCGTGAGCGTCGTGAGGATCGTCTCGGCGACGGGCTCGTAGTTGTTGTACCGGTCGGGGTACGCCGACACTTCGACGGCTTGCGCGACTTCCCCCTTACCCATGCTCTGCCAGCCGGGGATGTCGAGGAGACCACGGGGCGAGGGATAGTTGGGGCCGGTCGGGCCGCCGAAGAATGCTTTGGCTTGGTACTCGGGATCCATCAGCTCTGCGACCGAGCCCCAGCCCGATTGCGATCGCATCTGGAACAGGCCGAGTGAGTCGTGATCGGAGCCATTCCCATCGTTCGGGTAGCTGCCGGACTCGGGGTAGGCGCCGGTGTTCGCAAGCTGTCGAAGCGTCGACTCAGTCAGCGCCGCCATCAGCGCAATCTGGATGGCATCCCTCGTGACGCCGTCGATGCTCGATCCGACTGTGATGATCGTCGCTGCGTGTGTGAGCTGCTGCTTGTTCAGGGTGAACGTCTCGCCGTTCGCGGTCGTGACCACGAGAGAATCCGGCACATTTCCGACGGTGAGTCCCGACGAGGCAAGGCACGCGATGACAGCAGGATTCACCACCAGTCCGATGGTGACGAGCCCAAGGGTTGGTGCGAGCAACATCAAGGCGACCAGTGCGATCGCGAGCTTCTTCATCATGAGTCAGTCGTCCTAACGCAGCGGATTGTTCAATTGCGAGAGCCGTAGGACGTAGCAAGGGTCATCGGGCGGGCATGCGATGAAAATCGTGAACGCGACCGGCTGCTCTGCGGTGACCGGGTCGCCGTTCCACACGCCGGATCGATTGCGGATGCCCTCGATCGTGTAAGCGGCGGCGCCGTCGGGGAGCTGCCCTGGGCGAGCCTGTGTGAGCGCGTCAGCCCAGGCGTCCGGCAGGAACGTTGAGGTGATCTCCAAACGCTGCGTCGTTGCGTACGGTCGCAGCTGCGCCCACGCGCTCTGCGTGGGCAGGTAGGTGGCGATGTCGGCGGCGAGTCCCGACTGTTCGAAGCCGGTCGGGTCGGCGACGTCGAGGATGACGGCCGCGTAGTCGAGTGGCAGGAACCCAATGCCGGTGTCCCAGGTGAACAGTGCCGCGGCGACGCTGCGCGCGAACGCCTCGGCGTCGGTGGTCTGTGGGATCGTCGGGATGCGAGACTGTGACGTCGGCTCGCGAGACGGTTCTGTGTTCGGGGCAGCACTTGACGATGGAGGATCGTTCGAGTCAGCAGGTTGGCCGGATCCGATGACGAGTCCGTAGATGCCGATGCCAGCGGCAAGGATCGCCAGAGACAGCGCCGCGATGAGGGCGATCAGAGTGCGGCGTGCGCGGGGAGCGGTAGGAAGCTTCATGCGGGACAGGTGCGCCGCATCTGTCTCGGGTCAGAGGGCGCGAAGGTTCCCCACCTCGGTCGCCGACTCGGCGTCCGCCGGATCGATGTCCCGCGTGGCACGGAGTTGCTCAGCGACCTGAACGGTGGCTTCAACAACGTGCAGGAACATTTCGACCTCGGCGTCACTCAGTTGGCGGGCCAGTTCGTCGACGTCGAAGTGGCGCCACCAGCCGTCGAGTTCCGTCCACGTGACGACGAATGCGCGAATCGGCCACGGCTCGTCGCCGTCGACGCGCGAGGTCAGCGCGCTTGGCGAAGGTCGGCGTTTGGGCTTCGGAGCGTTCTTGATGCGCGCGAGTGCTTCTTCAGCCAGCTTCGCCACATCCACAGCGTCACCATCGGGTTGTGCCGCGGTCACGAGCTGCCGAGCACGCTGGAAGCCCGGGTGCACGGGAGCGCCCGATCCGATGAGTTCCAGCTCGGCTCCGATGCCTTCTCGCACGGAGTCGGGCTGACTTTCGTCGTCCGCCATCTGCTGCAGGTAGTTGATCTTCTCCAGCGTCGTGTGAGAGGCGCCCTCCGGGATCATGGCGGCAGCCTGCTCGCGTGTGTCTCCGACAGAGTCTGACGGTGCCGCAAAATTTGCGGCACCGTCATTTCCCGGCTGATTCTCGGTGCTGAATCGGGTTGCTTCTTGGCGACGGGCGGCATCCTCAGCCATCAACGTCTTGATCTCCCGGTACAGCGCGGCATTCTCCAGTTGGGTGAGCGACTTGTGCAGCGCGTTGTCATCCTGCTCAGCAAGCAGGTGCGCAAGTTCTCCCGAGATCCCCGAGCGCACCCAGACCTTGACGTGCATCCACCCCAGTCGCTTGATCGCGGCCAGACGACGGGCACCACACACGAGATTGCCCTCCGGCGTCACAGTGATCGGTTGCAGCAATCCATCCCGTTCGATCGACGCGGCGAGGAGAGCGAGTTCCCCGAGATCCTTGCGGTGACGATGACCAACGTGGATTGAGTCGATAGCCCGCGCCAGCTCAATGTGCCCGTCGTGCGTGCTCATCGTCCGCTCCCGTGTTTGGGCGCGGACGTCACGATCATCGATACGAGGTCGTCATCGAGCAGCAGGTCAGGAAGAGTCTCGCCGACAAGGATGCGAAGGAGGATGCCGCGGCCGGTGCTCGTTGCGCGATACGCGGGGTTCGGGTGTCCGAGCAGTGCGTGCAGCAGGGCCGACCATGCGTCGCCGGGAAGATCGAGGAGCGCGCGAGCATGCTTGTCACGGCGCAGCACTTCGTAGGCGCTTTGCCGAGACCCTGCCCGTGCGATCGCGCCACACACGTGCTCGATCGCGGCCCGCGTCGTGCTTTCCGGCCAGCCCAACGTCGCGAACAACGCGATTGAGACCTCGATCGCCCGTTTGGCGGTGCCTACCTCGTCGTTCTTGTCGGCGTCGTCAACCTCAGTTTCGAGGTAGTTGTCGACAACGTGGAACGCGGGATGGTAATCGGCAAGAGGATTCTCGCGGTCGGCGAATCGTTCTGGGTCATGGAATGCGGAGACGTGCGGGCGGCGAGCTTGGTGCGTGGCGCAAAGTAGCCCTTGCCCACGCTCTTCGGCGATGCAGGTGATCTGGACGCCGCGAGTGACGACGGCCCAGGGGTCGTCAGCTTCGCGGGCCGAACGAGTTCGCATCACATCGAAAGCTGCGGATGCGGCCTCCCACGGGTCGAGCCCGTGTTTTCGAGCGAGCGCCCCATACTTCTCGGCAGCAAACGTGGCGAGTTCCGCGGCAACACGGTCGTGTTTCCAGGCGTGGGCTCCCGACTGGTGTAATCGGTGCAGCAGGGCGCGCAACCCTTCGCTCGTGGTGAAGTCCTCGCGAGACTGCGACGGTAAGTGGTGAGTGGTCATGACAAGAGCACCTCCTGCTATGCAGGTGCGCACCCGCTCCCCACTGGGGAGGTTGGATGCTGATGAGGTGCCCATGACGATGTCCGCTCTTCACGATCAGGCGGTGCCGATCGGGCTGCGGCCCGCATCCGGTCGCGTGGCGCCGCGCCCAAACGCTGATAGGGGAGGAAGGTGACGTGCACGTTCGGCGATGCGCCGGGTGCCGTCCTGTGCCGCTGTGCGCGTGCGCCGATGCAGGTCGGACTGGAAGTTGATCCCCGCACCGGCCACGCGTGCGCTGCTGCGAGCCACCAGGTCGGTCGGGCGTACCCATTCGACACCGCGCCCTCGGTATGTCGCAGGATCGCGCGTCGAGCCCCTGCGCTGATTGCGGAGCCTCATCAACTCGATCGCTTCGTGCCTCGTCGTGACGTCGATGGCTTGCGCATCGACGGGGTGGTTGCCGACGTCGGCCGTGTGCTCGTTCATGTTGTGTCCTCTGTGTCGTCGGGTGCGGAACGCGCCCGCTCATGTGCGGTAGGTACGCTCGCGAACCAGCGCCCGACGGTCGAAGGATGCACGTCCAACTCGCGGGCAATGCGCTTGTTCGACCAGCCTTCTTCACGCATGGCGGTCGCCTGTTCTTGGGGAGAGAGGAGCGCGTCATCGGCGTGCTCCTCGGTGGCCTCGGGCGTGCGCATGAGCAGCACCGTCAAGTGCGTGATTGCCAACAGCACCACCGGTGGAACGGCAGCGACAGCCGCGGCAAGCACGCTTGGAACTTCGGCATCGGCGGCGACCACCGCATGGATTGAGTTTGCCGTCACCGAAACGGCTGCGGCTCCCGCAAGTAGCGTCCACGGGTACCAGGCGGAGCGTGACCCGGCGAGGGCAACAACTGCAACGGTCGAAACGACGATGACGCCGTCGACAATGAGCGGCCACGCCCATGCCTGCCCTGCACCGATGCCCGAGCGAGCAGCGAGATCCGCCAGGGAGGTAAACGAAAGCCAAAACGCGCCCGCAGCGATGAAGACCGTGCCCGCGACGGCTGTGATGATCGCCGATCGGCGCGCTCGAATGCTCCTCATGCCAAGGTCCGTGAATCCGTGACCGGTCGCGGTCGGTAGGGCGGCGCCGTGGGGGCGCCGACGGGTAAGCGTTGAGGAGATGGGCCCTGCACGGCTCGATAGGCCGAGCGGACGGTCGTCGTCACTTCGCGCTCGCTGAGCCCGGCTGACGCACCCGCGGCTGTGAGAGCGTCGAGCGCCTCGCCTGTGGGGACGTTTTTCTCCGCCATTTTGCAAGCTGCCCAGAAGACGCCGTGATTCCGTTCGCCCTCTTGGAGACGGGATACCCAACTCGCCAACCGCGTGAGATCAGCGGGCGCCATCTCCGAGGCCGCATCGCGCGGACCTGCGGAGCGCCGCGGAGGATCCAAGAAGTCACGAAGGCGTTGTGCGTCGAGCGGATGACCGCTTCCGTGAGCGAGCTGCAAAGTCGTGTAGCGGCGCGCTTCAACGTCAATTGTCCGCACGGAGGGCGGCAGGATGATGTAGCCGCCGTCGCCGCGGAAGTCGATCGCCGCTCGCGCCGACTGCCAAGACCTCTGATGCGCATCCTCCCTCGCAGGGAAGTACAGGTGCAGGCCACCCGAGGGCGTTTCCACCGCTGCGACCCAGCCATCCACCAGCCCTTCGCGTCGCGCACGCTCCAGCGCCGCGTATCCGTCGACAGCGCCGTGCACGTCGACATCGACGACAATGAGGCCCGAGGCTGCGCCCGTCGGCATCCCAATGTTTGCGTTGGGTATCGCAGTCCACCAACGCCGCACCAGGTCGGCTTCGGCGCTCGCGGCGTGAAATCCTCCCGCGACAGCCGGGCGCTTCCCGCCAGCGGCACATGGGAAGATCGGGATGCCGCTCGCTGCCAACGCGAGTGCGCTTCGACCGAGTGCGGCCTCGCGGCTCATTCGATCGAGCACATGCACGAACGAATCTGCCACGCTCATCACAGCCCCCGCGATTCGGCCGTTCCAGCATGCTGCGGGCTCGACTGGGGCGTTGGCGCAGTGCTCGTGCGCTTCGCGGCGGCGGAGTTGGTGCGCCCTGCGGAGCGATCGAGCCCAGGGGGAGTGCCATCGCCGACCTTCTGCGTGTTCAGCTGGTCGAGGATTTTCATGGCGGTGGCGCGCACTCGTTCTCCGGTCGCGCGCACGATCTCCGCGGGTTCCTGGCCGTTGACGTTTGCGGCCCACGAAGTGACATACGGGATCGTGTAGTCGCTGGTGTCCATGCCGTGCGCGGCGCCAATCATGAGCGCGACGGACTCGGCCTCCACCTCGCCGACTCCCCGGTGTTGCCGCGCGGCATTTTGATCAGGGCCGTGCATAAGCACATGGGCGAGTTCGTGAGCAAGAGTTTTCACGCGCGCGGAGGGATCCATGTTCTCGCGAACCTTGACGGTCTTCTCCATGTAGTCCGTGACACCGTTCGCCCCGTGGATCATGCCCTCGTGCTCTACATCGAGGAGCTGAAAACCTGCTGCCTCGATTCGCTCGGCCAACCCCGCCCAGAGGCCCTCCGGCGCTTCCCCCTTCAGCAACGTTGGCGCAGGTGGAGTCGGCAGGGTATCGCCGGAAGTCTGCGCCGCATCCCACACGTAGGCGGGGCGAACGCCGATCATCTTCGAGCGGACTTCCTCGCTCGGTCGAGGCTTTTCGAATCGGTTGAGCCGCCGCCACGACGCTGGATCCGCAGGCGTCGGCGACGCGAAGCGACCGGTCACCGGAGCGAGAATCTGATAGCCAGGTTGACCTTTCTCGACCTGACGGCCCAACTGTTGCCACTGCTTATACCCGGCCACATACGAAGGCATCGGCTCGGACACGAGACCCGCTTCGAATGCGGCGGCGTGCTGCATCCAGATGAGCAGCGTGTTGTTGAACGAGCGGCTGCGGAACCTGGCTGCGAACCGAAGCGCAGCTGCCCAGTCCTCGCCAGACATCAGCTTGTCGACCGCTTCGATCAGCTTCTCATGCAGCTCATCGAGCCTCGCTTCGCGGGTGGCACGGCGTTCATCTGTCGACACCATCAGGTGCCCTCCTCTCCGGCGCGCCACGTCGCAAGAGTGCGTGGCGATACACCGGTGAGGTGGGCGAGCGACTCCACGAACTCTGCGGATACCCCTGCGTGTTCCAACGGCACGACGTAGCGACTCGTTTCGGCGCGAGTGCGGTCGATAGTGCGTGGGCAGCCGGTATCTGGGCATGGTTCACCTCCCTGGGAGTGATCGAAGGGTCCAGAGGCTCCCGGGCGTTGAGCATGCTCAAAACGTGCGGGGCTTCGTTTCTAACACCGACCGTTGAGCATGCGCAACCCTTGATTTGTTCATGCTCAATGGCTATATTGAGCATGCGTAACGTGCCGGGATTACCCTGCCGAGGATGCTTCTCACCGCGAGCGAAGGAGGTCAGCGCGCATGACCGACGACGAGAGCGCGACTGCGGCTGCGGATCTTGCGAAGCGCCTGCGGCTGTTACTCGATGTTGCGATCGCCGAGACCGGCACCGAGCCGACCTACTCACAAATTGCGGCGTTTCTCCGTGACCGAGGTACCAACCTGTCGAGGTCTCGTTGGACGTACATGGTCAACGGACACCGGTACGTTCAAGACCCCGCCGTCTTTGCGGGGCTCGCGGCGTTCTTTGACGTCGACACCGACTTCTTGATCGGCGCGAACGACGCCGTAGTTCCCGAGAAGGTCAGCGCCCAACTCGACCTCGTGCGCTCCATGCGTGCGGCGAAGGTCAAGTCGTACGCGGCGCGCACACTTGGAGATATCTCACCGAAGGCACTCCAAGCCATCAGCAAGTTCTTGGATGAGGAAATGAAGCACACAGACCAGCAATGACGGCGTCGCTCACGTAGCCGAGTCGATGCCGCGAAGTGCCCTCGAAGGAGGTGAGCGCAACGTGAATATCGAACAGGTCGTCTCCACGGCCGTCTCGGATCTTGCCCTCGGCAGTGCCTTCACCTTCGACGATCTCTACGGTGTGGTGCAGCAACGCAGGGGGCGCCGCCTTCGTATCGTCGAGCTTGCCGAGATCGGCGATCACGACGGCCTGTGTGCGGTGTGGCTCACCACCGACGAAGACGACATCATCATCCACGCACGCACTGACTCCGCCCTACATCGCCAGCAGTTCGTGCTGCACGAACTGTCACACATGATCCTGGGCCACTGCGACGGCGACGAGTGCACAGAGGCGGACGTGCTCCTGCCTGACATTCCTCCGCACACTCGCGCACGTCTGCTCAGGCGGCAGGATCTTGATTCCGACACCGAGATTGCTGCGGAGTCTCTCGCGGACCGGCTCGCGGCAGGGATCCGAGGTTCCGCATTCGCGGAGTCTCGCTACTTCGAGGTCTTCGGATGATCCAGACGCTGGTTGCGATCCTGATGTGGGTTCTCGTAGCGAGCCTGCTGGTCCTGCGACGCGGGCGCCCTGATCGCAGCATTACTTACGCATCGGTCACGATCGCCATCGCAATGACCCTCAACGTCGACGCGATCTACCTCGCTATCGATCCCGTCTTCAGCGGAACAAACATCGCGACTCTGCTTTCGGATGCTCTCCTGATGATCGGTCTCTTCTTTCTGGGCCGCGCAGCAATGAAGGCTGGTCAGTATCGTCCCCGGTTGGTGCGAGCCGCCGTCGGGCGCCCCGCGCTGATCCTTGCCCTGGTTACGACGACGGTGTTGTTCTTCTTCATCGACCGAGGGACATCGACCGCGACATTCATGCTTGACCTCGGTGACCAGCCAGTGGCGGCCGCTTACTCGATGATCGGCTTCACCTACTGCGGCATCGTGCTGGCGGCCATGCTCGCGTTGGCGGCACGTCAACTTCTCGTCGGCACCGGTATCCAGCGCATCCCCGCGCTATTCCTGCTCCTTGGCTCGGCGTGCGGCGTGGGCTTGGCCGTGGTGGTCCTCGTAATGGATATCGCACACGTCGCGGGTCACCTGGAACTGATGCGCACGTTCGGCGAAGCATACGGGCCGCTCTCGCTGCTCACTTTCCTGTTCTTGTGCGCCGGGTTCGCGGGGCAACCAATTGTCAGGTCGTTGCGTGAACGCACACGGCGCGCGCAGATAGCGCAGATCATGGGGGAGCTGGAACCGCTCTGGCAGCGGGCCACGAGCGTTCGCCCCGGGCTCAGCGGCACCGACGCTCTTGGGGCCAGCCTCGACGATCCGGAAGGTCGATTGCACCGCGAAGTGGTTGAGATTCGCGACGCCATGATCGACCCGCGCGTGACATTCGAAGTGACTCCTGCTGAAGAAGCTCTCCTGGAACGGGCCGAGGAACAGCTTCTGGGACTCGACTCGGGCGTAGCGCGCACAGGTCTGCGCGCGGATCGCGGCGACGGCAGCAGGGAGCGTACATGAAGCGGCAGCTCGTGATTGGCGGCGCTATGGTCGGCGCTGCTGGTACCGCCATGGGATGGACGATCGCGCGGAAGCTCACGGCACCAGTCGCGCCACGCCGTTTCAACCTGACCTTGCGCGACGTTGAGGTCAATGGTGATCGCCAACTTCTTCTGCTCGACCGCACTTGCGATACCGAAGCGCCCGGCACCTATAACCTCTGGTTTGAACGCGGCGGATGGGCACAACTCGGCAACGAAGTCGAGGATCGCGGTCAGAACCAAGTCGCCCGCGCCCTCGTGGGAGTGTCACCAGGGCTCACACCGCGAAAAGGCGATCGAGTCTCGTGGAGCGGCATCTACTACGCCACACCCGCCGATGCCGGGCTCGATGCCCGCGACATCTCGATCGTGACGCCGGTGGGCTCGGCGCCTGCATGGCGCGTCGACGGTGATCTATCCACCTGGGCGATTCACGTCCACGGACTTGGCAGCCCCCGAGCGGGCACACTCCGTGGCGTACAGGTCGCGACGGAACTAGGACTCACGTCACTCGTGGTGAGTTACCACAACGATGGGGAAGGGCCCACCGCGGGACGTGGTCGGTCCACACTTGGCGCCACCGAAGTCGAAGACATTGAGGCAGCGATCGGATACGCGGTTCGCCGTGGAGCAGAACGGATCGTGCTGTTCGGCTGGTCTATGGGAGCTGCGATCGCACTGCAGGTTGCGCATCGGTCTGACTATGCACCACTGGTAGTGGGACTTGTCCTCGATTCGCCGGTGCTCGACTGGGTGGAGGTCATCAAGGCAAACTGCAAGCGCGCTGGGCTCCCGGGTGGCGCTGGTCTGCTTGCCGTTCCGTGGCTCACCCTCGGCACGCTCGCCCGACTACTGGGGTTGCCTGTTCGCATCCCGCTACGAGAATTCGACTGGGTGACCCGCGCCGAGGAACTCGCCGTGCCGAAACTCATCCTTCACGGCAGTCACGATGACTCGGTACCGATCAGATTGTCGTCGGTGCTCGCAGAACGTCGTAAGGACCTGGTGCAGTTGGAAGTATTCGACGCCGGGCACACGCTGGCCTGGAACTCGGACTCTCAGCGATGGAAATCTTCTGTCTCGACTTGGTTGTCCGAGGGACCACTGGCCGGAATCAGACGTCCGGAGCGCTGAGCTGCTTCGCCTGCTCGACCTGCTCGGTGGCCAGATAGCGGAAACTTTGCGAGGGTTCGATACCGAGTACCGTCCTGAGTGAATTGAGCGGCACCGGTTGTTCCCAGGAGTCTGGGCAGTCAACCTCCAAGAGCGTCGATTCGTCGGCGCCTTCGAGGTACGCGTTGAGGTCGCTCTCGCTAATACCAATGTCCGATCCATGCAATCCCCACACGCAATCAGGGTTCACCTTGATCGTTCGCCGAAGACGCACGGTGCCGAGGACCGCTTTCTCAGGGGAACTTGAATACAGAACGACTGTGGTTCCCGGATCGATGTATGGGAACCTGCGCCGTACTTCGATCGTCTTGCGTCCCTCTAGGATCGCCCGAGCGAACTGCGGCTTTATCGATAAGAGTAATGCTCGGGTCATCGCTCAGCCCACCTCGGTTGCATCCGCATGATGTCGTCGAACACGCCGGGTGTCGCTCGACGGGCGGTGATCTTGGAAGTTGTCACGTCGTGCTTCCTCAGGATGCGATCGAGTGTCGCGCGATCAATGGGCCTTTCAAGTAGCTGTGTGTCCTCGACCCGCCATACCGCCACTTTCCCGTTCTTTGAGTGTGCCTCGATCTCTCTGGTTCGAAGTGTGCCGATCGCTCGATACTGCTCAATCGCTGTCTCTACTGGAAGCGTCGTTGCCTCTACGACGCGTGAGTGTGCAACCACGGCACGGACAGCTGAAGCTTTATGTCCCTTCGGGTCCCAGCTGACGTACCATAAGACTCGCGAAGGCACCTCTTGAACTCCCTTCGGAGCGGCGAAGTAGACGACTTGCCGCGCGAAGCCCAATGCTCGCTTCTCACGTGTGTTGAACAGAGTGTCGTTGTAGCCGATGAGTTCGCGTGCGTACTTGGGCTGGATAGGTACGATGTGGACCGGAATGTCGCGTGCTATGAGGACCTGGGGCCAGTTGATTCGCTCATACTCGCTGACCTCGGTCGCGGTGATCGCTCGCGCGGCGGCATCAGGCGAAGCCAGCCAGGATAGCTTCACGCGCGGCACCTGTCCGGTGAAACCGTCAGCCTGCAATGCAGACCTCAGTGCCGGTGAGAGAGCTTGATCGGTAATGGAGATGCTGTCGGCGCCCTGCTCCAACGCGCGCCAGCGAAGATGACGTACCAGCTGGAACGCGATGGTTTCGCCAAGCGAACCACTACCGACTCGCAGTATCGGAACGAGGAGCGTCGCGCCACGTTGCTCAGTTGCAAGTAGTGCCCAGAGGCGAGATCTCTCGTCGACGAGTACCTGTAGCCCGAACTCGGACGGCTTGGCGAGTATCGCCTGGAGCCGTCGGCGGAAAGCCTTACCCTTCTCAGAAGAGGTGCGCTCCACGAAGGCTTCTTCGAGCCGCGACGACAGCGACGCCACTTTCTCCCACTGGAGGCCCACGGCCTCCAGTTGCTCGGAACGGAATCTAAATGGTGGCGCTGGGGGCATCAGTCGTTGAATGAGGTCGACGGGGCGAAGCACCTCGGTTCCGAACTCAGCTTCGATCCATGTCTCGCAGGCTGCAATAAGGTTCGAGTCACGGGTTACGAAGAACTCTGCTCCAGCAAGGATTGCGTCGGCGAGATGCTTGACGTCATCAGCCAGGCTGGCGTCGCCCGTCGTGAGCCGTTCCGGCATTCTTCGAAGGAGTTCGGATGCGAGGCCGCGCATCCCTCCCTCTCTTCGGAGTGTCGGCGGCGCTCGAATTCTGAACGGTTTCGGCGTTCGAATTGTGAACGGTTGTCGGCAGTCTAGCCAGCCGGGTTGGTGATGTCGGACCGGGTGCTGGGGAGGCTGTCGATGCCGCGGCCTCGGAGCCGGTAGCTGGCGCCTTTGAGGGTGATCACCTCGGCGTGGTGAACGATGCGGTCGATCATCGCGGCGGCCACGACCTGGTCTCCGAATACGGTGCCCCAGCCGGAGAATGGCAGGTTCGAGGTGAGCACGAGGGAGGCGTGCTCGTAACGGGACGACACGAGCTGGAAGAACAAGTTCGCGGAGTCCTGCTCGAAGGGAAGATAGCCGACCTCGTCGACGATGATCAGCCCGTAGCGCCGCAGCCGGGCGAGTTCCTGCGGGAGGCGGCCCTGTCGATGCGCGTCGGAGAGGCGTGTGACCCATTCGGTCGCGGTGGCGAACAGAACCCGCTGGCCTTGATGGGCCGCGATGACGCCCAGCGCGGTGGCGAGGTGTGTCTTGCCGGTGCCGGGAGGTCCGAGGAGGACGACGTTGCGGGCTTCGAGGAGGAACGCCCCTGAGGCCAGGCTCGCGACTTGCTGGCGGACGGCGGACTGTTGGTCCCAGTCGAAGTCCTCGATGGTCTTGACCGCGGGAAACCCGGCTGCGCGGATGCGCAGGCGGGCGCCGGAGGCGTTGCGGGCGGAGACTTCGCGCTCCAGCACCGCGGCGAGGTAGTCCTCGAAGGACCATCCCGCGGCCCGGGCTTGTTCCGCGAGCCGGCCTGCGGCTTCGAGGATGCGTGGGGCCTTCAGCGCGCCGGCAAGGTAGGTGAGCTGCTTGACCGTCTCGGTCTGCTTGGTCGCCATCAGAACCCGCCTCCGATCCCGAAGGCCCGGTCATAGTCGGCAAGATCGCGGACGAGGTCATCGCCAGCGGCGACCGGCCGCGGGGTCTGGAACTGCTTCCGCAATACTTTCGCGGTCGCCAGGTGTGCCGGGTCGGTGATCGTCATCCCACGCGCCCAGACCCGCGTATGCTCGGCGATCAGCCGCCCCTCGACCCTGACTCTGACGCGGTCAAGGTCTGCGGAGACATCGACGAAGCTGCCAACCGCGCGGGGATCGACGGAGTAGTCATTCGTGTCGACGCGGACGTAGTAGTCCCGCCCCAGCCGGACCCGGTTGCGCCAACCCAGATGCAACGGGACCGGCGGCAACGGCAGCATCGCGGCCCGGTCCGCGTCGATGCGCTGAGCCGGGGAGGCCTTCAACGTGCGGACCGTGCGCGCGTTGGCGAGCTGAAGCCAGTCGGTGAACTGCTCGTTGAAGTCCGCCGGAGACGCGAACGTGCGGCCGGGCATAAACGAGGTCTCGAACCAGCCGTTGCGGCGCTCGACGATCCCTTTGGACTCCGGATCCCGAGGAGGCAACAGCACCAGCTTCGCCGCCAACGTCCCCATGAACGATGCGACCCCCTCCGCCCGTCGCGGGCCCCGCCCGATCCCCGGCTCGTTGTCCCAGATGAACCGGCGCGGGACCGCACCGATCTGCTGCAACAGCTCCCAGGAGCCCAGCAGCAGATCCTCCGTCTTGCGAGTCGGGATCATCCGCCCCGTGACGAACCTCGAGTGCGCGGGCGTGATCACCAGCACCGGCAACAGTTTCGAGGTACCGTCCTCAAGAGGGATCTTCCTCGGCGGGAACCAGAGATCACACTGCGCCGCATCCCCGGGCTCCCAGACCAACCGGTCCACCGGATCGATGCGCCGCTGCTCCGGTCGCAGTCGTTTCACGTTGTCGCGGAACCAGCGGATCGAGCCCGTCCAGCCCACCCGCTCGGCCAGAACGGTCGCCGGCATCTCCGGCGTCTGGCGCAACAGCTCCTTCACCCGCGCCTCGAACGGCGTGAACGACGTCGCCGCCGCCGCACGCTCATACCTCGGCGGTGAATCCGACGCCAACGCGGCATACACCGTCGTCCGCGACACCCCCAATCGCGTCGCGATCTGCGCCTTCGCAACACCCTCCGCGGCAAGCCTGCGAATCAGTGCCCAGTCCTCCAAAGTGATCACACTCCAATCGTCGAGTGTTCACTTTTCGAGCGCCGCTACTGTCCAGTTTTCGAGCGCCGCCGACACGGAGCGTTACAAGGCCATTCAAGGCCTCACGAACCCTGTCGCGCTCGCTCTCTGGTTGTAATCGATCGATGTCTGAAGCGACTTCGGGGGAGATCGTCAACTCAACTTCATCGATAAGCCAATCCGCTTCAAGACCGAGTGACTCTTCACGTTCAGGGCGTTCGAGCGCGCTTGAACAGTACAGGTCGATGATGACGTTTGAATCGAGTACAGCTTTCGGCTTTGTTGAGTCGTACAGCGCACTCTCAAACAAGTCGAGTTGGCCAATGGATCGCGTCCAAATGGTGAGTGTTGACCCAGCCTTTGCGCGGCCGGGCCGCTGTCCCGCTGGCGCCATGTCGAGCGAACGCCAGAAATCATCGAGCCCATAGTCCACGCGGCAGTGGGCGGTTATCATCGTGCGAGCGGGGTTCAAGTCAATGACTTTGTTCACCATTGCTCTCGCCAAGCCAGACCGCCGGGCAGAGTCGCCAACGCAAACGTGAACAAGCCGGATGAGATGCTGCCGAGGCGTACTGAAGAGCACATACCCGGCGATCTCACCGTCGATAAGCCCGAGGACGAGTTGTCCCTTGTTTCCGGCTGCTTCAAAGGCAGCGTAGGGGAGATGCCCCAGCGTGGCCCTGCCCTCCCGGTGAAGTCCGATGACAGCCTCGAAGTCTTGGCCGTGAGACGGAGACTTAGGGTCCCATACGCGGGTCGAGAGGGAACGAGGGACTGAAAGTTCAGCGGTCATGTCACCACCTCGCCCCTCGATAACGGTCGAAGCTGCGGCGTTGAGTCATCCTGCTTTCACCGCCCACCGGATGGTGAGAATGTGTTTTCGTTCGTCGGTGCCCTTCAGCGCCTGCTCGATCATGTCGAGGTAGTCGTCGGCCTTCTGCCTCAGCGCATCGCGCTCAACCTTGAAATCGTCGTAGAGTGCCTCGGCCCGACGTGCGAGTCGTTGTGCCTCCTTGCGGAGTTTGAGTCGTTCCGAAAGGTCATCGGTCCTGCGCTCGCGGGCGCGGGCGTCTTCTTCTTCCTTGTTGAGCTTGCGCACTTCGGCTTCGTACTTGGCCTTGTGATCCTTTAGTCGTGATTCGACGAGGTCTCCCTGTTCAATGCTGAACTGGGCTGTTCGATTCTGTACCTCGACGTTGAATGCTTCACTTTGTTGCGTGAGCGCAGGCTGCAGGATCGTCGTGTCGATGTGGTCCGAACTGGACACTTCTACGCAGGTGAGATCGAGAAGCTGCTCGACTTGCTCGGCGTCCAGCATCATGCCGCTGTCGGTGCGACCAGCGCCAAGTACATACGACTCGGTGACTGTGTCGTTTCCCGAGCGCATCGTGAACGTCAGCAGCTCGGCAGTCAGGATGCCTTGTTCGCCGACAAGTTCGCGCGTAGAGGCAGCGACACGATCCGAGTCCGCAATAGAGAAGATGAGGTTCGCGGCTGGAGCCTCTTCGGCGAGTGCGGTTTGCACTACGAACTGTCCGAGGTCGCTGCCGTAGCGGTACTGGTGTGCACCACGTTGTGGCTTCGACTTGAAGAAGTACTTCCCGGTCGGAATCCCATCGGCAGGGGCGCGCGTGAGCGTGAAGTTGTGCCCGCCGGAATCGAACTCCGCGAATGAGTCGAGTTGGCGGCGCGTCACCTGCAGCAAGAGCTGCTCAAACTTGTTGAGCACGACCCCCTGTTGGGTGTCGTAGCTCTTGAGCTTGTCCTGCACATTCGGGTCTAGGTTGTCGAACACGCGGGCCCGGGTCGAACTCATCTCTTGGCTGATCTCAGCTTCGTACTGGCGCTCCAGTTCATTGAACGCGTGATTGATCTCATCGGCAGTGCGGCACCGCTCAAGGATCGCGGCGATGGACTTCTCGAAATCGAGTCCGTCCTCGATCGACCCGAGCACCTCGTCAGACGCCCCAAATACGGATGTGAACAGGTTGAACTTCTCGGTGAGGAGCTCAAGGATGCGCTCTTCGGCGAGGTTCCCTTGATTGGAGAAGTTCACGACGATCACGTTGTGTTGCTGCCCGAATCGGTGCACACGACCGATACGTTGCTCGACGCGCTGCGGGTTCCAGGGAAGGTCGTAGTTCACGAGCATCGAGCAGAACTGCAGGTTGATGCCCTCGGCGGCCGCTTCCGTGGCGATCATGATCGTGCCGCGCTCGCGGAACTCGTCGACGAGTGCTTTGCGCCGATCCGCTGACGGGTTGCCCGTGATGAGGTCCGACCCGTCGTTCGCTTCCAACCAGGCACGGTAGATCTCGGTCGCTTCGGGAGAATTGTTTGCGCCGTTGAAGAGCACCAGCCCGTCCCCGCGTCCTGCTTCCCGCAGTGCGGCGGCCAGGTATTCCTGTGTCTTCGTGGAGTCGGTGAAGATGATCGCCTTCTGCGGGGCGCCGATCTCGGCAAGTTTCGCTAACCCCTGGTCGAGGGCGTCCAAGAGCTTGACTGCCTTCTGGTTCACGGTGATCGACCGGGCGAGTTCCGCGTAGGATCGCAGTTCCGCGACCTCGGCTGCGATTTCCTTGCGGGTAGTCTCAACAGCCGCGGATTGCTCGGGCGAAGGGAGTGCGAATAGGGTCGACTCGGATGCCTCGATCTCTTCGTCCGTCATGTCTTCATCGACCAGCGCTCCGCGGTTCGAACGGCGGCGACCGGATTCGAGTTCCGCTTCAAGCCTGTTTGCGACGCCTTCGAGCGTTGACGCGACGGCATACGTGGACGATCCGAGTCGTTTACGCAGAATGAGCGCCGACAGGTGCCGCTGAGAACTCGCGAATGCGTAGAGGAACGGGCGCTGAAGATATGAGTTGACCTTGTTGTAGAGGTCTTGCTCCGCTGGGGACGGCATGAAGCCGAACGTGAGCGGCATGCGTTCGGTAAAGCGAATGTACTTCTGTGCATCCTTGCGAAGCGTTCGTTTCGCAAGGTGCGAGATGCGCATGGAGAGATCATCGTTCCCGTAGTCATCGGGATGGTCGACATACCGCTCCTTGAACCCCTCGATCGAGTGAAAGAACTCGGGATCAAACACCGACACGAGGCCATACAGCTCTTCGAGACGGTTCTGCAGCGGCGTCGCGGTGAGCAGGAGCGACTTCCCGGCTGAGGCCATCACCTCGGACACGGCCTGTGCGATCTTCGCGTCGCCCTTCCAGAATGAACGTAGGCGGTGCGCTTCATCCGCGACAACAAGATCCCAATGCCGGGCAAGATCATCGACGTTACGTAGCACGAACTCGTACGAGCAGATCATGACGTCACTCGCCAGACCTGCACTCGGCTTGAGGAGTTGCGCCTTGTTCTTTGAATCGAGCAACTGTGACGGGATCGCGAACTTTTCGTCCAGCTCCTGCCGCCACTGCTGGCGAATCGATGACGGCGCGATGATCAGAATCCGTCGCTTGCGCTCCGCCCAATACTGGCAGAGCACGATGCCTGCTTCGATGGTCTTCCCAAGACCCACCTCATCCGCCAAGATCACGCCCGGCGAGGTGGAGGTCTGCAGTGCGAAAAGTGCAGCATCGATCTGATGCGGCTTCGGCTCGACCTGCGCATCGAACAGCAGACCAGCGAGCTTGCCCACATGGTCAGACGCGTACGAACGCTCCAACTGGTGCGCGTAGAACTTCGCCTGATGTGCGGTCAGCGGTATCGCCAAGATGCAGCCTTACCGGTAGTCGCTGGCCAGGTCGGATTCGTATAGCGCCTTCGCGTCATGCACGTCACGGATCGCTTCACGCACCTGGTCACGCTTCAGATCGAGCACCCGGTACACGCCATTCGTCTCGGCCACCGACTCGATTCGCCGGAACTCATTGCCGAAGTGGTCCGCGAACTCGGCCAGCCCGCGGAGCTTCGGCATCGCATCGGCGAGGTGGTGCCCGTGAGGATCAACCAGATCAACGACCACACCGTTCTGCCCTTCAGCGAAGAAGACGAAGTCTGGTCGAAGGGCCTTCCAGTTGCGCGCTCCATCCATGTACGCAATCGCGAGAGATTCCTTCACCGCTCGATCCGGGTTGCGCCACCACCCAACGAAGCCATTGCGTGTTGATTCTGCCGCGAGCACGTGGCGTTCCCACGAGTTCAGTTCGACCGGGTACTCACCGGCGTCGGTCACCATGAGGTGGTCGCGGTAGACGGGCAGGTCGGTCTCGGTGCCGTCGGCTTCGCGTGCCTTGGCTTCTGCCTGCCCGGTCTTTGGGCTGACGAGGCTGATGCGCTCGGGCTCCGTCGACATGCCCTCAAGACGGTCATACTCGGCCTGCTTCTCGTCGCTGAGGTTCTTTCGATCGACTCGCGTGTCGGTCAGCCAAGTGCGTGCCAGGCGATCGGCTTCAGCTTCGACACTCACCACGATGTCGGGTACGAGCCCGATCGCCGCGACCTCGATGTATGCCTCAAGCAGGTCGTCTTCGATGGCATCTTCGGGCACCAGGAAGTCCACGTACGACGAGCACAAGGCCGGGCTCAGGTGACGTTCAGCGACCTTGTACGCCTCGGTGATGGCGCGAGTATCGGCAGCGAGTTCGAAGGACGAGTTCACCCACAGTCCACCGCCCAGCCGCGCTCGCAGCTCTTCCCCCGACATCGTCAGCACGTCTTCGCGAGCGCGATCCACCTGCGCCTTGTACTGCATGGCGCGTGATGCGACCACGTTGTTCAGTTCGTCATGTGCGCGTTTGAGTGCCTGGTCGACGACCTTGTCCTTGGTGAGGGCGGCAGCAAGCGCGGTAAACCGTTTGATCGGCTTGCTGCGGTGCTTCGGGATCGTGACCGTGGGCAGTGCTTCGAATTTCTCCCAGACTTCCGCGGGGAGTTCTGGGTTGGGGTGCAACAGCACCGGGTCGAACAGTACCCGGCGCCCTTCGCCGCCTCCACTGTCGCCCTCGTCGTCCTTCGATGTGGCGCCGTGCATGAGCATCTCGGCGACACGCATCGCCGTGGTGCGGTCGAAGTACGGCAGCATGCAGTCAACCGAGTTGAGGACCTCGTTGCCGGGGATACGTCGTGCGAGTGGCGTGCGGATCATGCGCCCAAGAAGCTGTGTGATGTTCGTGGGGTCGGAGGCCGGTCGGAACGACACCAGCACCTCGGCGCGCGGGCAGTCCCACCCCGTCGAGATTGCCGACTTTGCGATCAGCACCCGCACATGCGTGGAGTCCTGTACACGCTGAGGTTCGATGTACGGAATGGTGTAGCCACCGACCTTGAGGTCTTGGTGTTCGCCGAACACGTTTGCGATCGCGCCGTGGTCGAGTTCGGGCCACGACTCCAGGATCGTGTCAATCGTGCGCACCAATGTTTCGTCGCTAGGCTTGTCGGCCATCTGCACGACCAGGAGCGGCACCACGGCGTCAGCTTCCTCCTGCTCTCGCGTGTAGGCATCCCACGCGCGGCCCGCCTCACGAATCTTCTCCACGGCACGCCGCAGCAGCACCGTGTCGAACGCACCCGACTCCGCCGGAATCGACAACACAATGTCGTCCTTCAACAGGCCCGACGCCTGCACCAATGCCGAATCGACCTCGACGCTCGGCAGCGCGGTGCGATTCGTGACCGACTCCATCGCCTGATCGAAGCGTTCCACGGTCGCAGAGATACCGAACACGATCGGAATTGGGGGTACCTGCCCTTGGCCGTTGATGAGCCGCTGCACAATCGTGGAGCGATCACGCTGCGGCTTCATTCCACGGTGCGCCTCATCAAGCACCAGATACAGGGTGAGTTCCTTGTTCTCGATCGTGTTGATGATCGTGTCGTAGATGTTCGACTGCATCTCATCGGGCGCGGGCGTCAGCTCGTCGATCGTGGCGCTCGGATCAAGCCTGGCACCGGCACCCTTCACGAGGTTCGAAGTCTTGCTGAGCTTCTGAGTGTTCAGAAAGTAGACGTGCCCCGGCTGAAACGAAGTCTCACGGAAGTCATTCGTGATGAGCTTCAGACGCCAATCCAGTTCGCTGGATGCTGCCTGAATGCGTGCTCGTGACTGTTCATTCAGTGACGGGTCATCAGAGAACCACAGCACGACCGCACCAGGGTCCGCGGCGAAGTCGAACTCGTCAGAACCCGAAATCAGTGCTTCGATCACCGCAGCTGCCATGACGGTCTTGCCCGCACCGGTCGTCGCCGACAGTGAGAACTGCGAAAGCGACCCGTAGCGCTGGTACATGTCCTTCGCCTGCGCCAGGTTTCTGAGCACATTGCCGACGGCTTCAGCTTGGTAGTCCTTGAGTGTGTACCGCATCAGACTGCCCGCCCCTGGTTGATCTCGAAATTCTGCAGGTACGACTCATATAGCCGCACCATGTCAAGCTCCGACGGAAGCTCCCGGCACACCATCTGGAATGCTGCATCGTCGTCCGTGACGACGAATACAGTGCGCACACTCTCTGCGTCGCGCATCGCTGCGAAGAAGGCTTCAGCGTTGTCGATGTTCTCCAGCACCGCGTATACGTCGGAGACATCCCACCCACGATCAGTGAGGTCATCGATGATGCGACCCGTGGATCCCGCCCGCATCCACAACATCGGGGCAACGCGCTCGAAAGCACGATTGTGGCGCACCGACAGCGGTGACTCGTAAGTGAGGGTGAAGAACGCGGCGTTCTCCTCGAAACCATCGGCCATCGGGAACTCATCCGTGAACTTGTAGTCGCCCTTGATCGGTTCGCCATCAGGCGTACGACCGGTGATCGCGGCACGGATGCGAGGCTTCGTGATGTAGTCACAGATGCCCCATCTTTCCCATTCGGGGTCGCCGGGACGGACGCACTGCTGGCGCAAGCCCTTCTGCTCGTCGGCTCCCACCTCATTGTTCGTGACTGAAATGCACTGGCGGGACGCGCCATCCTGTTTGTTCAGACGCATGACGGCATGTGCCGTCGTGCCTGAGCCTGAGAAGAAGTCAAGGACGATGGCGTTTGGCTTGTCCTTGACGAAGAAGCGAAGTGCGTCTTCTACAGCGAAGAGGGACTTAGGGAACGGGAAGACGCGGCCTGGCAGCATACGGGCGATCAGACGGCTCCCGCTGTTGCCCGCGTCGTGGCTCGTGAGTCGCCAAATCTCGGTTGGGATGAAACGTGGAGTGTATTCAGATCCATCAGTGACGACAGAGCCATCAGCTCTCCGCCCAGTGATTGGAAAGATTCCGTCCTCAACCTTCTTGCGCTCGCCCGCTTTCAAGTAGTAGATGGTCGTGCGCTCTTCTCGCCACGGTCCGATTCGTGCATGCCCAGCTTCGATGAGTGCGCGCAAGATGGGTGGGCTCACCTGCCACCGCCCCTCCGAGCCATCGCTTCGGATCGGCCACACCAAGGTCGATCCTTCGGGCGGTGCGATCTCCGTGCGGTCGGTGCCGTAATACGCATCCCCGACCCCAACAAAGGTTGGTCCCGCTTCTGTCAGTTGGACCATGACTGGATAGAACAGGTTCGGACTATCAGTGCGTGCAGTACCTGTGCCGGTGCGGATCAGCCGACTCCAGTAGAGATCCAGCTTGTTCTTGGTTTTCGCGGGGTTCCATTCGTCCGCGAGTTCAAGGGCGGTAGGAGCGCTCGTGCCAAACTGCACGAAATAGATGTACTCAGCGGAGCGCCCGAACGTGTTTGCGCGAGTCGCCGCCGCAGTGATGGCACTCGTAACCATCGTGATCCGCGCTTCCGGGAAGGCCTGTTCTAGTAGCATCCCTAGCCGCAGATACTCCTTCTCGTCAATGGTTACAATTAACACCGAGTCATCCGGGTTCAGAAGCTCCCGTGCGATGAGCAATCGACGTTCCATAAATGCAAGCCACTTCGAGTGGCGGTAGTCGTCGTCGCCTTCGACGTAGTCGTTGTTGTACTTCCAGTCGCGAGCACCAGTGTTGTACGGAGGATCGATATAGATCGCATCGATCTTGCCTCGGTGCGTGTATGTGAGCATTTCGAGGGCGTGGTAGTTCTCGGCGTTGATTACCGTGTGGAAGGGCTTGTCACCGCCGCGCTCGACCCGCCCGGTTTCGACGAGCCCGGGGAAGATCTTGTCGTCGAACTCGGCGACGACTACGAGATCGTCAAGCGATGAGGCTCGCCGCTCGGGCTCATCGGTGACGTTCTCGACTAACTGCGCGAGCTGCGCACCGGTCTCATCGAACGTGAAGGATTCGACGCGCCAGAGCCGTGCGTCGCCCTTTGCAGTCTCGCCGCGTGGTGGAAGCACCCGCACTTTCGAGCCGCGGCGCACCGGCTGGCCAGGCAGCTCGACCGCTTCAGGCTGGTGGCGTTCGAAGACCAGACCGAAGCTGCGTCGCTTCGTCAGAGCGGTGATTTCCTTTTCGAGATCCGCCCCAAGCTGGGGGTCAGCACTGCGGAGTTGACGGAGTAGATCCGTGAGGCGTGACATCGGCTATTCGTTCTCCTGTGTCGAGGCGCCGCCTTGGCGCACCCACTCGTCAACTTCGCTTGCCTGAAACTTCCAGAGGCGTCCGACCTTGTGGGCGGGCATGTTCTGGGTGCTGATCCATGCGTACACTGTGTCTTTGGAGACGCCGAGATGGGAGGCAATCTCATCGGCAGAGATCCATGGCTCAGTCATATCGCCTCCGCGGCGTTTCGGTGGAACAGACGGTACTAAACCGGATCTTATCCGCTACAGGCCAGTTATCTCGGAATGAGTACGGCCTTTCGGTCGCAGCCATGCATCGCGGCAGCATCCGCCCGGGTGGCACGACGAAATCCAGCACGAACGATGACAACCCGGCGTCGCCCCGTTCGGTATGTCGATGTTCATCCACTTACTCATGCCGCGACCGAGTACTGATGATCTGCCCGTCGTTCGGGTGTACTCGGCCGCGGCAACAGGACCGTCGCGTTATCGCGCGCGGCCCGGGTTGATTCGATTCGTCTTCTGACTCAATGGGTCAGGGCGGATTCGCGTTTCGTCGGTTGGAGTGGTGCCAGCTTCTCTGGGTCCAGCTCATGACGACGGAGCAGTTGAGCGTTCAGAGCGACCATGATCGTGGAGAGCGACATCAGCACGGCGGCTGCGGCCGGTGGGAGCGTGAATCCGATCGGCGCGAGCACACCCGCGGCCAGCGGCACAGAGATCACGTTGTAGGCGGTTGCCCACACCAGGTTCTGCACCATCTTCCGGTAGGAGGCATGTGAAAGCTCGATCGCACTCAACACGGCGCGCGGGTCGCTCGATACCAGAACGATGCCTGCCGACTCGATCGCGACGTCGGTACCCGCACCGATCGCGATACCCACGTCCGCGCGGGCAAGAGCAGGTGCGTCATTCACGCCGTCGCCAACCATCGCGACCTTGTAACCGCGGTTCTGCAACGCGGCAACTTTGTCAGACTTGTCACCGGGCAGAACCCCAGCGAAGACCTCATCGATGCCGAGGTCAGCTGCAACCGCGTCCGCCACCTGCTGGGCGTCGCCGGTGATCATGCCCACGCGTATGCCTCGTCGATGCAGTTCATCGATGGCAGCCCGAGACTCGGGACGAATCACATCTTGCAGGGCGAATGCACCTTCGATGCGACCGTCGATAACCGCGAAGAGGACGCTCGATCCAAGCGACTCCCATTCGGAGACCTTCGCTTGAATACCCTCGGGGATGGACAGGCCAAGTGAGTCGAGCAGGCGCGGTCCACCAACCCGCACTTCGACGCCGTCCACTGTTGCTGTGACGCCGACGCCCGGCTCGGAACGGAACGCCTCCACCGATGGCATGGCCGATCCGGCAGCGAGTTGCTGCGCCCATGCGCCGATGGCGCGGGCGACCGGGTGCTCGCTGGGGGATTCTGCGGCGGCAGCCAGCAGGAACACGCGCTGCGGGTCGGCGCCCGGGACGATGGTTGCCGCCGTGACCGCGTGGCGACCCTCGGTGAGGGTTCCGGTCTTATCGAACATGACGACGTCGACGCTGCGCATGCGCTCAAGCGCCAGACGGTCTTTGACGAGAACGCCTGCGCGAGCGGCGCGCTCGGTCGCGATGGAAATCACGAGCGGAATGGCAAGACCCAGCGCGTGCGGGCACGCGATGATCAGCACCGTCACGGCGCGGGTGATGGCATCGGCGGGGCTACCGACAATGAGCCACACGATCACCGTGATGATGGCCGCGGTGACGGCGAAGTAGAACAGCAAGGCCGCCGCACGGTCGGCGAGTGCCTGCGCGCGGGTGGACGATGCCTGCGCATCAGCAACCAGCCGACGAATGCCAGCCAGCGCGGTGTTCTCGCCAACGGCGGTCACACGAACTTGGATTGCGGAGTCAGTGGCGATGGTGCCCGCGGTGACCGCGTCTCCAGCGGTGCGGGTGACGGTCGTTGATTCACCGGTGACCATGGACTCATCCATGTCGGCGAACCCAGTTTCTACAGTGCCGTCGGCGGGCACGCGCCCTCCGGCTCGAACGAGGACGAGGTCACCCGTTGCGACATCGGTGCTCGGTACTTGCTCCACGGTTCCGTCTTCGCGGATCAGCTCGGCGGTATCGGGCAGCAACGCAGCAAGGGCATCGAGAGCGCTGGATGCTCCACCGAGCGCGCGCATTTCCAGCCAGTGCCCGAGGAGCATGATGACCACGAGCAGGGCGAGTTCCCACCAGAAGTCGAGGTCAAGCCCAGCGCCCAGCGACGTGGCCCAGGATGCGAGGAACGCGACGGTGATGGCCATCGCGATCAGCAGCATCATGCCTGGTTGCCGAAGCCGGATCTCTCGGAGCGCGCCCTTCAAGAACGGCATGCCGCCGTAGAAGAAGATGACCGTGCCAAGGACCGGGGCGATCCATGTCGTCCAGCCGGTTTCGGGTATGTGGTAGCCGAAGATCATCGCGACCATCGGACTGAAGATGACCACCGGAATCGACAGCACAAGCGTCACCCAGAACCGGTTGCGGAACATCGCGACGCTGTGTCCGGCATGCGCGCCCGGGTCGTGATCTGCGTGGGCGTCGTGGTTCGCTGCCCCGTGGGCATGGCCCGCATGAGCGTCGTGGGCGGCATGCTGATCCGGACGCGCGTCGGTAGCGGTTTCGGCGTGCGCGTGGTGATCAGGATGCGTCTGTGCCTGGTGATGGTCGTGGTGGGCGGATGCGTTGTCCCTAGTTAGCGCCTCAGGCGGGTGATCGCCGTGACCTCCCGAGTGGTCGTGGTGCTCATGGGCTGGATCTCGATGCATGGTGAAGGCCTATCTATAAGCGGGTGCGTCGGGCTCGATGCCCCGCTGTTGTCGGGTGGGAGTCGCCGTGTCTCATCGGGCGGCTCCCGAAAATCACGTGAGTTGGAGCGTGGTGATGCAGGTCGCGGCGTCGTTCGCGGTCGAGAACGGGGTTTCGCCGGTCTTCCCGTCGTACGTCACCTCGATCGTCCCGCTCAGGTTGCGGGGGAGCCAGAACCCAGCGAACCCGTTGTCGAACGTGGTCGTGGTTTCTTCGAGAATCACGTTGCCAGTCGCATCGTCGATGAACCGCACCTCGATTTGCTGCGCAGAGAGTTCTCCTCGGCAGGTCGTGAGGCTGTGGTAGAAGCACTCGTGTGTTTGCGAAACGAAGGGGGCAACAGAGACATAGGTCACGTCATCCGGCATGTCCAGGGAGACTTCGGTGACGTTGTCGGTCAGGACGAGGGCATTGGGCTGCACGGATGCGATCAAGTCGGCAGGCCGGTCGCTCACGTTCATTCGGTCGAGTGTGTCGACGATCTCCCTCGCCGACATGTCGGTCAGGTTGTGCGAGGCGAGCAGATCGGTGCCGGGAGTGTCGGGCGTTGCAGCATCCGGGGCAGAGCACCCAGCCAGCGTAAGAGAGAGGATTGCCGCAGCTGCCGCGGCAAGGGTTGTGAGTCGCTTCATAGCGTCGTCTTTCAGTCGGGGCCCGGTGGCTTCCCTTAGTAGTCAAGGGTGCGCAACCGGTGCAGTGTGTTGGTGTTGCTGGGGTCGGCGCGCAAGTCGTTTCGCGCCGACCCGAGGGGGATGGGTGGTTAGAGGCTCAGCAAGATGTCGCGCATGGTCTCGATCTCACCGTTCTGGGTTTCGATGATCGACTGTGCCATCGAGACGGCATCCGGATTCACACCGGAGTCGACCTGAGCTTGCGCCATCTCCACGGCACCCTCGTGATGCACGATCATCTGCTCCAGGAACAGTCGGCTCGCGTCGGGTCCAGTTGCGGCTTCGAGTGCCTGCATGTCTTCCTCGGTCATCATGCCGTCCATGTGGCCGCCGTGGCCCATGCCCATACCATCGGTTGCGGCCTGGGGCATGCCCCAGGCTTCGAGCATGGTGTTGAGCGTGTCGATCTCAGGCTGTTGTGCGGCTTTGATTTCTTCGGCGAGGGTGACAACACGAGGGTCGATGTCATCCTTCGCGAGAATCAGGTCGGACATATCGACGGCCTGCACATGGTGAGGGACCATCATCTGCGCGAACATCACGTCAGCAGAGTTGAAGTCCTCCGACACTGATGATGGTGCTGTCGAAGTAGCAGGTGCGGGTTCCGCTGGGCCAGTCGTGCAACCGGCAAGGACCAGTCCGGCGGCGAGAATGCCCGGAACAATAAACAAGGTTCGGAGTTTCATGAGTTATTCCAATACGTCGAAGAATTTGGGATCGGCAAAGCGAGGCCATGCGCACATGGCGCGGCCCCGGTAGACCGATCAAGTTCGACTAATGGAGAGTTCTTGCGGCGACGGCGTCATCGGACGGGGCGCACCCCGGGCATGAACAGCCATCTTCAATTCGTGCGCACCGAACCAGTGATCGGTGGCCAATCGCCGGGAGAGAACGAAGAGGAAGAACACACCCGCGGTCAGGAACACGAGCATGCAGATGACCTGGACCATGTCATGTTCGCCGCAGCCCGCTCCGCAGGCGACACCGGGATCCGAAAGCCCATCTGCGTGCGCGGCCGTTGGGTGCTCGCCATGCCCGGAGGTGACCGCCGTCGTGGGGCTTCCGGGCGCGGCTTCAGCGTGCATTACCGACGCCGTTGCAGGTGCGGCCTCGTGGCGCCCACCATGCCCGAAGGCGTGCATGAGTACGGCGCACAGGAGGAGAGCGCCGAGTGCGAATAGCGCAACGAGGAACCGGGGTGGGTGCGGGCTGACCGGACGCGAAGGGGCGGTATTCGCTATCGACATACCTCCACCTCCCGGGCCGGTAAGACTCAAATTGCCTCACCCATTCTATTTCAATACCACTCCGCATGATACCTCCCCGGGGTATTCAGCGGGAGTGTGGTTTCTGAGTGGCATGTGCCAAAGGACGGAGCGAGCAGCTGCCCGAGGTCGGCACTCGCGGCGTTGACCTGCGCACTGAACCAAGGTATGCCGTGGAGGTTCTTGTCGCCTGGACTTGATCGATCACGCCGGTCGTTGACACAGGCCAGACCTTCGTCTGTAGCCCCACGCGTCTGGCAGATCGAGGAACGTCGCCTTCCGCGACGAGTTCGTGACGCCTCAGATGCCACATGTTCACCTCCTCCGTAACGGAGGATAGGTGGGCACGAATGACGGTGTCGATGAGGCTGATGTCGGCGGGCGATGGGTACAAGTACCTGTTGCGCACCGTCGCAGCCGGGGACGGTGACCGCGACCTCTCGACGCCGCTGACGCGCTACTACGGCGCCGACGGCACGCCACCCGGCAGGTGGATGGGTGATGGCGTGGCTGCGCTTGGAGGCGGACGACTCCTCGTGGGCGAAGAGGTCTCCGAGGCCCAGCTCCAGCTGCTCATCGGTATGGGCCGCGACCCCATCACGGGCGAACCACTCGGGCGGGCGTATCCGCAATACAAGCCCAGAGCCGATCGGATCGCCGAGCGAGTCGCTGCGCTCGCGCCCGATCTAAGCGCTGCGGCGCGCGGTCGCGAGGTGGCTGCGATCGAAGCTGAAGAGTCAGCGCGGGGCACCCGTCGAGCGGTCGCAGGATATGACTACACGTTCTCGATCCCGAAGTCCGCCTCCGTGCTCTGGGGGGTCGCCGACGCTGGGACGCAATCGCTCATCGTTGATGCCCACCATGCGGCGGTTGCAGAGGTGGTTGCGTTCATGGAGCGCGAAGTTGCAGCCACTCGCGCCGGTGCAACCCCCGGCGACGGTGCCGTTGCGCAGGTCGACGTACGCGGGTTGATCGCGACGGCATACGACCACTACGACTCACGGGCTGGTGACCCACACCTACACACCCACGTCGTCATCAGCAACAAGGTCCAGACCGTGCTCGACAACAAATGGCGCAGCCTCGACAGCCGCCCGATGCACGCCGCAACGGTCGCGCTCTCCGAGCTTCATGAAGCCGTGTTCGCCGACCACCTCACACGCACACTGGGCGTCGAATGGGAAGCCCGCGAGCGAGGTCGCGACCGAAACCCGGCGTGGAGCATTGCCTCAGTTCCGCAGGCCCTGGTCGATGCGTTTTCATCGCGTTCGAGACACATTGATGAGGAGAAGGATCGTCTCATCGCGGCGTACGTCGAGAAGCACGGCAGGCAGCCATCCAGTGCGAGGATCATCAAGCTGCGTGCTCAGGCGACACTCGCGACGCGGCCGGAGAAGGAGATCCATTCGCTCGCTGACCTCACTGACCGCTGGCGGCAACGCGCTGGGGCGATCCTGGAGGAAGGCGCGACGAGCTGGGCGCGAACGGTTGTCGCCAACGATGCGCCAATGTTGTTACGTGCAGACGATATGCCAGTGGACGTCATCGCGAACCTCGGTTCGAGCGTGGTCGCGACTGTAGGGGAGAAGCGCTCCACCTGGCGACGCTGGAACCTCACCGCCGAGGCGGCCCGCCAGACAATGGGGTATCGCTTTGCGAGCACGCGCGACCGCGAGGCGGTGATCGGCATGGTCGTGGATGCTGCCGAGAGTGCATCATTCCGGTTGACGCCGCCCGAGCTGGCATCCAGTCCCGCAGTCTTCCGACGTGCCGATGAGTCGTCGGTGTTCCGCCCGAAGCATTCCACCGTCTTCTCATCAGGGGAACTGCTCGACGCCGAGGACCGATTGCTGCAGCTCTCACGCACGACGTCGGGCCCCACAATTCCGCTGGCGACCATCGAACGAGTTTCGCGGAAGCCGGACGGTGAGCGACGGATGCTCGGCGTTGATCAAGCATCCGCGCTGGCGGCGATCGCCGTGTCTGGACGCGTGGTCGACGTGCTGGTCGGCCCCGCCGGAGCAGGAAAGACGACAGCGATGAGCGCGCTCCGCCGGGCGTGGGAGAAGGAGCACGGCCCAGGCTCCGTTGTCGGTCTCGCACCCTCATCTGGCGCGGCCCAAGTGCTGGGCGAGGATCTCGGAATCGTGACGGAGAACACCGCGAAGTGGTGGCAGACACACCTTCAAACCGGCGCAACGTTCACCGCGAATCAGCTCGTCATCATCGATGAGGCATCCCTCGCAGGAACGTTGTCGCTCGATCGCATCGCGCGGCTCGCGGCGGATGCCGGGGCAAAGGTATTGCTTGTCGGTGACTACGCCCAGCTCCAAGCCGTGGACGCGGGCGGTGCGTTCGGGCTCCTCGCTCACGACCGTGTCGATGTCGCCGAACTTGTCGACGTGCACCGCTTCACACATGGGTGGGAGAAGCGCGCCTCCCTCGATCTCCGACACGGTCATGCCGAAGTGCTCGACACCTACGCCGCGCACGACCGCATTGTTGAGGGGGACACCGAAGCCATGATCGAGGCCGCGTACGCCGCATGGCGGACGGACCAACTCGTTGGGCGGGCGACGGTGCTCGTATCCGGCTCGAACGAGTCGGTCACTGCGCTCAACAATCGTGCACGGACAGACCTGATCCTCGATGGCGTCGTACGGGGCCCGCGCGAGGCCGACCTGAACGACGGCACTCAAGCGGCTAGCGGCGACGTCGTGATCACGCGTAAGAACGATCGGCGGCTTCGGGCGGGCGGAACTTGGGTGCGAAACGGCGACCGGTGGGGCGTTCTCGATGTTCGCACCGATGGTTCGATGCTCATTCGACGCGAAGGACGCTCGCGGGGTGCCAACGTGCTGCTCCCGGCAGACTATGTCGCCGAGCACGTCGATCTCGGATACGCCGTCACCTCCTTCCGCGCCCAAGGCATGACGACTGACACGGCGCATGTACTGGTGGATACTTCGCTGACGCGCGAGAGCCTGTACGTCGCGATGACGCGCGGTCGCGAGGCGAACGTCGCCTATGTCGCAGTCGATAAGCCCGATGACTCCCACTCGGATCCGCATCCCGGAGACCACGGGGAGGCGACCGCGGTGAGCGTGCTGACCGGCGTGCTCCAGCATGCGGGTGCGGAGCTGTCCGCGCACGAAACCCTCGCCGCCGAGCAGGAGACTTGGGGAACCATCGCCCAGCTCGCCGCAGAGTACGAGACGATTGCCGCTGCCGCACAGCGCGACCGGTGGGCATCGCTGATCAGGGGCTCTGGGTTGAGCGCTGAGCAGGCAGAGAGTGTGGTCGATTCTGACGCGTTCGGGCCGCTCACCGCTGAGCTGCGCCGGGCTGAAGCCAACAACCATGATGTCGAGGCCTTGCTGCCTCGCCTCGTGCGAACCCGTGGCTTCGGTGACGCAGATGACGTCGCCGCGGTGCTCCGTCATCGAGTTACTACGGCAACCGCGCGACCCGCAGGCTCCGGACGTAGCAATAGGCCCGCGCGACTCATTGCTGGACTCATCCCGGAGGCGACGGGCGCGATGAGCGAGGAGATGCAACGCGCACTCACCGAGAGGGCGGGGCTGATCGAAGAGCGGGCAGACGCGGTGCTTGCTGCCGCCGTCGCTGATTCAGCGCCTTGGATAGTCCCTCTCGGTACCGAGCCCGCAGATTCGCTTCGCGCCGCCGCCTGGCGTCGTGCAGCGAGGGTGGTCGCCGCGTACCGAGATCGCTACTATCTCGCAATAGCGAGCCCGCTGGGGGCTCATCCCGAGGATGTCGCACAGAGGAGGGACTATCTCAGAGCCGACACCGCCCTATGCCAGCTACGACGAGTAGATGAGCAGAGCGACAGGACGCAGACACACCATGAACCATCACGGCGACGGTCGACCGGGACCCGGGCGATGTAGCTTGGTTCGCAGTGCGACGAAGTCCTATTTGCGTAGCCGACGGCTCACGACTCTGGACGATCCGCACCTGAACCGCCACCGAAACCCGCGCGGCATTCGGTGTCCCCATCTCTGGCCCCGGTAGGATGCTCTGAGATAAGAAGCTAAGCGAGGGGGAGTGAGTTATGGCGCGTTCTGACTTGCTTTTGGCCCTGGTGCGGTCTGGCGCAGGCAGCGACGATCTTGCCTTTCGCAGGGCCGTAGAGGCGGTGATCGCCGAAGAAGAGAACAAGAAGCACAACGTGCTGGCGTCACAGCTCACAGAAGCTCTTCGAAGGAAGAAGCCAAGTCAAGGCGCGACCATCACATCGCTAGCCCGCAACGACGCTGCCAGAGGTCTATTCCACGAGCAAGAGCCGCAACGTCGACTTTCCGATCTTGTGTTGCCCTCTGGTGTCCGTCAAGGCGTCACTCAATTTATTGAGGAACACCATCGGCGGGATTTGTTGCGGAGCCATGGGGTTGAACCGCGTCATCGAATCCTGCTCGTTGGACCGCCCGGAGGCGGAAAGACAACACTCGCCGAGACGATTGCGACAGAACTCGCCGTGCCGTTCCTGAGCGTCCGATACGAAGGATTGATCGGAAGTTTCTTGGGAGAGACCGCATCTCGCATGGAGTCTCTATTCGATGCGGTGAGATTGCGGCCCTGCGTGCTCTTCTTCGACGAGTTTGATGTCGTTGCAAAGGAACGTGGTGACACGCATGAAACCGGGGAGATTAAGCGCGTTGTAAGTTCTTTGCTTCTGCAGGTAGATCGCCTCCCGAGTCACGTCATCGTAGTTACGGCAACAAATCATGCAGAGTTGCTTGACCGTGCGGTGTGGCGCCGCATGCAGCTCCGACTTGAACTTCCCAACCCCACGCGGGCGGGGAAAGTGGAGTGGTTGAACGCGTGGTCCGCGAGGACGGGAGTGAGTTTGGGGCTCGCACCACGAACCATAGCTGACAGGCTCGCAGGAGTCAGCTACGCAGAGCTGGAAGAGTTCGCCCTTGACGTTCAACGACGCTCGATCCTGGCTGGCCCAGAGCCAAACTCAACAGCGGTGGTTCAGGAGCTACTGAAACAATGGTCAAGTCGGGCCTCCACTAGCGAGGTTTGATCTTGGCAGATGGCGAATTCTCGGCGGAGAGGCCAATAATATTCGGTCGGTTGGCTTCGTCGAGGGCTATTCCCTCCCGGCGAGGTGGCCCCGGGAGCGTACAGTTTCACAATCGTGGTGAACGGATTCGCAGAATTGATGCACGGTTTGCTGACGCGGCAGACGCGTTCGGCGAACAGGTACAACTTTCAGAGTCGATTCATGCAGCTGACCCGCAGCTAGTTCTAGTATTTGAGGCACTCGATGAACAGGTTGATCTTAGTGGCGTTGCGGCGCGGCTAGGGATTGAGGTTCTGATTGAAGCTGAGGGCGGCATCGAACCGACAGATGAGTTTCAGCTTGGAAGCGAGAACCCACGCAAGCCGTACATCACTTCCTGTCTCCACGCTGTCTGCACCGACCAATCGTCATTCGACGAGTTGCTCAGGCTATGGAGAGCATGGAAATCAACCGCGGACTTGCCGCAGGGGTATGCAGCGCTTCGTGATCTCTTCACTCACTTGAAGGACGTCCGACCTTGGGGGCCACAGGACCGCTTGGCATCAATTGACTGGACACAATATTTCGAAGGGCGTATTGATGATCGTGCACATAGTGTGGAGATCGAACTTTGGTACCGTCGATCGCCCGCCGCGCGCGCGGAGAGTCAGCTAGAGATTACGAGGCTTATTGAGCAAGCTGGCGGGAGCGTCACGTCATCCGTCGCAATTGACCAGATTGGCTACCATGGCCTCAAGTGCCTAGTCCCTACGGAGGCGCTGATGGATTTGGCCTCGGGTAGCTACGACTCTGTCAGCCTAGTAAGGTCGACGCACGTCATGTACCTGCGCGTCGGGGGCCAGTCCTTGCCCGTAGTTGGGCCCTCTGCTGAGCCGCGAATTGAGGATGAACTCGATTCAATCCCAAGCGGGAGCCCGGTTCTTTGTCTATTCGATGGAGTCCCGGCGACGAACCACCCGCTGCTGCGTGATCGTGTCGAAGTATATGACCCAGACGGTTTTGCCGATCGAGCGACTGTGGAGGAGCTTCGACATGGCACCTGGATGACTTCTGTCGCAGTTTGGGGAGATCGTGGCACACGTAATGCCGCTGCCACGCGTCCGGTGCTAGTTCGCCCTGTGCTGACACCCGCTGACGACACCATCGATCGAACGGAAGAGCTACCGTCCGAGGCGCTCATCCCAGACTTGATGTGGCGGGCCTTTCGCGAGTTGTTTGATGGGACCGAGGACGAACCCGCCGCTGCCCCAAGCATCGCGATTGTCAATATCTCCCTTGGAGATCCAGCGGCCCCATTCGATACGATCTTATCGTCGTGGGCACGCATGATTGACTGGCTCAGCTACGAATACGGTGTGCTGGTAGTCGTGTCTGCTGGCAACCATTCCCGACTCCGACTCTCCCCTAGTAGCTCCGCAGAAATTACGCGTGCTTCGGGAGACACGCGGCGCAGGGCTACTCTTGAGGCGATCCATCGACAGCAAAGCCATCGACGTTTGTTGGCGCCCGCTGAGTCAATCAACGCCATCGCCGTCGGTGCAGTCCACGCGGATGAGTCGACGGCAGCCGCTCACGGTTATGCAGTTGACCCGACGGATGGGTTGCCCGCTGTAAGCCCGATATCACCAACGGGTAGCGGATACCGGAGAAGCATCAAGCCGGACCTTGTGGCCAATGGTGGCCGCGTGTTCTTCAGGGAAGGTATCACACCGCAGGACAACATCGAGTTTGCTGGAATTACTTCCATAGGTCCGGGTATTAGAGTCGCGACTCCCACGCAGTTCAATGAGACTCATGTGTCGGGGACTAGTCCCGCTGCGGCATTGATATCGCGCCAAGCAGCGCGACTTCACGATGTAGTGGAGGAAATTTCGGCCGGGACGGTGGTTTCGCGCAGACAGAGGGCCGCAGCGATAAAGGCCTTGCTCGTTCACGGTACTGCGCCCCCGGAACCGTCTGAGCATGATCCACTTGGCGGTGCGGTGTCGTTCGGAAACGGTGCATTGGCGCGGGATCTGAGCGAGGGATGCGCAGCCAATGAAGCAGTCGTCCTCTACATAGGGTCAATCGGGGCAAACGAGGAACAGGAGCTCTTGTTTCCGCTTCCAAACGGACTTAGCGTCCGAGAAGTCAAACGAATCAAATCCACTCTTGCCTGGCTAACGCCGGTGAACTGGCGACATCGTCAGTATCGGAAAGCTTCGTTGACGCTGGTCAAGCCTGCTGGGGCAATACCGAAGCTGGACAAGTCAACTGGGATCTCGTCTGATGAGTCGACGCGCGGAGCCTCGACCGTGCAACATCAGACGTGGGAGTTCGAGAAGGCATTCGCCTCGGGTCAAGGATCAAACATGAGTGTTCGTCTCAAGTGCTACGAACAAGCAGGTGGTCTGCTGGGTGAACGCGTGGATTTTGCGGTTGCACTGTCATTGTGGGTGGCTCCGTCCCTTGGTGTGGATGTCTACAGCCAGGTGAAGGCGCAGGTTGAGGCCAGAGTCGCAGTGCGTCCGCATGTACAACAGTGAAGCGGCATGGTTGGCCCGCAGTTCTCATTGCTGGCTGCGTAGCCTGCGAGTACCCTTGAACTAGTGCCACGAACTGCTGGACAGCAGTGGACACACAGCCTGTTTCAGAGTGGCACGCAGAGGGCACGGCCCCGCTGCAACCCCTGAGAATCCGTACGATCACGCGGTCCATGACGAGTACTGGGACTTCTGACGCCCCTCATGTGACGAACGTCTGAACCGGAGAGAGCCCCGGATCTGCAGGATGCTGCGGGTCCGGGGCTCTTCCATCGTTTCTTCGTCTCTCGCACCGCCATTTGGGCTCGCGATCGGGGCGGGTGCTTGCGCGCGGCGATGTTCGGTCTGAGGCACTCCGCTTTGTCACGGCCGTTTCGAGGAAGCCTCGCAGGCGCCGCAGGTAGATTAAGTGGTCAGACCACTAAGGAAGATCATGCCCCGACGCCGCACCACCGTCCTCCTGCTCACGCCGATCATGGCCGGGGCTCTCGCGCTGGGCGGCTGTGCCGCCGCGACCGAGACGCCGGCCGCAGAGACGCCCGCGTCGTCGCCCGCGGAATCGGCCCCCGCACCTGCCGACGGCGCCGCCGTGTCGGCATCCCTCGACGAACACGCCATCACGGTCGGCGACGGACCCGTCGAGGTCGCCCTGTGGACCGACCTGTCGTGCCCCTACTGCGCGATGCTCGAGGCCGAGACCGGTGAGCTCATCTCGTCGTGGGTCGCGAACGGCGACATCACGTTCACGATCCACCCGCTCAACTTCGTGAGCGAGAAGCACGGCGACGCGACCGACTGGTCGACGCGCGCCGCGGGCGCCATCGCGGCGGTCGCCGATGCGGGGGAGGGCGAGGTCATCCCGGCGTTCTATGCGCTCCTTCAGGAGAACCAGCCGGGCGATGCGGGCGCTCCCACCGACGACGACATCGTCGCCCTGGCGAAGCAGGCCGGCGTGACCGCCGACATCAGTGATGCCGTCGCGTCGCAGCAGTTCGGCGACTGGGTGCGCGCGTCCAACGACCACTGGCTCGGCACGACCATCGACGGCACGACGCAGATCGTGCAAGGGGTTCCTGTGCTGGTCGTCGACGGCACCGTGTTCGACATCCAGGACGGCAACGCAGACCGTCTGCAGGCCGCCGTCGACGCGGCACTCGCGAGCTGATGCGGCGAGATCAATACACCCGGCCCGCCGCCCCGGCGCCGCGGTGCGCGGTGGCTACGATGGACCCATGCCCTCGCAGCCCCGCCGATTCAGCCCGGTGCTCTCCCTGCTGACGCTGGGGAGCATCTGGGACGGCCAGCTCAACAAGCAGCTGAAGGGCCTGGGGCTGACGACCCGCAAGTACGGGCTGCTCGCGCACGTCCGCGCGACACCGGGCATCTCGTTCTCCGAACTCGCGCGCCGCTCGCAGATCACCGTGCAGACGGCGCACACGGCCGTCCGCGCGCTCGTGGACGACGGGCTGGTGGAGGATGCCACGGCCCACGCCGGAGCGGCATCCACCCTCCGCGTCACCGAGAAGGGCATGGCGGCGCTCGCCGAAGCCGACGCGCGGCTGGGGCGCCTCGACGCCGCCTTCGCCGCCGGCGGTGCACAGCTCACCGCGGCGCTGAAGGGCCTGCACGAAGAGCCCTTCGGCGAGCACCTCAGCTGACGGCGAGTTCTCGCCGCGGGCGCAGCACCGTGCGCCAGATGCTGACCAGCATCCACCCGAACGTGCCGGCCCACGCGGCCAGGGCGACCCAGCTCTCGACGTATCCGATCGCGTGCACGATGGGCAGGCTGTCGACCGTGCCGAGGAACTGCGCGCCCACCCCGTACATCCCGAGCGGGAAGATGATGCTCCACAGCGTCGCCTCGTAGCGGAACGGGATGCGGTGCCGCACGTGGCGCCACCACCCGGCCATGATCAGCGGCGGGATCAGCCAGGTGCCGAACGCCCAGAAGAACACCGACGCACCGGCGATGAGGCCGCGCGTGGCATCCACCATCGGCGCATCGGCCATCATGACGATGCGGGCTCCGCCGACGACGGTGATCGCGGTCGCACCCATGGCGACCCAGTACGGGGGAGTGAGGTCTTCGGGGCGGAACGGCACCGTCAGCATGCGCACCGCCACGAACACGCCGACCGCGCAGTACAGGAAGATGCCCACCGACCAGGAGAAGACGGCGAGCAGTGCCAAGCCCGGCCGCCACGCCTCGAACTCGATCTCGAGGGTCGCCGCCAGGACCGCGATCGACTGGCTGGCCACCGCCCAGATGAACCAGGTGCCGTTCGCCGTCGTGATCGGCACCTTCTTGCGCTCGCCGAGCACCGCCGTCCACGGCACGGTGTACCCGAAGATGATCCAGGCGATCGAGGCGACCAGCAGCAGACTCACCGCGATGCCGTGGAAGCCGGTCTCCTGGCTGAGCCGGCTGCCCAGAACGTCGGTCGCTGCCACGAACGTGAAGAAGCCGAACGCCCGGCCGGGGTCGGCGAAGTCGTCGGCCATCTGCGCCGGGTGGCGGATCACGCGGATGATGTTGAGCACCACCAGCACCACGTATGAGATCGCCGCGATGATCAGCAGCGCGATGGAGACCGTGAACCACTCATTGGTCCGCATGCCGATCGAGACGATGCCGGTGGCCATGACGAGGGCGAAATAACCCGGGGTGAGCGCGGCTATTCCTGCGTCAGCGCGGCGCGACAGCGTTGACGGCAGTGCGGGCGACGTGGTCACGACCCTCAGGCTAGCGTCCGGCGGTGACGGCCGTGTGGTGCAGGATCGTGAATATGCGGCTCTCCAGCACCACGACCCAGCGCACCTACCGCTACGTCCGCCTCGCGATCCTCGGTGCGGTCCTGAGCATCGCCGTCGCACTCGTGGTCGTGTGGGCCACGGAGGGCCCGGTGATGTCACTCAGCGGCCTGTTCTACACCTCGGGCCGCACGGCCTTCACCGGCGCGCTCATCTCCGTCGCCCTCGCGCTGGTGGCGCTGTCGGGGCACAGTGTCGAGCAGATCCTGCTGGATGTCGCGGCCCTGTTCGCCCCGCTGATCGCCGTGATCCCGACGCCGATCGCCGCGGGCGATGTGCCGGGGGAGGGATGCCCCGGGGCGGTGCCCTGCGTGCCCGAGCACTACCTGCCCGGCGTCACCACGGGCATCATCACGTTCGTCGTCATCGCGATCGTCGGAGCCGTGTGCGCGCTGATCCTCGCGCGGGTGCAGCAGACGCTGTCACCGGGCGTGACCATCGGCGTCGTCGCGGCCCTGGTCGTGTCGGTGGCGATGCTCGTCTGGCTGCTGGTGTGGCCCGAGGCGCTCCTGCACCTCGGCCACCTGGTCGTCACGGGGGCCTTCTTCGGGATCATGGCGGCCATCGCGGTGGTGTCGGCCGTGGCATCCCGCCGTCCGTGGCGCCGGGTGTACGTGGTCGTCGCCGTGGGCATGGCGGCGTCGCTGCTCTATCTGGCGCTCACCGGCATTCTCCGCCTTGCAGGGGTCGATCTGTCGGGCCGCCCCTTCACCCTCGTCGGCGAGATCGGCGTCATCGGGTTCTTCGCGGTGTTCTGGGTCGCCCAGACCGTGCAGAAGTGGAACGAGATCGACCCGTCACTGGTCTGACGCCGACGGGCGCACCGGCATCTGCTGCAGCGTCCAGCGGTTGCCGTCGGGGTCGCGGAAGGTGACGAACCGGCCCCAGGCCTGCTCATCGACCCCCTCGGCGTCGGCGCCGATCGCGCGCAGGTGGGCGAGTGCCTCCTCCGCATCGGGGATGACGACCTGGATCGTGTTCTGCCGGCCGGGTTCGAGGTCGATGCCGAGGTTCGTGCCGAAGGCGATCGAGCATGCTGAGCCCGGGGGCGTCATCTGCACGAATCTGAGGCCCTCGAACGGCGACTGGTCGTGGTCGAGGTGAAAGCCCACCCGCTCGTAGAAGTCCCGCGCGCGGTCGACATCGGTCACGGGGACGAAGATCAGCTCAATGCGCCATTCCATGGTGTTCTCCCTTGTTCACCTGGGAAAAGGCTACGCGGGGGTTCCGACATCGAACGTCGGGGAATACCGGGGCACGCCTGGCGTTCAACTTGATACAACCGTGCTCAAGTTCGTAGACTTGATGCACACGGACTCAAGTTCTCAAGGAGTAATCGCATGGTCGATGACGTGACACCCCCGGTCTCGGGCGCCCCCGACGGCGCGAGCGCGTTCGACGACTTCCTCGCGCGCTATCTGGCCGGTGAGCGCGCGCGTCAGCAGCGGTCGGTCGACATCAGCCGTTTCATGACCGCCCGCACGCAGGAGGTGCTGCAGAGCGCGGCGCAGTACGCGCTCGAGCGCGGCCAGCGCGAGGTCGACACCCTGCACGTGCTGCACGCGCTGATGGAGGTCGCCCCCGCGCAGGAGGCGGTGCGGCGCATCGGCGCCGACGCCGAGGCCATCGCGCACGATGCCGAGCGGCGGCTGCCTGCGCCGAGCCGTGAGGCCGCGCACGCGGACGGCGCCGAGATCACCCCGGCGCTGCAGCGCACCCTGTTCCACGCGTTCCAGGTCGCGCGCTCGTCGGGTTCGACCTACATCGAGCCTGAGCACATGTTCTTCGCGCTCGTGCTCGCGCAGGACACCCCGGCCGGCCAGGTGCTGGCGCAGGCGGGCGTGACAGCCGAGGCGCTGACGCAGAGCGCGAACGAGACGGTGACCGCCGGCGGCCCCTCCGAGCAGCCCGTAAGCGGCTCCGACACGCCCATGCTCGAGAAGTACGGCACCGATCTCACGGCGCTGGCCGAAGCAGGCTCGCTCGACCCGGTGATCGGCCGTGCCGACGAGATCGAGCAGACGATCGAGATCCTCTCGCGGCGCACGAAGAACAACCCCGTGCTGATCGGCGAGGCCGGCGTCGGCAAGACCGCGATCGTCGAGGGCCTGGCCCGCGCGATCGTCGCAGGGGCGGTGCCTGAGCAGCTGCACGGCAAGCGGGTGATCGCGCTCGACCTGCCCGGCATGCTCGCGGGCACCCGTTACCGCGGCGACTTCGAGGAGCGGCTCACCAAGACGATGGACGAGATCTCGGCCCACAAGGGCGAGATCATCGCGTTCGTCGACGAGTTGCACACGGTCGTGGGCGCGGGCGCAGGCGGCGACGGCGGCATGGACGCCGGCAACATCCTCAAGCCCCGTCTCGCCCGCGGCGAGCTGCACCTGGTGGGTGCGACGACGCTGGACGAATACCGCCGGATCGAGAAGGATGCCGCGCTGGAGCGCCGCTTCCAGCCCGTGAAGGTCGGCGAGCCCAGCGTGGAGGACGCCATCCGCATCCTGCACGGCCTGAAGGACGCTTACGAGTTGCACCACGGGGTCACCTACACCGACGACGCGCTGCGCGCGGCGGTGGAGCTTTCCGACCGCTACCTCACCGAGCGGGTGCTGCCCGACAAGGCCATCGACCTCATCGACCAGGCGGGCGCCCGGTTGCGGCTGCGCCTGGGCGTGCAGGCCGACGTGTCGACGCTCATGCAGAAGCTCGCCGATCTGGAGGCAGACAAGAACGCCGCCGTCTCGGCCGAGCGCTACGAGGACGCCTCGCAGCTGCGCGACGAGATCGCCGAGGTCGAGCGCAGGCTCGACGAGGTCTCGCACAGCGCGGGAGCCCGCAAGGCCGACGCGGTGGTGGGCGAACCCGAGATCGCCGACGTGATCAGCCGGGCCACCGGCATCCCGGTCTCCCGTCTGACCGAGAGCGAGCGTGACCGGCTGGCCGTGCTCGAGCACGAGCTGCACGCGCGCGTGATCGGTCAGGACGACGCGGTCGCCGCGGTCGCCAAGGCCGTGCGGCGCAATCGCACCGGCATGGGCGACGCGCACCGGCCGATCGGCTCGTTCCTGTTCCTCGGCCCCACCGGCGTGGGCAAGACCGAGCTCGCGAAGGCCCTCGCGCAGTCGCTCTTCGACGACGACAGCGCGGTGATCCGCTTCGACATGAGCGAGTTCGGCGAGCGGCACACTGCGGCGCGCCTGGTCGGTGCCCCTCCGGGATACGTCGGCTACGACGAGGCCGGGCAGCTCACCGAGCGCGTGCGACGCAACCCGTACGCGGTCGTGCTGTTCGACGAGATCGAGAAGGCGCACCCCGACGTGTTCAACCTGCTGCTGCAGGTGCTCGACGACGGGCGCCTGACCGACGGGCAGGGGCGCACGGTCGACTTCCGCAACACGGTGATCGTCATGACCTCGAACCTGGGCAGCGAGTTCCTCGCGTCGCGCGGGGGCGGCATCGGCTTCCTCGCCGACGGCGGAGGCGCCACCGGCTTCGGGTCGGAGAAGGACCTGCGCGACCGCGTCTTCGCGAAGCTGCGCGAGGCCATGCGGCCCGAGTTCCTCAACCGCATCGACGAGATCGTGCTGTTCCGCAAGCTCGACCGTGAGCAGCTGCGCGACATCGTGCGCCTGCTGCTGCAGGCGACCTCGGCGCGGCTCGGGTGGCGCGAGGTGGGCTTCGAGGCCACCGATGCCGCCGTGCAGTGGCTGGCCGACCACGGGTACGAGCCCGAGTACGGTGCGCGGCCGCTGCGCCGGCTCATCCAGCGCGAGGTCGACGACCGCATCGCCGACCTGTTCGTGTCGGGTGAGCTCGCCGATGGGGGAGCGGTGCGGGTGGATGCCGCGGACTATGTGCTGTCGGTGACGGCGGCGCCCGTGCACCAGGTGGCGTGAACGATGAGGCGGGATGCCGCGGCGCAGGTCGCGGCATCCCGCCTCGCCGTCTCTACAGCGGAAGCAGCAGCGGCACGAGCAGCACGCTGACAATGAGCACGATCACGGTGAACGGGGCGCCGATCTTCACGAAGTCGCCGAACCGGTAGCGGCCCGGTTCGACGACGAGCGTGTTCACCGGCGAAGACACCGGCGTCATGAAGGCCGAGGACGCCGCCAGAGCCACCATCATCGCGAAGGGATACGGCGAGACGCCCAGGTGTTCGGCGATCGAGATCGTGATGGGCGCCATGAGCACGGCCGTCGCGGTGTTCGAGACGAAGAGGCCGATGACCGCGGTGAGCACGAAGACGCCGCCCAGCAGTATCGCCGGTCCCGCGCCGCCGAGTACGGCCAGCAGGCCGTCGACGACCAGGTCCACGCCGCCGGTGCGCTCGAGCGCCAGGGCGAACGGCAGCATGCCGACGATGAGCAGCAGGGTCGGCCAGTGGATGCTGCGGTACGCACCGGCCATGTCGACGCAGCGGAAGACGCCCATCAGCAGGCAGGCGATGAGCGCCGCGATGACGTTGGGCACGATGCCGGTGACCATGAGCACGACCATGAGCAGCACGATCGCGATGGCGAACGGCGCCTGGTTCGCCGCCGGGGCGACCTCGGCGGCCTCGGCCGGCAGATCGAGGAGGATGTAGTCGCGCCGCGCACTGCCGAGCCGGTGGATTGCCTGCCATGAGCCGGTCACCAGCAGGGTGTCGCCGGCCGCGATACGGGCATCGGCGATGCCGCTCTCGACGGTGCGGCCGCGGCGCCGCAGCCCCGCGACGTGCACGCCGTACCTCGCCGTCAGGCGCAGCGACCGCGCGCTCTTGCCGATGGCCGCCGAGTCGGGCGCGATCAGCACCTCGGCAAGGCCCACCTGGCGTGAGTACGCGTCGAAGAAGCCGTCGGTCATCTTCAGGCGTTCCAGCCGCAGCCGGCCGCGATCGCCGGAGGAGAACGCGGTGTCGGCGAACAGCACATCGCCCTTGGCGACCACGGCCTCGTCGGCGGTGAAGCGCTGCGTGCCGCGGAACAGGCGCGAGCGCTCGATCATCAGCACGCCCGGTCGATGCTCGTCGACCAGGTCGGCGTCCGCCAGGCGCGTGCCGATCAGGGGCGAGCCCGCCGTGACGCGGTACCGGTGCGTGCGCGCGTCGACGCCGTAGTCGGTGATGAGGCCGGCGAACGTGCGTGCCGCGCGGCCCGGGCCCGCGGCATCCCCTCCCAGAAGACGACGGGCGAACAGCATGTACACGATGCCGAGGGCCAGGATGACGAGGCCGAACGGCGTGATCGAGAAGAAGTCGAAGCCGCCGTGCCCGGCACGGCGCAGTTCGGCATCGATCACCAGGTTCGGGGTCGTCGCGATCAGGGTCAGCATGCCGCTGACAAGGCCCGCGAAGCTCAGCGGCATCATCAACTGGCGGGGCGGAATGCCGGTGCGCGTCGCGATGCTCATCGCCACCGGGATGAAGATCGCCACCACGCCGGTCGAGCTCATGATCGCGCCCAACAGCGCGACGGCGAGCATGAGCAGCACGATCAGCCGGGTCGTGCTGGTGCCGGCCGCGCGCGAGAGCAGATCGCCGAGGCGATACGTGACACCGGTGCGCGAGAGCCCCTCGCCGACGACGAACAGCGCCGCGATGAGCACGACGTTCGGGTCGGCGAAGCCCTCGAGCGTCTCCGGCACGCTGAGGATGCCCGTCAGCGGCAGCGCGACGATCATGACGACCGCGACGACGTCCATGCGCGGCCGCCCGAACGCGAACATCGCGATCGCGGCGACCAGCAGCACCAGGACGATCACGAGGTCGGCGCTCATCGGACCTCCTGTGTCGTCGGCGCGGTTCTCCGAGCGTATCGAGCGGGGCCCGCGCCGCGCGAGAGCCCGCGCGCGCCGCGGGCGACCGCGCGCCGGGGCGTAACAGCACAGAAACCGCCGGTCATGGCACACTCGGGTGCATGAGCACCGCACCTGTCTCGATCGGCGTGGCGGGCGTGCTCGGGCCCGCGACGATCGCGCAGATCGCCGCGGCGGCCGAGCAGGCCGGTCTCTACGCCCTGTGGGTCAACGACACACCCGGCGGCGACGCGCTGGCGGCGCTGCACGAGGCCGCACGGGCGACCGAGACCCTCGTGCTGGGCACCGGCGTCGTGCCGCTCGACCGGCGCACGCCCGACGAGATCCTCATCGATGCCGCGGGTCTGCCCGAAGACCGCCTGATCCTGGGGATCGGCTCGGGTCAGGCCTCGGGTCCGGTCCTGGCCGCCGTGCGCAACGCCGTCGACGCGCTGCGCGAGCGCACCTCGGCCGGCATCGTCGTGGGGGCGCTCGGCCCGAAGATGCGGACGCTCGCGGTGGAGGTGGGCGACGGCATGCTGCTGAACTGGCTGCCCGCAGACATCGCCGCCGACCAGGCCATCGAGGCGCACGCGGTGGCACCCGGCGCAACGGTGGCGCTGTATGTGCGCACGGCTCTGGACGAGGGCGGGATGCCGCGGCTGCACGCCGAGGCGGAGCGGTACGCCCGCTTTCCGAAGTACGCGGCGAACTTCGCGCGGCTGGGCGTCTCGGCCGACGACACCGTGCTCACCCCGGGGGCCGAAGGCCTCGCCGCGTACCGCGCATCCGTCGACGAGGTCGTACTGCGCGCCATGACGGCATCGGACGACGCGGTCGAATACGTGCGCTTCGTCGAGCGGGCCGGTGAGCTGGCCGCGGGCTGAGTCGCACGCAAGGATGGAGGCATGACGAGCGTCGGCGCCATCTTCAGCCCGTATCCCCATCCTCCCGAGTCGTTCCACGCCGCTGCGCGCGCGGCCGAGGATGCGGGGCTCGACACCCTGTGGGTGTGGGAGGACTGCTTCCGCAGCTCGGCGTTCGCCGTGGCATCCGCCGCCCTCGCCTGGACAGAGCGGCTGCGCATCGGCATCGGCATCGCGCCCATGCCGCTGCGCAACGTCGCCGCCACCGCGATGGAGATCGCGACGATCGAGCGCATGTTCCCGGGACGCCTGGTGCCGGGCGTCGGGCACGGCGTGCTCCCGTGGATGGGGCAGGTCGGGGCGCGGGCGGCATCGCCGCTCACACTGATGCGCGAATACGTGCCCGCGCTGCGGGCACTGCTCGCAGGCGACGAGGTCACGGTCGACGGCCGTTACGTCACTCTCGACAAGGTGCGCCTCGACTGGCCGCCGGCCACGCCGCCGCGCGTGCATGCGGCGGCCGAGGGGCCCAAGACGCTCGCGCTGGCCGGTGAGGTCGCCGACGGGGTGGTGCTCGACATGAGGCACACCGTCGACGAGGTCTCGAACGCTGTCCGGACCATCCGCGCTGCGGGTCGCGACCCGCACATCGTGGCCTATGTCGTGGCCACGTTCGGGGCGGATGCGGCATCCCGTGCCGTCGCCTTCTTCGGTGAGGGCGGTCCTGCCGACGGCATCGACCGCGTGCTGGCCGGCACCGTCGACGAGGTGGCAGACGGCGTACGCAGGTTCGCAGTCGCGGGCGTCGACCACGTCGTGCTCATGCCCCCGAATGATGCTGCGCTGCCCGAGTACTACGCCGCCGCGGCCCGGGTGGGGAGGCTCGTCGGCGCGCGGTGAAGAATGCCCATATGCCGTGAGCCATGTATCACTGTGCCATGGGCGCCTCTCGTTGAAAGCGGACGTCGGCCTTCCGCGGCACGCGCGGGTGCGTGCCGGTCGGCGTGAAGGGGATGACCATGGCCGAGAAGAACTCCGTCTCTCAGGCGCCGAACGAGCGTGCGACACTCATCACGCCGAAGCTCCCGCACGGAGGCGAGGGGCCGGTGTCGACGCCGAAGGCGCCCGTGCCGCCGTTCCAAGCGGCCGACTACACCTTCCGCCTTGTGAGCATGAGCATCACGAACACCCGCTCGCGCCATGAGGACACCGACACCGTCAGCTTCACGGTTCAGGTCGGGACCGACCCGTCGAAGGCGGTCGGCGTGAGCAAGAAGCTCGGCGACCTCAACAACGGCGACTTCCCGATCGGTCTGTCCATCGGCCCCTTGCACGTCGGCGATCCGAACATCGGCATCGCGATGAACTATCTGGTCGTCAACGCGGGGAACGCGAACTGGAACACGATCAACAAGGACATCACCTCTGCGGGCAAGTCTCTTGCCGAGATCGGGGCGAAGGCTGCGACGTCGGCCATCGGTGCTGCGGTCGGCGCCACCATCGGCACCCAGATCATGCCGATCGTCGGAACCGCGATCGGTGTCATCGCGGGTTGGCTCGCCGGCGAGATCACGGGACTGGTCACTGCCGACTGCGACGGCCCGGTCGCCGTCGAGCAGGCGGTCTTCAAAGGGTCCGAACTATGGGCGAAGACGGCTGCCGGTGTGTACAAGGTCACGACCTTGCATCCCGGCGTCGATTCGAATGCCGGCTGTGGAAGCAACTCGATGTACTCGATGACGTGGAGCGTGAGCCGCTGATGCACGGTCAGGAATCGTCGCTGATCGGCACGTGCGGAATGAGCACCGTGCACGCGACGAGCAGCACCGCCGAGACGGCGACGCCGATGAAGACGGCCGTCGAGCCGGCCTGGACGGCTGCGGGATGCTGCGGCCCCCCGCTCGTCGCGATGACCGCGTTCGCGATCGCGCCGTAGACGGCGACGCCCACCGAACTGCCCACCGAACGGGCGAGCATGCTCGTGCCCGACACGACGCCGCGCCGTCGGAGATCCACCGAGGATTGGGCGGCGATGAGGGACGGATTGGCGACAAGCCCCAGGCCGAGCCCCACGACGAAGCAGGCGACCGCCGTGAGCACGAGCGAGGGCGAGGCGGCGAAGGCGATGAGCAGCACGGCGCCCACGACGGCGAGCATGCTGCCGATGATCGCTGTGGCGCGGAAGCCGATGCGCAGGTAGAACCGGCCCGCGAGCGAGCCGCTGATCGGCCATCCCAGGCTCAGGGCGGCGACGGCGAGGCCGGCGAGCAGGGGAGAGGCACCGGCCGTCGACTCGAGGAACGTCGGCACGAACGAGGTCAGGCCGATGAGGACGGCGCCCACGCCCAGGGCCGCGAGTGAGGTCGTCACCACGACGCGGCTGGAGAACACCCACGGCGCCAGCACCGGATCGGCCGCCCTCCGCTCGACGAGCGCGAACACGACCAGCAGCCCCGCGCCCACGGCGAAGCAGCCGATGCTCTGCCAGCTGTTCCACGCCCAGCCCTGGCCGCCCTCGAGCACGCCCAGCACGAGGAGGACGAGGGATGCCGTCAGCAGCGCCGCCCCGGTCACGTCGATGCGCTGCCGATGTCGTTCGAAGCTCTCGTGATAGCTGCGCCACAGCATGAACAGCGCCAGCAGGCTCAGCGGCACGTTCACCCAGAAGATCCAGCGCCACGACAGGAACTGCGCGAAGACGCCGCCCAGTGTAGGGCCGGCGACCGAGGAGATCGCCCAGACGCTCGCCAGATACGCCTGCGCCGTCGCCCGCTCGCGCACGGTGTAGATGTCACCGGCGATCGTCATGCTCACCGGAGTGATGGCGCCGGCGCCCAGCCCCTGGACGGCGCGGAACACGATGAGCGCCGGCATGCTCCACGCCAGCGCCGCAGCGATCGACCCGGCGAGGAAGAGCAGGATGCCCAGCACCATGATCGGCTTGCGGCCGAAGGTGTCGCAGAGCTTCGCGTACACGGGCACCGAGGCCGCCTGCGCGAGCAGGTAGATGGAGAACAGCCACGGGAACTGCGCGAACCCGCCGAGATCGGCGACGATCGTCGGCACCGCGGTCGCCAGGATCGTCGAGTCGATTGCGATGAGGAACGACGAGAGCATGAGCGACAGGAGGATCGGCCCGCGCTCCGATCGCAGTCCGACCTGGTTCGCCATGTGAACAGCCAACCACGCGCACGACGCCCCGCATTCCCGATGTCGGTGCCGGGTGCGAGAATCCGAGCATGCTGCTGGCCGAG
>Ga0180219_1000159_pt1 | contig 76767 bp, 80 predicted proteins | sample eDN3rd30CBELigMG_FD_151338 | JGI IMG/M metagenome (GOLD analysis project Ga0180219, IMG submission 151338) | Enriched Miracle-Growth compost microbial communities from Emeryville, California, USA - eDNA 3rd pass 30_C BE-Lig MG (version 2)... ...
AATCCCGCTACCACGTCCCCGTTGGCCCCTTCGTCACCATTGGGACGCATTTGGCCGTACCCACCATTCGCCGACATGGCACACCAGAGCAAATAGAGCAATTCACTCGGCCAACCCTTGAAGGCGAGCTGCTTTGGTGCCAACTCTTCTCCGAGCCCTCTGCCGGCTCTGACCTGGCCAACATCCGAACCCGCGCGGTGCGTGATGGGAGCGATTGGGTCCTCAACGGCCAGAAGGTCTGGACGTCGTGGGCCCATGTCGCCGACTGGGGCATTCTGATCGCCCGTACTGATCCGAGCCTCCCCAAGCACAAAGGCCTCACCTACTTCGTGGTGAACATGCACAGCCCCGGCATTGAGGTTCGGCCGATTCGGCAGATCTCCGGGGAGTCGGAGTTCAACGAGGTTTTTCTCACCGACCTGCGAATTCCCGATGCCAATCGCATAGGCGCCGTCGGCGAAGGCTGGAAGTGCGCGATGACCACGCTGATGAACGAGCGGGTTAGCGTCGGAGGAGAAAGCCAGAGCCTCCCCACCGTAAGTGAAATGATCACGGAAGTGCGGGCACGCTCGACAGGTCTCTCGGTGGATCGCTTCCGCATGGCGCAGCTGCTAACCCAGGAAATGGGCCTGCGCTATTTCCGCTTCCGCCTGCTGACCTCCCTGTCCAAGGGAGAGACGCCCGGCCCTATAGCCGCCATGAGCAAGCTGGTTTACGCCAACATGCTCCAGGATCTCTCGGCAATGGCATTGGACGCTGGCGGTGTGGACAGCCTGTACAGCCAAGACGACCGGCTTCACAAATTCAGACACGGCTACACCTGGGCCGCCGCCCTACGCATCGCTGGAGGTGCCGACGAAATTCTGCGCAACCAAATCGCAGAGCGCGTTCTCGGACTCCCCGGTGAGATCCGTGTCGACAAGGACATCCCCTTCTCCGAGTGTCGATGATTCGCCATGCCACCGCCTCGGACAAGTCCGAGGCGTCGCGCCCCTACAATGAGTACCGACATGACCGACCGCATCCTCAGCGAACTGAGCGAAGGCGTACTAACTCTGCGCCTGAACCGTCCCGAAAAGTACAATGCGCTGACCAATGCCATGTACACCACGCTGGCCAACATTCTCTTCGCTGCGAACCAGGACCCAGCGGTCAGGGTGGTGATCATTACTGGAGGCAGCACCTGTTTCACCAGCGGTAACGACCTCAGGGACTTCCTGGAAACACCCCCCACTCACCTCGAAGCCCCTGCCTTCCTCTTCATGAAAAGCGTCGTGGATCTGGTGAAACCGCTGATCGCCGGAGTCTGTGGCGCTGCTATCGGCATTGGAACCACACTGCTGCCACACTGCGACCTGGTTTTCATCACCCGCGACAGCAAATTAAGCATGCCTTTCGTCAAGCTCGGACTTTGCCAGGAGTTCGCCGCTAGCCTGACGATACCGACAATCCTCGGCTCGACCCGCGCAGCCCAGCTACTGCTCTGTGGAGAGACCTTCAGTGGCCAGCAAGCCGCCGACTGGGGCCTTGCCAACGCGGCTTTCGACAGCGCCGAAGAGTGCCTGGAAGCTGCCCGCAGCCAGGCTCACAAACTCGCCTCAGCCCCCCAGGATGCGCTGCGTACCAGCAGGAAACTGCTGCGATCTGCCACCCTGGATACATTGCGCGCGATTATCCAAGCAGAGAACGAGGCCTTTATCACTCGCGTACAAACCGACGTGGCGCGCGATACCCTGCAGGCACTGGTGAACTCCAGCAGCAAGCGATGAGTAGTTATCAGCTCCATTGCCATCACCACCTGGGCGATCACACCAAAGCCCCCCTGCTGCTGGTGCATGGTGTTTGCCACAACAGCCAATGCTGGGATACCAGCTATGTAAGGTTCTTTACCGCACGCGGTCACGACGTTTACACACTGAGTTTGCGCGGCCATGGCACTGATCGACGCTGCCTCGATCAGTACGGTCTGGAGGACTATGTCGAGGATGTGCTCGCGGCTCTCGCCCAACTGGATGGCAAGGCTGTCCTGATAGGGCACTCCATGGGCGGCGCGCTGGTGCAGAAAGCCATGAGCCGTGCCAGCGAAAAGATTGCAGCAGTGGTACTGCTAGCCTCCATGGTGCCGGGATCAATGACGGCCTTGGAAAAGCTATTGTTGTTGCGCAAGCCGAGCTGCGTACTCGCACTGAGACGCCTACTGGCCAGCCAACCGCTCTCGCCGAAGCAGATCAACCAGCTCCCCTTCTTTATGGGCCGGCTGAGTGAGCAACAGGTTCACTGCGTGGCTCGGTGGCTGCAGCCCGAGTCGAAAAAAGCACTGCGCGAACTCGGAAACTTCACCACCCAGGGCGGCACCCAACCGTTCCCATTGCTGGTACTAGGCTCGCGGCAGGATTACCTGTTCGGAGCTCGCCCCTTGCAACGTACGGCGACACATTATCGAACTAGTGCAATAGTGCTGGAACAAGGCTGCCACGATCTCATGCTCGATCCCGACTGGTTCAGCAGCGCCACTTGCATAGCAGGCTGGCTGGACGATCATCTACCGTGCCATTCACTGTCACAGCACAAAGTAACCAGCAGCAAATAGCTCGAAGCCGGGACACACCCAGTGAAAAGGCCCTCTTGAAGAGGGCCTTTTCCATTAGGCGGGCATGCTCACCGTCTTCAAGCGGATGAACTCGTCCAGCCCCGGTCGCCCCCCCTCCTTGCCGTAACCGGACAGGCCCAGTCCGCCGAAGGGCGCGCACGCCGGGATATTGCGTGTACCGTTGATATGCACGTAACCGGTCTTGAGCGCCGCGGCCAGGCGATTGGCTCGGCCCAGGTCGTGGGTCTGGATATAACCACCCAAGCCATAGCCAGTCGCATTGGCAAGCGCTATCGCCTCCGCCTCATCCTTGAAGCGCTGAATCACCAGCACCGGGCCGAATACCTCCTGCTGAGCGATCTCACTGCTCGCGTCGACATCGGCGAAAACACTCGGACGGACATAGCAACCGTGGGCGAGATCGCCACCGGCACGCTCGCCCCCCAGCACCACGCGCGCGCCGGATGCCCTGGCTCGATCGACCATGCCAAGAATGCGTGAGCACGCCGCCTCGTTGATCACCGGACCGATGATGGTGGAGGCCTCGAAAGGGTCGCCCATCGGCAGATGCCCAGCCACGGCGGCCACGGCCTCGATCATCTGCTCATAGATGCTGTCCTGTACCAACAGGCGGGTCGGCAGCTCGCAACCCTGCCCACTGAGCAGCCCAACACTCCAGAAGGCCGCCATCTGTGCCACGGAAGCCACATCCGCGTCGTCGAAGATGATGTTCGCCGACTTGCCGCCCAGCTCCAGCACCGCAGGCTTCAGCAGGTCTGCGCACTGGTGGAGAATCTTGCGCGCGGTGACCGGCCCGCCGGTGAAGGTGACCTTCTGCACGTCCGGGTGGCCGATCAGCGCCTGCGCCGCCTCAGTGGAGCCCGGCAGGACATTGACCACGCCCGGAGGAATGCCCGCCTGCAGCGCCAGCCTGGCGAAGAGCTGCGCGGCGAACGGCGTCTGCTCGGCGGGTTTGACCACAACCGTGTTGCCGGCGGCCAGGGCTGGGGCGACCTTCATGCCCAGGGAGATCAGTGGCCCATTCCAGGTGATGATGATGCCGATGACCCCATAGGGTTCCGGGCGCGTGTAGATCAGCTCTTCGGCAGGGGGCATGGAGACAACCTGACCGTCGATCTTGTCCGCCCAACCGGCGTAGTAACGGGTCCACTCCTCGCCCAGGCGCGGGCCGCCGGCACCAATGGTGACGGGGGTCCCCCCCTCGATAGCGGCAAGCCGGATGAATTCGTCGGTGTGCTGCTGGATCAGGTCGGCAAAGCGATTGAGCAACAGCGCCCGCTGCGCCCCCGGCGTTCGCCTCCAGACCTCGAATGCCTGGCTTGCGGCAGCGACCGCCTGCTGCACTTCGACGGGGCCAGCCAACGGAATGTCCGCCTGGTGCTCGCCATTGGCCGGGTTGATATGGGCGAAAACGCCGCCGCTGCCCTGGGTCAGCTCGCGCTCGCCGATGATCAGGCTGGCAACGGGAGGATTGCGATCGTAGCTCATTCGAGTTTCTCCCTCACACGCGAATCTGCTGGCCATCGTCGACAGCGACTATCTGGCCACGGACGTAGCTCGCCGCATCGGAAAGCAGGAACACTCCCACGCGGGCGATCATGTCCGGCGTCGCCACGCGGTCGGTTGGCCGTCCCAGTGCCTGTCCCCACTTGGCCATGTCATCGACGCTCATCAAGGGTTGCATGCCCTCGGTGGCCACGGTCCCGGGCGCCACGGCATTGACCCGGATGTTGTCCTTGGCCAGCTCGCGGGACAGGTTGATGGTCAGGCCGTTCACACCGAGCTTGGTCAGCGAATACACCCCAGTCGCCTGATAGGCACCGATGGACGAAACATTGAGGATCGCCCCGCCACCTCGCTTGCGCAGCGCGGGTACCGCAGCGCGGGCCATCCACAACTGGCCGTTGAGCATCACCTCGGTGATCTGGCGGTATTTCTCGATGGGGATGTCGATCAGCGAGGGAAACGCCGCGGCAGACAGCAGGCCGGCGTTGTTGACCAGGTAATCCAGCCCGCCGAAGTGTTCCTCGGCAGCCTTGACGCAGGCCTCGCAGGAGGCCAGGTCACCGACATCCGTGCGTACCGCCAACAGCTGGTCCCTGAATCCAAGCTCCTCGACGGCATTCTGGGCGATATCCAGATTGATGTCAGCGATCACCACGCGCGCCCCTTGCTCCGCGAGCAAACGGACGTATTCGCGGCCCATGCCCTGGGCCCCGCCGGTGACGATGGCAACCTTGTTATCGAAACTCATCTTGTTGTTCTCCATGGTGTTAGTCCGTCGTCTCGAATCAGCCGGCCGAACGCTCCAGCTCGATCATCAGAAAATCAGTCTTAGCTGCTCCGCACTCGGGGCAGATCCAGTTCTCCGGCACCTCTGCCCAGGGCGTGCCGGCGGAGATTCCCTCCTCCGGCCAACCGAGCACTTCGTCGTAGATCACGCCGCAAAAGAAGCACTGCCATCGACGCAACTGCCCCGCCGCCATCAGTCGACTTCCCAGACCAGAGGCAATTGGCGGATCGCCGCGACCGCACCGGAATGCACGCTCAATGTGACGCCCGGTTTTAGATGGAAATCGGGAATCCGCGCCAGCCACTCCTCGAGGAAAATCCGCAGTTCGACGCGCGCCAGCATCGCGCCCAGGCAGCGGTGCGCACCGCCGCCGAACGTCGCGTTAATCTTGCTCTTGCGTTCCAGCTCCACCGCCTCCGGCCGCTCGAAGCGACGCTCGTCCAAGCCGAACGCCGCGGTGGGCAGCAGGATCAGCTCGCCGGCTCGCAGCGAAACGCCGCCCAGGGTGCAGTCGTCGACGACCTGGCGAGCGAGATTGGCGATCGGAAAGCGCCGCAGCAGTTCCTCCACCGCTCGCGGAATCGACTCCGGCTCTGCGGTCAATCGTTGGCGGAACCCGGGGTTCAGTGCGAGGTAGCGCGCAAAGAAGCCCATCATCGAGGCCACCGTATCCAGGCCGGCCAGCAGCAACAGGTCGATCATGCCGAGCAGTGTCAGGTCGTCCATCGGCTTGCCCTCGACTTCGGCGGCAAGCAACTGGCTGATCAGATCGGCTCCCGGCTTGCATCTGCGCTCGGTGATCTTCTGCAAGGTGTACGCCGCCAGTCGCTGGTTGCCCTGCATGACGTCCATTAGCGAATCGCTGCGCACCAGGGATTCGGCGATTTCCAGCAGCTGAGGGCGGTCATCCGTCGGCAGGTCGACCATGGACATGAAAATGGCGACGGGCAGGTGGGCGGCAAAGTCGCCGATGAATTCGCACTCGCCCTTGGCCTTGAAACCCTCGATCAGCTCGATGGCCAGTGCCCGAGCCTGGTCGCCAAGCGCACTCACCGCCACCGGCGACATCGCCAGCCCGAGCAACTTCCGGTACTGCGCGTGATCCGGCGGATCGATCTGCAATGGAGCGAAGGGAGGCGTGGGATTCATCGCGTCGATCACCGAAATACGCCGTGAAGAGAAGCGCTGCGGATCGGCCAGGATCTCATCGATCAGGTCGGCACGCGCCGTGACCCAATGCCCGCCGTTCTGCGGCGTCCAGAAGATGTCAGGCGCACCGGGCGCGTGCAGTTGGCGGCCGATTTGCGCCTGGTACTCACCATCGTCCACCTGCAATGCATAGATATCGAAGTCGATCACCCTTTCGACGGGCACGTGCTCCGGCCTTTCGGCCGCAGGTATTGCGAACGCCATGTTCCGGTCCTCTTCATTGTTCTTATGAGGCAATAACCACCATCGCGGTGGTGCTTATGGAGACTCGCCCGCCGGCAGCAGCAGAAGACCTTGCAGAAAGTGCGCGACGATGAGGCCGGCGGCCCGCGCATCTCGCGTGCGGCTGCCATCCATGCTCAGCACCAGACCGAGGGCAAGGCTGTGAAAGGCATGGGTCATCTGCTCGAGATCGGCCGGGGGACGCTTGCCAGCCTTCTCAAAGTTGACGGCGATCAGCTCGCCGATGCTGCTGCTGATTCCGCTCAGATAGTGTTGGTACTCGCTGGCGAACTGCGCATCGCGCCTCGCCTGCAATCGCACTTCGACGGCGAACAGTCCCCACGGCGTTTCGTCGATCAGCGCGGCGAAGCGATCAGCTATCACCTGGAAGAAATCGGCCTGGCCGGCATGCTCTTCCACCAATAGGCGCCAGCGCCCGACCTCACGCTCGCTCAGCTCGCGCAGAAGCTCGAGAAGAATCTCATGCTTGCCCTTGTAGTTGGCATAGAAGGCTCCTCTCGAAAAGCCGGCAGTCTCGGCGATGCGATCGATGGAGGCACCTGCGAAGCCGTTCGCGGCGAACTCCGACAGCGCTGCCTGGCGCAGCTTCTGCTGGGTCAAGTCACGGCTTTGTTCACGGGTCAGGCGATTCATGCAATCAATCCAAAAATCATAGATCTGATATAAAAGATATACATGATTAAATTCAAATACAACCCTGTATCTGAAACACCTCCCACACCCTCCCGGTGATGCCTGCGGCCAGGGCCCAGGTCGTCAGCAGCGGGTATCGGGATGCGCAAAGCAGCTTGCCAGCCACCGCCCAACCGATCGAGGAGAGTTCAAATGGTTACCTTCAGAGGTTTCTGTTCATCGCCTGGCTCATCGTCATGGCAATCAGCATCGAGGCCTACCGCCACAGCGGTATGGCGGCAGCCGAGACCTTCACGGGCGATATCCAGGCCCTCTCATGGCGCGCGCAGTTCAACCTCGACTTCCTCGCCCACCTTACGCTGTTCGGGGTGTGGGTCGCCTGGCGCCATCGTTTCGAGCCCGCCGGCCTGGCGCTGGGCCTGGCGTGCGTCCTGGGCGGCGGAGCCTTCAGCCTGGCCAGCCTGCTGTGCGCAATCATCACCGCCAAGGGGATGTCAACGCCTTGCTCCTGGGGGAGAAACGCGACAAAGCCACGCCACTACCCCCGAATAAAGAAACCTCTTTTTCAGTAGAAAAGGATTTAATCATCAAAATAATTGCTACGAATGGTCTTCACAGACAATAGAGTTACCTCTAAGCTAAAGTTCAGTGCCGCCACTGGCCAACCAACAATGAGGGAAAACCCATGCGCCCGTTCGTGTTCAGCTGTGATGCCCATATCGTCGAACCTCTGGACCTGTTCACCAGCAACATGTCCGAACACAACCGGCAGTGGGCCCCCAACGCAGTAATCGACGAGAAAGGCATGCGCGCCAATCGCCTGGGCGAAACGGTACTCTTCAAAATCCCGGCCAACTTCCACGCCCACAAGGTCGGTGAAGCCAACGATCTCGATACCCGCCGCCGCGGTGTGCGCGACCTTTCCCTGCGCTTCGCCGACATGGAGCGTGATGGTGTCGACGCCGAGCTGTGCTTCCCCAGCCTCGGCCTGCTCGCGCCCAGCATTCCCGACCGCGAGGCATCGCTCGAGGCTGCGCGCATCTATAACGACTGGGCCTGGGATTACCTGGAAGGCATGCGCAACAAGCTAATCCCAGCGGCCGTCATGCCACTGGTGAACATGGATGATGCGCAGGCGGAACTGGAACGAGTCATCGCCAAAGGCTACCGTGCGATCATGATGCCGCCGGTCAGCGTGGACTCGACCCCCAAGTACAACGACCCCGCCTGGGACCGCTTCTTCGCCACCTGCGCCGATGCCGGGATTCCGCTGGTGTTCCACACGGGCGTAGGTCTGGTCAACATCCGTGCGATGCGTGGCGCTGGTGCGGCACTGTACAACTACACCCGGCAGATGAACGACGCGGTGGACGTGATCGCCGCCCTGATCGGCGGCGGCGTGCTGGATCGCAACCCGAACGCCCATGTGCTGTTCGTCGAGTGCGGTGCCGGTTGGTTGCTCGGCCTGGCCGAACGCATGGACGAGGTCTACGAAGGCCATGCGCCCATGGTTCAGCCCAAGCTCAGCCGCAAGCCCAGCGAGATCGTCCGCGACCAGGTGCACTGTTCCTTCCAGAACGACCCAGGTTGCCTGCTGACCTACAAGTCGCTGTCGATCGAGAACTTCCTGTTCGCCACCGACTATCCACACAGCGAAGGTACCTTCCCCTTCTCGCGCCAACTGGTGGAAACCATGTTCGACCATGTTCCGGACATTACCGAGGAGGAAAAGGCCAAGGTACTGGGGCTCAATGCCGTGAAACTGTTCGGCATCACCCCAGAGCAGGTACGCGAGGATGACGCGCGTATCCGCGCTCGCCAGCAGGCCACGGCTGGCGCCTGAGCAAATGGCAACACTGTCGCCCGTCCTTGTGACGGGCGCTTTCGCTTCAAGGCCGACGCAAACCTGGCGGATTAGGCGATACACTGCCGCCGGTCGACCCTAGCAGCCAGAGAATAGAATGAACGAAAACAGAAACGAATCGGTCATGCGTCGCGCCGAACAGGCTCTCCGTTCGCGCATCCTGCAGTGCGACGACGGGGCGTTTCTCGGCTCGGAAGCGCAACTGATCGAGTCGCTCGGCGTGAGTCGGCCGACCTTCCGCCAGGTCGCCAAGCTGCTTGAGCGTGATCTGTTGATGGAGATACGCCGAGGGGTCGGCGGCGGCTACTACGCCCGCAATCCCAGCATCCAGGCCGTAGCCCAGGCAGCCTCGGTGTTCCTGCAGTTCGAGAAGTCCACCCTCAGCCACGCGACCGTCGCTGCCAGCCAGCTTTCCCGTGAACTCGTCAGATTGGCCGCCCAATGCGCCGAGGACGAACTCCGCCAGCGCCTGCAACGCTTCCTGGATGCGGACCGCCAGGCGCCTACCCAAGGGCAGCCGGTGACCACCTTCATCGAAGCCGAACTCCAATTCGTCGAAATGCTCGCCGCCATGGCCGGCAATCCGGTGCTCAAGCTGCTCATCACCATCCTCTACAAGTTCGCCACACCGGCAGTTGGCGGTGTCATTTTCGACGACCCCGTTTTCATGCAAGTGAGCCGAGGATCCCGAATCGCCACCGCCGAAGCCATTCTGGCCGGGGACGTCGAACTGGCGATGTTGATGTTCCGCCGTCATATGGATGCGCAATACGGGCAGCTGAAGCAGTTGCGTGGCGATGCCGGGTTGGACGTACCGCTGTTCTAACTGCCCTCGCTCGACGTGCCGCACAGCAGGCTGCGGAATTGCAGCGTCACTGTGACACTGATTTCGTCGCTGGAAAATTCGCCTGCCTCTCCAATCACCCGGTAATGGCTGGCCGCCTCGTCAAGAAAACGTAGCGCCGCGTTCGCCGCAAGCACCGGATGTAATAGCACTGGACAGTGCTCCAAGCTCCTGCACTTCGCGAATAGTCGCAGCACAACGCTCGATCAATGGGTCCTGGGCCTGGTGACGGAAACCCCGCAGGGACGGGTGATCGTCGCCGGACAGCCGACTGACCGCGCGCAAGAGCCCCCCCCGTGAGCAGCCCAGAACTCCACCGTGAGCGCAGAGAACCGTTCCAGCGCCTCCAGGCATCCGCCCTCGAGCCCCTCCTCCAGGCAGGCCACCAATTTCGCCTGCGGATAGCTCGCCCATACCTGCTGGCTGCGCGCCAATATGGCGTCCTCGAAATTGCGGAAATGCGAGTAGAAGTTCGGCTGGGTGGTGCCCGATGCCGCAGCGACTTAACTGGCGCACACATCCCAAGACGCCTTGCGCTCCAGTAGCTGACCCTGGGCCTCGAGCATCAGGCGGCGAGTTTCAATGGGCGGGCGTTTATCGCTACGAACGAAGCATTTGGGCATTCAGACGACTCTGCAGAGACGATTCGAGGGTCTTGAACTGATGAAGTATAAGCAGTAGCTTAGCAGAAAATCAGATAGATGATTTATACTTTTAACCACCGAAACACTTTGCGCACAACGACAACAAGAGGACAGCACCCGATGAAAATCCACGCAGCGCTCGCCCATGCCAGCAACGGCTCACTCAGCATCGAAGAGATCGACCTGGCCGAGCCCGGCCCCGGCGATGTCCTGGTACGCGTGATCGCCAGCGGTCTGTGCCACACCGACCTCACCGTACTGGCCAATCCTGCCCTGCCCTGGCCGGCCGTATTCGGCCACGAGGGCGCCGGTATCGTCGAGAAGGTGGGCGCGGGTGTGAGCAAGGTGGAACCCGGCGATCACGTGCTGATGACCACCGCGTCTTGCGGAAAGTGCCCCAAGTGCCTGAGCGGCAGCCCCTCGTACTGCTCCAACTTCCGCGCCATGAACATGAGCGGCGGACGCTGCACGGATGGCAGCTGCACACATACTCACAATGGCAAGCCGGTTTTCGCCCGCTTCCTTGGCCAATCATCCTTCGCCAGCCACGTACTGGCAGGCGAGCGCAGTGTAATCAAGGTCGCCCAAGATTTACCACTTGAAACATTGGCTCCACTGGGCTGCGGCGTCCAGACCGGGGCTGGTGCAATTTTCAATACCCTCCGCCCGCGCCCCGGTAGCAGTTTGGTGATCTTCGGAGCGGGTGGTGTCGGCCTTTCTGCACTGATGGCAGCAAAAATTGCAGGCTGCGGGAAGCTGATCATGGTCGACAAAATCGCTTCTCGCCTAGAGCTGGCTCTCGAGCTAGGCGCCACCCATGTCATCAATGCCACCGATAGCGATGTATCAGCAGTCATTCGCGAAATCACGAACGGCGGGGCGGACTATGCAGTAGAGGCAGTGGGCGCTCCCAAAGTAATGGAGCAGGCCATCGATGTGCTTGGTCAAGGCGGTACCGCTGTGCTAGTGGGGATGGCAGGCGCGGAGGCGAGCGTCTCCTTCAATCCCATCGTGCTGCAGAACAAGGGGGCGACCATCAAGGGCAGCATCATGGCCGGCGAGAACAGCCTCCCCGAATTGTTCATCAACCAACTCATCGACTACTGGCGGCAAGGCCGACTGCCGGTGGAAAAACTGCTGCACTTCTACGACTTCAATGACATCAACCAAGCCGTGCACGACGCTCACGATGGGTCCGCCATCAAACCCGTCATCCGCATGCCCTGAAGGAACGCCCATGACCAGCGACATCGAAAGCATCTTCACCCGCCAACGCGCAACCCGTGCGGCGCGCAAGGCGGAAGGGGCCCCAGCCCGCGCCGCCCGACTGAAACGCCTGCGCGAAGTCATCGTGGGGCGCATCGATGACATCGAGCGGGCCCTTCAGGCCGACCTGAGGCGCGCCCCCAACGGCGGCAAGGAAGGCGAAATTCCTACCGTGCTCGCCGAGATCGATAGCAATATCGCCCACCTCGAAGAATGGATGGCGCCGCACGAGGTACCGACTTCGTCGCACTTCCAGGGCAGCCAGACGTTCATTCAATACGAGCCGCGCGGCGTGGTACTGCTGCTCGGTGCCTGGAACTTCCCTTTCGCGTTGGTCCTGCAGCCACTGGTTCCCATTGTCGCCGCCGGCAACAGCGCCATGGTCAAACCCAACGAGCTGAGTCCGGCGACTAGCGCGGTGGTTGCCGAGATCATTCGCGAGGCCTTCGAGGAGCAGGACGTCGCCGTCTTCGAAGGCGGCATCGATGTAGCCGAACGCCTGCAGCAGTTGCCCTTCGATCATGTGTTCTTCACCGGAAGCCCGACCGTTGGCCGTCTGGTCATGGCCGCGGCGGCACGCCACCTGACCAGCGTGACGCTGGAACTGGGCGGAAAATGCCCTGCGATAGTGGCGCCGGATTACGATCTGGTCGATGCCGCCGGCAAAGTCACTGCGGCACGCTTCAACAATGCAGGCCAGCTGTGCCTTTCGGTCGATCACGCCTGGGTACCGCGCGCGGTAGTCGAGCCGTTCTGCCAGATCGTCGGCGCCGTTATCGACAAGCTCTTCTACGTAAACGGCGAGCTGCAGCTCAATCGCCTGCCGCGCCTGGTAAACGAACGCAACTTCGATCGAGTGCTGAGCTACATCGACGACGCCGTTGCCCGTGGGGCCCGTATCGTACGGGGCGGCCAGAGCGACCGCACCAGCCTGACCATCCACCCGACCGTACTGGTCGATGTGCCAAAAGACGCGAAGATCATGCACGAGGAAATCTTCGGTCCGGTCCTGCCGGTGCTGGGCTACGACGAACTGTGCGACGTCACCGACAGCATCGACGCCCATGGCAAGCCGCTGGCGATGTACGTGTTCGCCAAGGAAAAAGCGTTCGTCGACCAGGCCCTGCTGGGCACTTCGTCCGGCGGTGTGACGGTCAACCACGTGTTCATGCACTACGTGGAACCTAACCTTCCCTTCGGCGGCGTGAATGGCAGCGGGATGGGCCGCTACCATGGACACGCCGGCTTCCTTGAGCTGTCCAATGCCCGATCGATATTCATCCAGGCAGGAAGTCTGGCCGACTGAGCGACACCGGTAATGAAAAAGCCCCGCTGATCAGGCTGTGTGAAAACCTGGCAGTCCGAGAGCCCCCACGACAATGCCCGTATCAATCGATACGGCATTGTCGTTCATGGGCCCTATCCGGGGTGAAAGGCGTGATCAGGGCAGCTTATTTGCGGCGTCGCCGGATGAGTTGGTTCCCGGAGAACATCCGGTCCGCGTGATCGGGGCCTACGTGGCGCAGCCGGATGCGCACCGATTGGGCTTCAGCAAGGCGCAGGCGAGCCGGATTGGGCGTCCGGCCTATGATCTGGCCGACCCGCTCAAGCTGTACCTGCAAGCCACTTGCAGCGAGCTCCAGCCCCTGGCTTCGCGGCGCAGGCACGAAAATGGCCTTGCAGTGCAGGCTTACAACCTCAAGCCTGCAATCCAGGTGTTCGGTGCTCGCCGTCTGATCGAACGGATGGCCTGACTTTCCCCGGAAACGCCAACGCCCCGAATCATTCGGGGCGTTGGCTTGGTCTTGCTCTCAGCGCGTTTTCGCACAGTCTGTGAGGCGAGGCTTTTTCATGCTGTGGGGATCACTCCGCTCAGCGATTCTTCCATTGCGGCTTACGCTTCTGGGCAAACGCCATGATGCCCTCGATGCGATCCTCGCTGTTCACCACCTTGTCGATCGCTCGGTAGCTGACCATTACTGAATCTTCCTCGCTTGCGTGACGCGCCTGCTCGTTCAGCAATTCCTTGGACAGCCGTATCGAATTCGGCGAGCACTCCAGCATCTCCTCCGCCAACGAGCGTGCGCCATCCAACGCTTTGCCAGCAGGCACCAGACGATTGACGAAGCCCAACTCGCGAGCCTCCTGGGCGCTCACACGGCGACCGGTAAGGATCATTTCCATCGCCTGCTTGTAGGGAATCTGACGGGTCAGCCGCTGCAAGCCGCCGGCACCGGCCAACAAACCGACACGTACCTCGCTGAGGGCGAATTGGGCCTGCTCGTCGGCAACTATCAGGTCGCTTGCCAGGGCAATTTCGAAACCACCGCCCATGGCATAGCCATTGACTGCGCAGATCACCGGCTTGACCCGTCCCGGCCGTGCCGTCAGGCCACCGAAGCCGGTGCGCGGCATCCACATGCGGCGCCCGGTGGACGCGGCTTTGAGATCATTGCCGGTACAGAAGGCCTTGTCCCCGGCGCCGGCGATGATCGCTATCCACAGCGAGTCGTCGGCTTCATAGGCATCGAAGACCTGCTCAAGCTCGTCGTTGGCTTCCGGGACCAGGGCGTTGTTGACTTCGGGCCGATTGATCAGCACCTCAAGCACATGACCCCGGCGCTCAACCTGCAGGTATTCATAGCGCTGCCGCAGGACCTTTGGCTCTACGGGAATCTGCCGATCCAGGCTGGCCTGGCTTACGGCAAAGCGGTTCACCCCCTGGTGCCAACGGACGCACACGCGCACGCCCAGGCCATCGTGCTCACTGAAAGCCGCCAGGGCTTCGCTGTCGCCCGGAATCGCATTGGCCACGAAGCGCTCGCCGCTACCCTCCAGAAGCCCGACCACGATGATCTCACCGGGCCCTTGCTTTCCATGCAGGACGGTGTAGGTATCGACCGTTCCCCATCCCTCCGGCTGCTGATTCAGCGGTGGGGCCGGCAAGGCGTCGACGCTCGCCTGGAGCGCACTGCTGTCGCACTGTTTCCACTCCCGCGGCGTGGTCGAATAAACCCCGGCCGCGTGGGTATTCATGAAACCGCCATTCGCTCCGATCAGGCCGTAGGTGCCCGGATCAGCGCGCAAGCGACGGGCGAGCTCCGCGATGGCATGCATCGAGTAGTTGTTGCCCGGCCCGCCAAAGTACGGCAGCCCGCCCGTCAACGTCAGCCCGCGCGGATCTTCGGCGTCCAGCCCCAGGGCGTCGAGGGCGGCAAACACGGCCACCGGGAAGCAGCTGTAGATATCCAGATAGCGGATGCCCTGCAGTTCCACGCCAGCCGACTCCAGTGCCAGGCGATAGACGCCGGCCATGGCAGGCGAGGCCCCCAGGTCCTGGCGCTCCAGAACATGACGTTCATTCGCGAACGCATAGCCATGCAGGTAGACCCACCGCTCTTCGGGCACGCCCAACTCAAGCGCCTTGTCGACCGTCGTGAGGAGCAGTGCGGCCCCCTGGTTGACCTGGTCGCGAGCCACCACCGAACGCGGATGCGGATCAGCGATCATTCGGTTATCGGCATCCACCCGTGCGATCTCTTCGGCACTGCGCGCCTTCTGGCTGGCAGCATGCGGGTTTTCCGCGGCAACCCGGCTGAAGGGTGCGAACAGCCGCCCCATCTCGGACGCATAGGCCTCACGCGACAGACCCAGGCGAGCGCGCCGAGCATTTTCCAGCAGAGGGTAAACGCTGGTCGGCAGGATCATGCTGTGGTCGTTCATGTGCTTGGTGCGCATGCCCCCCACATTCCAGTGCCGATCATCGAGCGGCATCTCGTAGTGCTCGCTCCAGTCCAGTTTCTCGCCTTTGGCCTGCGCCGCCCGTTGGGTCGATGCGGCCTCGCCGCCACACAGCAGGACCATGGCCAGCTCACCGCTGTGGAGCCGTTCGCAGGCTTCACCGAGCAGCTTCTGCGGCTCGTCGCCACAGGCCGGGGAATAAACGGCAAGGCGTGGCGTCAGGCCCAGGCGATGGGCGACGGCGGCCGGGACGTTGTTCGGACTGCCGAAAGGCGCGCGTTGCGGCCGCATCGGCGCAGGTACCGAATCGGCCACTGTACGGACGGAATAGATCGCATCTATGTGCGCCGCCAAAGCCGCCAGGCTCAGGGCGTCATCGCAGGCGGCCCGCGCAGCTTCAGCGGCCAGGTCGGTCGGGGATAACTGGCGATAGCCGGGATCCTCGAGGCGTTCCGACGCCTGCCCGACACCGATAAGAATGGGCGTGCGCCCGTCGATACTGCTCATCAATGGTTTCCTCTGTGCGCTCAGGCGGCAGGCGCCGGTTGTTCTTGCCGATCTTCCAGATCACCGGCGGCGATCAGTGCGTCGATTTCCCGTTCCGTGAGACCCAGCAGGCGTGCGGCGATCTCGCGGGTCTGCTCCGCCTGGTAGGGCGCAGGGCGGAGCTCGGGCTCGGGCATATGAAGCGCATGCACCACTCGATTCTCGCTAGGCAACGCTTCCGGCAGACCGGGATGCTCCAGGCTGCGGATGAAGCCGCGCGCCTGGAACTGCGGATCGCTGCGGTACTCGCTCAGGCGTTGCATGAAACCGGCCGGCACCCCTGCTGCCTGCAGGCGCGCAGTGACCTCACGCGGACTCAGTCCACGGGTCCAGGCCCCGACCAACTCGTCAACCTCCGCGCGCAGGGCAATACGCCCTGCCGCATCGGCCAGTCGCCGATCGTCGAGTAGGTCGGAACGATCCATCGCCAACAGCAGGCGATGCCACTCCGCGTCATTTCGTACCGACAAGGCACACCACTCATCCTCACCCGCACAGGGGAATACACCATCCGGAGCACTGAACTCGGCTTGGTTGCCACGGGCAACGAAGGTGCCGGGCTGTAGCGATTCGCGCAGGTAGTGCTCGGAATTGCCGTTGAGGAATACTTCCGCCTGGGAGATGCACACTCGCCCACCCTGGCCCGTGCTCTCTCGCCGAACCAGCAAGGCCAGTACGCCAACAGCCCCGACTCGCGCGGCCAGGTGGTCCGGGTAGATGGTCACTCCGTCGCCGAAGAAGTCCGATACATCAGGGTAGCGCCACAACGCACTGAGACCGGTGGAGGCACGCACCAACGGCCCATAACCGAGGCTACGACTTTGCGGGCCACTATTGCCCAAAGCACTGCTTTCCAGCACGACGATTCGCGGGTTGACCTGCACCAGCACCTCGTAGCCGATCCCCAGGGACTCCAGGGTGCCCGGCTTGAAGTTGGATAGCAGCACATCGGACTGCGCGACCAGTTGCTTGAACAGCTCGCGTCCCTTGTCGCTGCGCAGGTTGATGCCGAGGCTCGACTTGTTGCGGTGCCCCTGGGCGATGGATGGGGTCATCGGGCTGCCGGTCTGCGACTGGCGACCGCCATCCGGGAAGGCCCGGTTTTCCACCTTGATCACCTCAGCTCCCTGGTCGGCAAACAGGCGACCGCCTTCGGCACCGGCCACGATCACGCCAAGATCGAGCACCCGCAGGCCTTGCAGCGGCCGGCGCTGGAAATCCAGCGGCAGATCCGCGTTACGCCTGCGGCTCACTGCAGCCGGGCTCTCCAGCACCGCACGGGTATCGGCACCCAGCGCCGGCGCTGGGCGGCGGATACCACTACGATGGCCATCCACCTCGAAATACCCTGAAGGCACCTGGCCCTGAATGCCGGGTACCAGTTCAATTGGCGCGAATGCTCCACGGGCGCGGAAATGCTCGTCCTGCAATACCTGCGAGGGTGTAGCCACCGCCGCCATGGGCACGCCACGGCGCTGCCCTTCACGAACCAGGTCGTCGGCGTCACGTTCCTTGAATAGAACCGCGATCAGTTGGTTGATCTTCGGTGCAGCAGCCATGCGCTTGGCAATATTCAGGTAAACCGGGTCACGGAACTCATGATCGTCTCCCAGCCAGTCACGCATCGCTTCCCATTGCCGAGGGTTGAGGGCGCACAGGCGCACATGGCCATCGCGGCAAGGGATGATCGGGTACAAGGGAACAGCAAGGGGGCGACCGTGAGGTGTGGAGTCCAGGGCCGACTTGCCTGCCTGGGCGCTACCAGTGACCCCGAGCGCGGGGTCCATGACCTGTGCGATGGCTTCGTAGAGAGAGAAGTCCAGATGATCGCCCACTCCGGTCTGCAGACCTTGCCAATGTCCGAGCAGAGCGACCCACGCCTGCTGGATGGCCGCGGACTCCCAGGCAAGCGACGCCGGCGGCAGCAGAGGGGCTAGGCCCTGCTTGCCGGAGCGGCAAAGAACACCGGCCATCGCGCTGTGGACGGCACTGCTCGCCTGGTAATCCCGATAGGGGCCGGTCAGACCGAAGTCGCTGGCAGACAGTACGGTCAATGCGGGATGACGCTGCAGAAGCTGTTCGGCACCGAAATCGAGGGCCTCCAGAACTCCGGGGCCACTGCCATCGATCAACAGGTCTGCGCTACCGAGCAGTCGCTCGAAGTCTCGACGCCCTTCATCGCATTCCAGATCTAGCGCGACGCTGCGCTTGTTCGCATGGTGCGTAGCGAAGTACAGGCTGACATTCGAGTGCAATGGTTGCTGCGTGCGACTGGCCACCCCCTGCGGAGGCTCGACGAGAATCACTTCGGCGCCAAGGTCGGCAAGAATCCGCGCAGCCATGTCGGTCTTGCCGTTGGCCAGTTCGACCACCCGCATGCCGGCAAGGGGGGGCTTGTACTCAGCGTTGGACATTTGGTCTTCCCTTCTTCTTATTGCTATACGAGGGCGAGCTACCCGGCCACGGGCAACAACGGCAGCCGGATCGGGCTTGCGTCGATCAATCACACAAACAGTAATATCATATACATGATTAAGCCGCTATGCGGGAAGGCCCGATGAAGTGGCAGAACCCCTTCTCGCACTATTCCAGCGGTCGCAATTGATCAGGCAGCCAGGTAGGCCCCCAGTTGCTGCAGCAGCTCGCCTTGGCTGGCGATGTGCAGTTCCAGCTTCTTCGCCAGCAGGCAATAACGGAACAGCGGGTAATCACGATCCACCCCGGTCCCGCCATGCACCTGTTGAGTGCCATGGCTGACCCGGTGCAGCGCCTCACCGGCGTATATCTTCGCGATCATTACCGCCTCACGCGCTCCGGCCCTGTCGCTCACCTGATTCAACCGGCAGATGGCCTGCTGACTCAGCACCCGCAATGTTTCAGTGTCGATGTAGCAATCAGCCAGACGATGCGCCACCGCCTGGAAGGTGGCGATGGGCTTGCCGAACTGCTCCCGCTCGCTGGTGTACACCGCAGCCATGCGAGTCATTTCGCTGCAGACCCCAACCGCCAGTACGCTCGCAGCCGCCAACCCGTAGAGCTGACTACGCTCGACGAATTGCCTGGCTTCTTCTGACCCCGCCAGGCGCTGGGCCGGAACATCCTCCAGCTCAAGTCGATAGAGATACGCACCGGTGGTATCCACCTGCCGTTCGCGGCGAACACCTCCATCCTGCAAATCGAAGAGGTAGAGTCCGAGCCCCTCCTCGTTGCGTGCCAGGGTCCAGCAACTGCCAGGGCGATCCGCGACTGCAACCAGGTGCTTGCTTCCACTGAGCATCCATCCATCGCCCCGCCGCTGCGCTACGGCGGTGGAAGCCAGCGGGTCACGCTTGCCGGGTTCATGGGGGGCGCCACACAGCACTGCCTCACCGCGGCTTAACGCCCCGAAGGCCTCCGACTGCCAGGACGCGCGTGGCAATCCCTGGAGAGCCAGGACTCCGCCAACCAGCACGTCCAGCAACGGTAGAGGTGCGACATGCCGGCCCGCCTCCTCCAGCAATACACACAGCGTCTCGAAATCCTCGCCAACACCACCCTCGCTCTCGTCCAGGGTGATGCCCAATAGTCCCGAGTCGGCCAGCTGCTGCCATAAAGCGCTGTCAAAGTACCCGTTGTCGTCCAGAGCGCGCAGGCGCTCCTGGGTCGCCTGTTCGGAGAAAATCCGCGCCGCCAGGTCACGCAATCCGGACTGGGTTTCAGTCAGAGCAAAGTCCATGGTGCATTCCTCTATCGGGGCAGTTTCAGCCCGGCCTGGGCAATGATGTTGCGTTGGAGTTCGTTGGCGCCGCCGCCGAACGTGTGCACGGTGCCCTTGCGATACCACTTCTCGATCAGGCCGTCGGCGAGCGTTCCGGGCCCGCCCCGCAGCAGCGAAACCGGTCCGAGGATCTCATTCATCAGGCGCCCCAACTCCACGTACAGTTCGGAACCGAAGACCTTGGTCATGGACGCCTCGACCATTCCATTGCCACCTGAGGTCATTACCCAGAGCGCCTTCAGGCAGAGCAGTTTCAGGGCTTCGAGGCGCACCTTGGCCAGCGCCAGGTTGCGCTGCACCCAAGGCTCCGCGAGCAGGTCCGCAAGTTCAGGCTCGCCCTTGAGCAGCGCCAGCGTCTGGTCATAGAGCACCGCCACATGACCATAGTTGGCCAGCGACAGGCGCTCCAGGTTGAGCTGACTGGTGACCAACGGCCAGCCACCGTGCAACTCGCCGATGCGGTAGCTATCCGGAACCCGTACGTCCTGGTAGTAAGTCACATTGGTGCCTACCCCGAGGGTCTCGATGGGGGTGCAGGAAAACCCGTTGGCATCGGTTGGCACCAGGAAAATCGAGATGCCCTTGTGGCGCTTGCTCGGGTCCGGATCGGTGCGCGCGGCCAGCCAGATGTATTGAGCGAAGTCGGCACAACTGGTCCAGATCTTCTGGCCGTTGATCACCCAGTCGTCACCATCGCGAACCGCCCGGGTGCGCAAACTGGCCAGGTCGCTACCGGCGTCAGGCTCGGAATAGCCGATGGCCAGGTAAGCCTCTCCGGCTAGAATCTCGCCGACCACTTTCTCGCGCAGTTCCGGCTGGGCATAACGCGCCACCATCGGTCCGATGGAGTTGGCCGACAGCGCCGGCCAAGGGAAACCGATACGCTTGGCCTCCTCCACCAGGATGTACTGCTGCACCGGGTCGGCATCACCGCCACCCAGCGACTTCGGCCAGGACAAGCGAATCCAGCCATCGGCGCCGAGCTGGCGCAGTTTCTGCCAATAGATCGGGCCTCCGCCGTGCGCAAAATGCGGCTCGCGCAACTCAGCGAGGAAGTCGGCGGTCATCATCTGGCTGCCCATATACTCGCGAACGCGCCGGCGAAATGCCTGGTGTTCCGGACTCAGATCAACGTACATGCGATTCCCTCATTCTTCCCGCAGCAGATTGCCAAGCCGTTCAGTCGCCTCGATGAACTCTTCCAGCATCGCGTAGACCACCTCGCGAACCGTAGTCTCTTCGTGCATGTCACCGACGATCTGTCCCACCGGATAGCTCATGTACTCGGTCGCGTGTGCTCGTTCGATACGCATGCGGGTGCCCTGGGTGGCGATGGTCTGCAACGGCATGGGCAGCGGTTTCGGCGCGCCCGGTTGCTCCCAGGCATCGCTGTACTTGCTCCGCAGCATGCGGCATGGCTTACCGGTCAGGCTCCGTGATTGGACGGCATCTTCGGCGCGCGCACTGAACATTCGCGCTTTCATGTCCGGGGTAAGATCGCTTTTGTCAGTACCCAGCCAGATCGAGCCGCACCAGATACCATCGGCGCCAAGGGCCAACGCGGCAGCCATTTGCCGACCACGGCCGATACCTCCTGCGGCAAGTACCGGGATGGGGGCCACGGCGTCGACAATCTGGGGCCAGAGCACCATTGAGGTGACCTTGCCGGTATGCCCTCCAGCCTCACAGCCTTGGGCGATTAGGACATCCACCCCAGCCTCGACCTGAGCCTTGGCATGCTCCACCGCGCCCACCAATGAACCAACTTTGAGCCCCTTTTCGTGAAGCATCTCAACCATGTCTCGGGGCGGGGTACCGAGCGCATTTACCAGCAACTTGACCGGATGCTTGAATACCACCTCTAGTAGCCGCATAGAGGACTCTGGGGTCATGTTGGTGCGCTCAGCCTCTACCTGCATCATGCGTTCGGCTTCACCGGGTGGCAGCGGCGCAATATCTCCCTCGGCACATAGGCGATCAAGAAACTGCCGATGTTCATCGGGGATCATCTTCAGCAACTCGGCGCTGGCCATAGCCGCACGCTTTTCATAACGATTGGGAATCAGAATGTCGACACCGTAAGGCTTGCCATCACAATGGGCGTCGATCCAGGCCAACTCCTCCTCCAGGCGCTCCGGTGTGAACCCGGCGATCCCCAGAACACCCATCCCTCCAGCTCGCGAAACTTCGGCGACTACGTCGCGGCAGTGGGAAAAAGCAAAGATCGGCAGCTCGATACCAAGCATGGAGCAGACAACGGTTTTCATATTGTTCTTGTCCCAACAGAGGAATGTACCGCTACTATCGGGAGCCTGCGGTCTCACCGGAAGGACAAACAACCCCATTTTCGATCACCGATTCCCCGCCCCTCACCATGAGCGAACTCATTCCTGCCACCAGCCATCTCGATTACTACCAGCCCTGTCGGCAGCTGCTCCAAGGTGTGCGCCGTCACGACCTGCCACTGACTGCGCTACTCGACGAGGCGGGAATAGATCCGCATCTGCTTGAGGAACAGCTGGTAAATGTTGACATCCGGTCGTTCATTCGACTTTTACGCGGCCTGACCCGAGCAATGGATGATGAGTTTTTCGGGCTTACCCAACGTCGAGCCAAACAAGGTACCTCGGCCCTTTTGGTCGACCTGATGCTCAGTTGCTCCACCGTTGGGGCAGCCATCGAGCAGGCAGTGAACTACTTCCGAATAGTCACTGACGACATCCAGTTGAGCTGCGAGCAGGAAGAAGAAAGCTTCCGACTTGTCCTCCAGCTGAGCCACCCGGAGTTGGACCCACAGGGTTTTCTCGGCGATTACTGGCTGATCTACCTACAGCGCCTTCTCAGCTGGTGTGCAGGCCGGCTCATACCGGTCAAGGCTGTGACTTCCCCTTCACCAGCAGGACCAGGACGCCTGCTGGACTTCTTGCGGCGCGACTGGTGCCCGGAGCAAGAACGCCTCAGCGTTTGTATCAGCCGAAAACACTGGACGCTCCCCATCGTCAAGAGTCGTGCCGAGTGGCAGGACCACCATGCCCAACTGGTTCAAGATGGTGTGCTCGGATGGCCCAGTGGCGACCACCTTTATACCAACCAGGTCCGCGCATTACTCCGCTCAGCACTCGTCCAGCGCCTGTCACTCCCCAAACTGCAGGACATTGCCGAGGCCTTGTGCATGTCTGTGCAAACCCTGCACCGACACCTGCAGCAAGAAGGTATGGGGTACCAACGCATTCTCGACGAGTTGCGTCGAGATTACGCGACCGACTTGCTGATAAAGCAGCATCTCAGCGTCGCCAAAGCCGCCGAGTACCTGGGGTTTTCCGAGCCCCGCTCCTTCAGCCGAGCCTTCAAGCAATGGACGGGAACAACACCATCAGCACTGCGTCAACTGCATCGCGGAGACCGCGCGGAGAGATAGGGGTTGTCCATTGAGCAAAATCATATATATCATAGATATGATTTTGCCAACCCCTACGCACCCACTCGGTGAACCCCATGCTCCATGCCCAAATCGATGTGCAGGAAACGCCCGCGCGGAGGGCTGCCGGAGAGCGCCGCCAGCAGCTTCACGATGTGGCCACACAACTGTTCGTCAATGATGGGTTTGCAGGGGTGAGCATGCGCCAACTGAGCGATCAACTAGGGCTCTACCCTGGGTCCCTGTACGCTCACTTCGAAAGCAAGCAGTCGCTTCTATTCGAGCTGATTCGCGATCCGCTGGAAGATCTGCTGGGCGACACCGAGCACAGAGTGGGCCTGGCTAGGAATGCAAAGCAGGCACTGCGTGAATTCATTGCCTGCCACATCGAATTTCAGGTCCATCAACGCCATCGGGCACTGTTGCTCAACTTAGAACTACGGTGCCTGGAGCCGGGCTATCGGAGTGAGGTGGATACGCTCCTCAGGCGTTATCGCCAGTGCCTAGCCAATATTCTCAAAACTGCTCCATCCAAGGGACCGAATGGGCAGCAAAGCATCAGCGTCTCGGTGCAGAGCATACTCGGCATGCTGTTCAGCGTGGCCCACTGGTTTGACGATGGGCAAACACTGGATGCAAGCGCCCTCACCGCGCAATACCATCGGATGATTCTTGGCGCTCTTCAGAACTACGACTGAAAGAGCGCTTGTATCTCAGGCCCCAGGCAAGTTACAGGACCGATGGTCATCGAGGGGGTTTGAGAAAAAAGATATATATGATTTAATTGATTATGATTAAACCAACATTGGTGCGTCATGCTTGGTTACTGGCGGGTTATCGCTCCCCTATTCGCTCTCTCGAGCGGCTCGGGCCTGGACAAGCTTATCAGGCCCAGCGCCAGCACTGCTCCCAGCAAACACCTTGTACTGCCACATATAGCCCGAACTGGCAGTACGACCTCCACTGAGCCGGGCTCAGTCGCGAATGATCTCGGACAGCTTCACGTTCTCAAAGCCAACAACCCAGGCCTTGTATGCGCCTTGCATATGCTTGCGCCAATGGCTTTCCGCCAGCTCTTCATCACCAGCCTCAATGAGCTTGATCAATTTTTCCTGCGACTTCATGCCCATCACGGTAAACGCAATGGCCTCCTCGGTTGGTTTATTGCGTCGGAAAAGGGAGACGACACGGGCCTGATGCAACTCAATGACCGAATGAATGGCCTGCCACAAGTAGATCAGCGGGCGGTTCCCAGAGAGCTGCACTAAAACCTCGTGGAAATGAGCGACTGCCTGACCAAAAGCCTGAGGATCGTCGACGACCTTGCGCTCCTCGTCCAGCGCGGCACGAAGCAGGTCAGGTGCAGTTTTGCGCGCATTCTTCACCACCAGCCGAACCGCTGCAGGTTCAAATGCCAGGCGAGCCTGATAGACCTCCGCCACCGTTGTTCCCTCGGCCTGCAGGACCATCAACGCATAATTGGATATCAAGCTCGGATCCGGCGCATGAATGACCGCTCCGCCACGAGCCCCACGGGAAACACTGACCAATCGCTCCGCCTCGAGGATCCGATAAGCCTCACGAATGGTCGGTCGGGAAACCCCAAACTCCTCCATCAGTTTGCTTTCCGCTGGAAGCATATCGCCCTCCCTCAGCTCGCCGGAGACGATCAGCTTCTTGATACGCGCAGCGACGATTTGAGGTGCCTTAGGAATATGCAGTGGCTGCTTTTGCTGGCTTTGGCCACCAGCCAGCGCAGGAAAATCGGCTTTGTTGTTCATGCTAGAGGAATACCCCGACTTGGTTCATTGGCGGCACACAGCTATGGCAGTACCCACCAGGTTAGGCACAAAAATAGCAAAGAAGTAGATGATATACCTAACAATATGCAAAGACCTGATGGGTGACTAGCCGGCGTCGCGAAGGCTGGAGCGTTCGCCGTGCTGTTGCCCACTGACACACCGTTAGGTTTCGAGACCACCCGCGGCAGGTTGATCTTGAACGGCATCATCCGCAACTCAATCACTCTGGTGATCAAAGTGCATTTATATAGGTCAAGACCGCAGTGAGCATGGAGGCTATGTATGAGAATCCGATACCTGCACTACTTCCTAGCTGTCGCCGAAGAGCTGAGCATTTCCCGTGCCGCGGCCAAAGTCCATATTGAACCATCACCTTTGTCTCGAATTATCAAGGAGATGGAACTGGAGCTAGGAGCCGAGCTATTTCATCGGACGCAAAGACGCCTTCGTCTAACATGGGCAGGAGAGGTCTTCAGGGAGGAGGCTCAACGTATGACCCTCTTCATGGAGAGTACCCGAGAACGAGTACATGCTGCCGCGCTGGGCTACCGAGGTCGGTTGCGAATCGGCCTAACGGATAGTCTTGCGCAGCCGCGGCTAACAAAATTACTCGCACTCTGCCGAGAAGAAGAGCCGCTCACGGAAATAAAAATAACTGAAATGACCGTCAAGGAAATGATTGCAGGGCTACGCCACGACTTGATAGATGCAGCGTTCACGCTACATCCAGAGCCAATAACGGGAGTCGTCAAAGAAACTGTCTGGACTGATCAGCCGGTCATTGCCATCCCCAAAAACCACCCTCTACTTTCCTTCGAAAAAATTTCACTTCGGGAGATATCCAGGCACGCCGTGATCCTTGCGCACCCTGAACTATGTGCAGGAGGCCACGAAGTAACATATCGTCGCTTCTGCGAACTCTCACTTTCTCTCCCTAAAATATTCGAATACGCCTCAGGGCATGAAGCGCTGATGATGCTCGTCGCCGCTGGCCGTGGAGTCGGAGTTTGCTTGCAGTCGCAAGCGATGCTCTATGCCCACCCCGATGTAATAATCCGACCATTCACAGATGATATTACTTCTGTACCTATACTCATCGCCAAGTTAGATAAGCCTCAACCTGAGGAAATGCGCAGATTCATCGCACGCGTCTTCGATATTGGAAGGCGCACCGAATGATCCGCCACTCCCCCGTGTTAACACTCTCCAATTTTGTCTCACACATGACCTAAAGGCCATAATTCAACAGCCGAAACCGCAAGCTACGCTAGAGCTTTAGTAGCTCGTGGCCGACCATCGCCCCTTTCAGCGCAGCGTCAAACCCGTTAATACGACACAGCGACCTTTTTGGTCATACAAATGACAAAAGCTCCGATCTCAACCCAGCTAATCAAACCCACTAGCAAAGACTAGATTTTTCAACCTTGATGACCGCTCACGCTGTCCTAATAGTGGACCACTTACGGGCGAGCTTAAGGCATGGTGCAATCTCCATAATAATAAGCCCCCTAAAGCCTCAGAAAGAATCCGGTTCTCAGTTCGGCCCGTTTGTTTGATGCGCTCAAGGGAGTGACGCTCATCTACTGCATGTCACGCCATTGAGTGCTGCCAAGCATTTAGGAGTGACCGTCATGTCTACTGAGCACATCGCAACTACGGAACATCGCATTCTTCGTCGCCCTGAAGTCGAGGCAAAAACCGGGTTCAAGCGTGCGCACATCTATAACCTCATGAAAGAAGGAAAATTTCCCAAGGCCATGCGTCTGGGCGTTCGAGCGGTGGGCTGGGACTCTGCCGAAATCGACGCGTGGATCGCTGAACGCCTCAACGATCGCGCTTGAAGTCGTCCCATGATTGGCGAGGAACGCGTCATGCAGGTAATAGCGATCATCTCGACGAAAGGTGGCGTGGGCAAAACCACAGTAGCGGCCAACCTCGGCGGTTTCATTGCCGATGCAGGCTTACGCGTGCTGCTGGTCGACCTGGATGTACAGCCCACACTCTCCTCATACTACGAGCTGGCCCAACGCTCGGCCGGCGGAATCTACGAGCTGCTCGCCTTCAATGAGCAAGCCTTACCGCGACTGATATCGCATACATCGATCGCAAAGCTCGATCTCGTGCTCTCCAACGACGAGTACCAGCAGCTGGGATCCTTGCTGCTGCATGCCGCGGATGGCAGGTTGCGCCTACGCAATCTGCTGCCGCTATTCCAGCCACACTATGACCTGGTACTGATTGATACTCAGGGCGCCCGTAGCGTCATGCTGGAGATGGCCATGCTGGCCGCCGATAGAGCGGTATCGCCCATCACCCCAGAAGTTCTCGCAGCACGCGAACTGCAACGGGGCACCCTGCAGCTGCTCGATGCCATTGCCTCCTATCGCTATCTGGGTATCGAGCCCCCCGCTTTGCACTTGCTGATCAACCGTGTTCCTGCCATTTCGTCGAACGCGAGGCTGATCCAGCAAACCTTGCGTCTGATCTTCCGCGAACACGATCAAGTCAATGTGCTGAATACGGAGATTCCCGCCACCGAAGCCTTTCCGCGCGCGGCGACATCCAACCAACCAGCACACCGAATCGAATACCGGCGTCCATGGGGGCGGCAGTCTCCGGCAGCACTGGAGATCATGCGCGCGTTGGCCATTGAGCTTTGCCCGCAATGGCAGGAACAGTTTCTCGGCGTGACCGGCAGGCCTCCTTATGTCAGGCGCTCATGAGATCTACTGCCTGAGATGGCTGCGCCGTCTCGTAGTGCCTGCACTGTCCGAAGGCTGGGCGGCGCACCTTGGCTCAACGAGAAGACTGCCATTAGGCAAACATGGCCTGCAGCTGATGATTTCATCCATGATCAGGCCTGCGCGGCAAATCGCCGGGAAGCCGTTCTGGGCGGGAGGCAGGGATGGCTAACCTCACCCCGCAGGACGTCGCCGGCAAGCTCATGGCCGAAGGCTTCCAACGCACCGGGCCGACGGCCCAGAGCTTAAGCGCTCCCATTGTCGAGACACCAATGGTGGTCACGCTCGACGAATTGCGTCCCTATGAGCTGGATCCGCGGATCGTCCGCAACCCTTTCTATGACGAGATCAAGGCCTCGATCCGGGAACGTGGCCTGGATGCTCCGCCCTCGATTACCCAGCGTCCTAGCACGACCCACTACATCATTCGCAATGGAGGCAACACCCGCCTCGCCATTCTGCGCGAACTCTGGAGCGAGACGAAGAATGAGCGCTTCTTCCGCATCCCCTGCCTATTCCGCCCATGGCCCGAGCGCGGCGAGATCATCGCGCTCACGGGACACCTGGCAGAAAACGAACTACGCGGGGGACTGACGTTCATTGAACGGGCACTCGGCATCGAGAAAGCCCGCGAGCTCTACGAGCAGGAAGACGGCAAGCCACTCTCGCAATCCGAGCTGGCCCGTCGCCTCAGCGCCGATGGTTACCCAATCCAGCAGTCCCACATCAGCCGCATGCAGGACACGGTACGTTACCTGCTGCCAGTTATACCCAACATCCTCTACAACGGCCTCGGCCGGCATCAGGTAGAGAAATTGGCAGTCCTGCGCAAAGCCGCCGAGATCACCTGGCAGAAGCAAGCCAGTAAACAGGCGCCTCACATCGAATTCGAGGCCCTTTTCCACGACGTCCTGCTCCCCTTCGATGCGCTGCCGGAAAGTTTCTCGGTGAGTCGGGCCAGGGACGAGCTCGTCGGCCGCATGGTCGAGCTGTTCGGCGTCGATTACAACGCGCTGGAACTGGATATCGATAGTATCGAGCATCGCCAACAGATCGTCGCCAGTCCCCCAGTAACCACCTCGCCTGCTGAGCCCGTGGCGCCATCGGAGCAGCCTGTTTCCCCTGTCCCGCCACCCTCGCCCAGGCGCGACAGCGAGACACAAATGCCTGCTTCGGCGACACGCCCGCCATCGCCCGAACCGCCTGCTGCGCCACCGCCATCCGCCGGCACACAGCAGGCCACACCATTGCCGGATGAACTCAGGCAGTTGCGCCTCCAGGAAAGCACTGTCTCCCCTGCCCCTCACACGGAACGTCTACAGAGCATCCAGCAGCTCGTGGCGGATCAGATGGGAGACTCCATACCGACATTTGCTGACAACGTATTGCAGGCCATCCCAGTGCAGGTTGGTGGGCTTTTCCCCATCACCGATATCTGGCGCATCGAAGCGAACCTGGACACAGCGGATCGGCTGCGCATCCACATCGCCCAGTTCGCCCAGGAAATTGCCGCGGAGGCCGGGCTGGTGGAGCTCATCGAAGCCGTCGACATCGGCATCGGCTTCCATTGCCTGCTGCCCTCAGCAACCGGCTCCGTCACCGCATTCGGCTGTGCGCTGCAGATGTTCATGCACGCGCTCAGCAGGACTCTCGAATCGTCTCCGCCAGACCAGGAAGCTCGCCATCTGGAGGACTATATGGGTGCCTTGCTATTGGGCAATGGCAACCCGAGCTCAGGCACGCCTGTCCGCCTGAGCGACAGTGGGCTGGTCAAGTTGTACCGCCTGATTCGGCTCGCACGCCGACTCCTTGATCTGGAGACCAAACCAGATTCCGACCACTGAATGAGGCTGGAGGGATACGCTCATGTCAGCACCTCATCCACTGAACCAGGCAGTCGTCGCGCAGGTCCTGCACGACTTACGCAACGGACAGCTTCGGCGCTGCCTGTCCATGGGGTTCAGCGAACGTGAACTGGATGTCTTGAAGCAGCCGGCATTGGTGAGCCTGTTGACCAATGCCCAGGTGCCCTGGTGCACCGTCAAGATCAATACGGAGATACTGTGGCGCCTGGTCGGCCAGTTGGACGACATCGAGCACGAGATCGCCACGGTCGACCGCATGCTGCGCCTGGGCGCCAGCACCGAGATGGTCAGCAAATTCTACGGTTTGACCCACCAGGAGGTCGCGCTGCGGCGTGACGTCATCGGCCTGCCCAAACGCAAGGGGCGCCATCCGGTGCTGAACGAAGAGCAGGAAACGACCCTGTGGAAGCACTGGAAATCTGGCGTCACCGAACGCGATATTCCGCTGGACGATGACAGCGCCATGCTGGCGCTGACCATGGACCTGGCCGAGGCCTTGTCCTTGCCCATGTCGGTCATCTGGGCGGCGATACGGAGCTGGATCGACCAAGGCCTGGTGTAGCCATGGCCTCGTCCACTGGGCCTGCGGCCGACCCTCCTGCCCTCTCTGCTTTGCTCGACGTCGCGTTACGGAAACTGGACTCACCGCAAAGTTCGCCGCCGGCCGGCGACGGCTTTCTCTACAGCGGCAATCGTCAGGAGAGCGTCCCGCGCGCCCTGCTCCTCGACCGCCGCCTGACACCCCTGGAGCGCAATGCCTGGCAGGTGTTTCGACTCCTGCTCAACGATGACGGCGTGACGGCATTTCCTACCTATGACCAACTTCGCCGATATCTCGCCGTCACACCCTGCGCAGAGCAGGCCTCCCACGAAACAGTGGCCCGCGCGCTGACGCTGCTGAGGTTGACTCGCTGGCTCAGCCTCGTACGCCGGCGACGGGACGCCAAAAGTGGCCGCCTGCTTGGCAACCTCTATGTTCTGCACGACGAGCCCCTGACCCCCTACGAAACCATGCAGCTCGATCCGGAGTACCTGGGGCTGGTGAGCCACTCGCTCGAGCATGCCAGCAAGGCCATCCGACAGGTCGGGTACTACGCCATCCGCGAACTCACCGAAGATCCCCTGCTCAATGGTCGTGTCTTGCCGACACGGTTGCAGGTGTTGGTGCAGCGCATGACGCAGGGCAGTTTCAACGCGCCGCACGCGTCTTCTCAGGAGGAAGGCCCTCACGAATCCGAAGAGCCTGCCGAGTCCCTTCTTCGGAATCGTGAAGGCCTCTCTTCGGATCCCGAAGCAGGCGTCGAGACCAATCAAAACGACCGTCTTCGGATTCCGAAGCAGGACCGTACTGAAGTACTGAGTACTCGTATGAAAAGCTCTGTACGTACGGTACCGCGCGCGCAACCCCTGCAAAACCTGCAGCTACCGGAGCCCTTCCTGGCCTTGAAGGGTGAACAACAGGCCGGTGCACTGGCGGCCCTGCAGCAGGTCGACGCCGAGGTGCGCCAAGCCGTGCTCGATGAGTGGGCTGCACGCTGCCACAACCGCGACGTACGCAAGCCCGCAGGGTACCTGTTCGGCATCATCCAGAAGGCCATTCGAGGTGAGTTCAAGGCCTGGGCTGGACAGGGCAAGAGCCCGTCCGATCACGACGAAAGCACGTCTTGCCCCGGTCGTCCCACGACGGCCTCGGAGGTCGCCCAGGCGCATTTGGCGCAACTGCATGCCTTGGTGGGTCGCAAGACGTGAGCCAGCAGCCTCCAATGGAACTCCAGAGCACTATCCCCTGGGGATAGCTGGGACAGGGATCCTTCCACCTCCGGAAAGTTGGCAGGACCTCAGTGCGCTTAGTTGACTGACGCTCTTCCTGCGTCTCACCAAGCTGGCCACTCGTTCCTGCCGCTGCGAGTCGAGCCAATGGCCAACGATACTTTGCAACTGAACCTCGGATCGCTTCGCGCACCGATGTCACTGACGCTGCACACCCACCATGCCTCGCGCGTCTGGCATGGCCGCGCCCCCAGCGAAGGCCGCCACGGCATTATCGGCCTCAGCGCCTTCATTGCCCTGATGACCAAGATGAAGCGCGGCGCCGAGCAGGACGATCCTTACAGCGACTGGTGGATGTTGCGGATCGAGGAAAAACTGGCCCAGACCAAAGACCGCCTGCAAAGCCTGCACGAGCAGATCGACCAGGCGTTGGCCGACATTCCTCCGACGCTTTCCCTGGGCGAAAACCTGAATGTTCAACCCGTGCGGCTGCCGCTGTTCGTGAATGCGCAGTTGGGCTTCATGGCGATCTACCTCCTGGCCGATTACGACGAACTGGCCCGCAAGCTCATCCTCGCCCACCACGCGGCGCTGATCGATCGCAGCACACTCGACAACGGACTCACCGAGGGCGCTCACGCGCTGCGAAGCCTGTTTTCATTGGCCCAGCACTACCGCTACTCCGGCTGTACGCGCGACGACTTCGCCGCCAACAACGCCGCAGCACGCGCCGCCATCGAGAAGTTCGGTGAGCTGCCGCAAGAGGTCCTCGAGGGCGTGCAACGCTCGCGCTATGCACCGCTGGTTGTACGACACGCTCGCACGCCCCAGGCCGCCAGCATTGAGGATGCCCCAGTGGGAGTCGGTACCGGCGATGAGCCCATCGAGGCGGCCGACAGTGACGAGGAGGCTTCGTGATGAACATCCCCTCTGCCGCCTCTCGACGCTTTTCTCCACTGCAACAGGCCGACTTCCAGCACCTGGAACAGGCCGCCTCTCTAAAAGGCCTTTTACAACCTTTTAAGAGTAAAGGGGCACTCAGCGACTGGGCCAACGACTGCCACAGGCTTCGCGACGACCTGGTCAGCTTGGCCCAACAACGGATCCTGGCACAGGCAGACGCTTACCCCTTCCGCCTGCTACCCGCAAGGCTGGCCCAACAGACCACTGGCGCCGGCACCACCTTTCTGCGCTGGCGCACCCCCGATCGATCCGCGATGGGCGTCGCCCTGTGGCAAGCCTTGATCGGCAACCTGGCGATACCCGACAGCCTGGTCGACGAGCTCTATGCCATGGAGGTGCAACGCCTGGTGCTGAACCTGCAGATCAGCCTGCTGCATACCCTCGGCCGCCAGGCCCGGGAATGCGCGAGCAAGTTGGCCCAGGCAGAGTCAACCTACCGGCGGCGTCTCCCCGAAGACACCGCCCCCTCCATACCACGCACCTGAGGAGTCACCATGAGTACGCATTTTGTTGGTGAAGGCAACATTGGCTCTGCGCCGGAGTTCCGGGAATTCTCGAATGGCAACGACGAGCCACGGCGCCTGCTGCGCCTGAACGTTTACTTCGACAACCCCGTCCCCACCAAGGATGGCTTCGAGGACCGCGGTGGCTACTGGGCCCCCGTGGAGCTGTGGCATCGCGATGCTGCCCACTGGCAATCGCTGTATCAGAAAGGCATGCGCGTCCTGGTCGAAGGACGCACGGCACGGGATGAGTGGGAGGACGCGGACGAGAACGAGCGTGTGACCTTCAAGATCGAGGCACGGCGCATCGGAATCCTGCCCTACCGCTTGGAGTCAGTAGCACTCAGTCCAAAGCCTGCGACCGAGGCGAACTCCAGCGAATGACAACCAGGCATAGCGCTCAGTGGAACTATCCCCGGGGGATAGTTCCACTGAAGTCCACCGAGTTCCAGCGCTCTCTGAACGATACTGCAGTACATCAGACTCTTCTGGCTCAGAATTCCACTACCGAACATCTCTTACCTGCTCAGCTCGGCATGCAGAACTGCCATACATCTCACAGTACGCTTAGAAAAGACCGACTGAAGATCTTGCCATCACTGGGCCAGCCAAGAATCCACGGTATCGCTGCCGTACTCTTCCTTCCAGGCTTTCAGCAGTTTGTGGTTTCCGCCCTTGGTCTCGACGACCGTTCCAGTGTGCGGGTTTTTATAAACCTTCACCGCACGCGGCTTACGCCGCAGATCGAGCTTTTGGCTACGCTTAGCGTCACCAGCGCTCGACGTCGGATCCAGGATCAGCACGACATCGTTCAGACTCTTGCCGTATTCACCCATCAGCGCCTTTAGTTTCGTTTCAAACTCGATTTCTTTCTTCAGGCCAGCGTCATTCTTGAGCGACTCAAGATGGGCCAGTTGGTCGGCGAGGGCTTTCTCGGCAGCGCGAAATTCGGCAAGTCTGGACATTAAATTCTCCATATAAGGGAATGGCTGGAACTTCGAATTTTAATTCTACACAAACTGAAGACCTCCTCCCCTATATTTAATTGAAACAGAGACCACTCTCCTCCGTTTTTTTGCTGTTTTGTCCAATACACTCCGGGAATGCTGGCAATCATTCAGTGATCGCCGGTGAAGCCTCATGCGTGTGTATCTCTGTGAGAAGCCGTCCCAAGGCAAGGATATCGCCCTAGTACTCGGCGCCCGGCAGCGCGGCGCCGGCTGCTACACCAGTGCCGACCTGGCTGTGACCTGGTGCGTGGGCCATCTGGTCGAGGCGGTTCCACCTGAAGGCTATGGCGAACAGTACAAGCACTGGAGCCTCGACCACCTGCCTATCATCCCCGCGCAGTGGCGTGTCGAGCCCAAGCCGGCTACCGCCAAGCAGCTCAAGGTCGTCAAACAGTTCCTCAACAAGGCCACCGAGCTTGTGATCGCCACGGATGCCGACCGCGAAGGTGAACTGATCGCTCGCGAGCTCATCGAACTGTGCGGCTACCGTGGCCCGATCGAGCGCTTATGGTTATCGGCGCTGAACGATGCCTCCATCCGCCAGGCACTGAGCACGCTAAAACCGTCAAGCGAAACATTGCCGCTGTACTACTCGGCGCTCGCCCGGTCTCGAGCGGACTGGCTGATTGGCATGAACCTCAGCCGGCTTTTCACGCTGCTCGGGCGCCAGGCCGGCTACGACGGCGTGCTCTCGGTTGGCCGGGTACAGACACCCACGCTGAAGCTGGTGGTGGATCGCGACCGCGAGATCGCCGGTTTCGTTTCCGTGCCCTTCTGGATAATCGAAGTGACGCTGTCCCATGACGGGCAGCACTTCACAGCCAGTTGGGCACCTCCCAGCGACACCACGGACAAGGTAGGCCGTTGCCTTCTGCAAGCTGTGGCCCGGCACGCGCACGAGCAGCTGAGCACTGCCGGTACGGCGATCGTCGAGTCAGTCGAAACCGAGCGAGTCCGCGAGAGCCCTCCTCTGCCCTTCGACCTGAGCACCCTACAGGAGGTGTGCTCCAAACAGCTGGGCCTCGATGTGCAGGAAACACTGGACATCGCCCAGGCCCTATACGAAACGCACAAGGCGACCACCTATCCGCGCTCGGACTCGGGCTACCTGCCCGAGAGTATGCTCCCCGAGGTATCAGCCGTGCTCACGGCACTGCTCGCCACAGACCCCAGCCTACAGGCCCTGGTCCACCGACTGGACCCTACCCTGAAATCTCGTACCTGGAACACCGCCAAGGTCACTGCCCACCACGGCATCATCCCGACGCAGGAGCCTGTCGATCTTGCGGCCATGAGCGCGACAGAGCGGGCGGTCTACCGGCTGATCCGTGCGCACTACCTCGCACAGTTTCTCCCCCACCATGAGTTCGACCGTACCGAGGTACAACTGACCTGTGCCGGCCAACAGCTGGTCGCCATCGGCAAGCAGGTTGCGCAGGTCGGTTGGCACCAGGTGCTTGCGCCCCCTGCAGAGGAGGATGCAGACACCGCGGATGCGCCGCAGCGTCAAGCACTGCCGGCGCTCCATCCAGGCGCACATTGCCAGGTTACCCACGTCGCGATGAAGAGCTTGAAGACGCTACCTCCCAAGCCCTTCACTCAAGGTGAGCTGGTCAAGGCGATGAAGGGTGTAGCCAAGCTCGTCACCGATCCGCGGCTAAAGCAAAAACTCAAAGACACCACCGGCATTGGTACCGAAGCGACACGCGCCAGCATCATCAGTAGCCTGCTTGCCCGTGGCTATTTGCAGAAGAAAGGCCGCGCCGTGCGCGCTTCCGAGGCGGCCTTCACCCTCATCGACGCGGTACCCGCGGCCATCGCCGACCCGGGCACTACAGCGGTATGGGAGCAGGCTCTGGAGATGATCGAAACCAGGCAAATGACGCTGGAGGACTTCATCAGCAAGCAATCGATGTGGGTGACGCAGCTGGTCCAGCAATACCGCAGCACCACGCTACACATCACGCTGCCGGCAGCACCGGCATGCCCACAGTGCCAGGCGTCGATGCGCCAGCGCACCGGCAAGAGTGGTGCTTTTTGGTCATGCAGCCGGTACCCGGCGTGCACAGGCTCCCTCCCCGCCGAGCGGTCTGCTGCCAAGCAGGGGCCATCGCGCCGCCGCAAGGCCACGCCCAAGGCTTCCTGAACCCTCCTTGCCAGGCGAAAGTCCGGCAACGGCAGATACCCCACCACCCCGGTGGCAACGCCCTAGCACACCCTCCCTTCCGCAACGGTGTGCACGTCCTGCAGCACCGGCAGGACACGAAGGTGACTGTTACCCGGGACGCGCCAAGCGTCCTTCTGCTGATCAGATACGTCCGTCGTTCACGATGGGTCCCCTGGTTGCCTGCCGCTCCGTCGACGAGCCACCAGGAGACCCATTGAGGTCGATCGGTAATCCGCGCCGGCGCCCACCGGCGACACAACGGGCTCCTTTTGTGCGCAGATGCGTGCCGAAGGATATCGGCCCTCGCCACGACACGGGCCGAGTGCGACTGTTGCGACGACGGCTGGCTTTGACGACAGCCTGGCTGTTGGCGCAACCCACGGGTGGTGACTTTGTCACACGCCGAAGGTGCATGCCTTCGGCGGTTTTCTCCCTTCCTCACACCTGGGCGACAGTCGGAACGAACCCGCAGGCTCAAACGGGACAGCACCTGATTCAGATAATCCCACGACACATAGTCCCCACTCATCGACGCTAGCCACAGGTAGCGCTGACGTTCAGCGCGCCCAGGCAACCATGGTCTTCAAAGTTGCGCTAGCCCGAAGCGACCAAGCCCGTCCGCTCGCATCACCCACCGCGGACAAACGCCCACCTCGGCGTCGATGCCCTTTGCTCTCCCAGCCATTGCCTACGCGGATCCAACCGATCTGCTCGTCCACGCCGTTGAACGGCCCTCAGTCAGGAGCTATCCCATGAGCACAATTCGTCTGAAAACCAACCAGCATCAGTTGATCACCAACCTGCGGCACGCCTTCACCCCGACCTCGATGCTGGGCGAGCTGCTGCAGAATGCACGCCGTGCGCAGGCACAGCACATCGACGTTGACGTCGACAACCAAACACTCATCGTGCGCGACGACGGTATCGGTATTGCCGACTTGCAAACGCTGATCCACATCGCCGAGTCCGGTTGGGACCAGGAGTTGAAAGAACGCGAACATGCCTTCGGCCTCGGCGTGCTGTCCGCACTCTATTTCGCCGAGCAGATATCGGTGCATTCGCGCGACCACTGCTTCCAGGCCGCCACAGCGGCCATCATCCGCGGTGACGCCATAGACGTGCAGCCCGCAACGCCACGGCGCGGTACAGAGGTCCAGCTCAAGGACGTCCAGTCACCAGCCAATTACTTCAGCCTGTCGCACTGGGTGCAGCTGCAACTCGAACGCCTGTGCGAGGCATTCCCCGTGTCGGTCTCGTTCAACGGCGTCGATCTACCTCGCCCCTTGGCCAATGCCAAGCTGCCGTGGCGCGAAACTGCCATGGGCAAGGTCCTGATCAACCTCGATACCTCGCCAACGAGGTGGCGTTGTTTCCTTCAAGGGTTGCCCCTGGCGGGCCGGATACCCACTGCGCCTTACCAGCAGGTCATCCTGCTGCGCGACGACATGGTCGCCCGCCTGCCTGATCGCCAGCACCTGCTCAACGAGGACGAGGATCATCGACGCATCCAGGACGCCATCAACGATGCCTACCGGCAGGCACTGCTCGAAGCCAAGGAGCAGTTGTCGGGCAGCGATTTCGTGCAAACACTCGCCACAACCTGCCTCACCTCCTCGAACGCCGACCTGCTCAACGACATCCCCTTTGCGCTTCGTGCGTGGTTCCGCAACTGGCGGGAGGAGCCGCCCGGTTACCATCGTTTCTGGGATCATTTTCCAGCGAACGGAATAGTGCCGCGCCCTGCACTGGAGGAGGCCGGCATCTGGTCCATCGACAGTGACGGCGGCGACAATCTGGCTGTAGAAAGCTACCTTGCAGCCCAGCAGGCATTCTTGCTGGAGGAGCCCCGCCTGAATGAGCATCACTGGCTACGCCAGATGAGCAGGGTCGCTACGCCCGAGCATATCGACGTGCACCATGGGGCCATACGCTACCAGGAAAGCCGTTTACCCCTGGTCGCCCCCCTTGATGTGCTGCTAGTCGACACCTTGAGTGTCAGTTTGAAAGGCGACCCCGGCCAGCACCCGGTAGAGGCTCTCCGTCACGAGGACAGACTCTATCTGACGCCAAATGCACGAGACGTGACGCCCCTGGTGTCCGACTACCTGGTCGACGACCGCTACGACGAAGACGCCGAGCTCGAAGATGACGAGACACTCTCGATCTTCATCGCCGTAGGGTGCTCAGAGGCTCCTACCGAGGTAGTCAAAGCCTTGCTGCCACGCGCATTGCGCTTTGACGCCCAGCCCAAGCTCGCTGGAGCCATAGTGCAGTTGGTCTTTGACAGCGAGGGAAGGCTGCTGGACGTGAAATCCTAAACACCGCCATGAACGCTCCTTTCGGAGCGTTCTCTTTGCCCAGCGAATGGGCCACTACTAGCTGGCTAGTACCCCGGCAGTGGAAAGCCACCTAGTGCTCCCACAATCACCAGGCCGTCAACCATAGCCTGCGGAAGCAGCGTTTGGCTGGCTGACGGTTCTCTACATAGGGGATTAATTCATGAATCACTCATTACCTGACCACCTATTGGAGCTGCTCACCCAAGAGGAACGACACTTGTCATTGGCACCCGAAGCCTTCTTCAAAGCCTGGAAACGAGGGGTTGAACTCGCAGGATCTCAGTGGTTCGGTAGCGGTAATCGAGAGGATCTAGTGCAGGCGCAGAGTCAATGGGATTTATGCCCTGAGCTCGCCCGGATCAAACGCGGGTTCGGAGTTCTGAGTAACGGTGAAAGGATATTCCTCGCCGCCATGGTGAGCTTCTATAACGCCCATGAGGGTGCCACGATGCTCAAGCGCTGCCATGTCGAAGGGCTCGCCGACCTCGGCGGGCTTGACCTGCAACGTCGCAAGGTAATTGCCGAGTTACTGTTGCACTACAGCGGCTGGTGAAACAGCCAGTGACAAGCACCTGCAAAATAGTTTCGCGCCGTACATCAACTACGAAGGCAAGCACTCTCGAATGAGCCCCCTAACGGGGCTCTTTTTTGCGCAGAGAAACGCGGACATTGATTGGATAGAAATTAAATACAATAATAGCCCAGACGATAAAACCCAGAATAGACCCAAAAAAATAAAAACGAGAGCCTCATGACAGTGGAAAAAATTCGTAGACTGCTACTCATCCCCTCACCAAGGCAGTGGAAAAAAGGAACACAGCCTACCAAGCAAACCGCAGTAGGCTATTTTGCAGGAATAATTGCACTTGGCATCACGATATTTTCTGTTATACCCAAATCACCGCCCCCACCTACAGTGCAAGCTTACGATCTGTCGAGCGAGCGTAGAGCAGAGTTCTTAGAAATCTTACGCATCCCACAAGAAACAGGCTTGGCAAGTTTGCGAGTCGGATGCATAGCATGGAGCGAAACCTCATGCATTGCGGCAGGGGAATTCCTGAGGCTATTCAGCGAGGCAGGGTGGAAAATTTCTGGAAATCAAGTCTACAAGATGGAACCCTCCCTTCCTGAACGTGGCATTAGCGTTGTAACTCGTAACGACGACAAACCCAGGCTATCAGAACCCCCACCTCATTTGGGCACCTGGGCAGTAATGAGCAAAAGTAGCTCTATTATTACAATGGCCCTCAAATACATGGACAATCCGGTTCACTTCTCCAGCGACCCAGGCCTAGAGGACAATACACTGGGGATTTACTTCGGACCAGACACTCCCGCCATAGCCTCAATGACCTCTGACCAGAGGTCAATTCGACGCCCCCTGATGGATCTACTGAAAGCTGGAATATTAATTGAGCAGGGATGCCTGAGTCCGCCAGTCGACAGATGTCTTGCCCAGCTCAAATCTTGGTCTACCACAGTGGAAAGTTATCTCGCCGATGGGAAACTTGGGCAGTCTCCCATCAACGCATGGGCCGCTACATCTACAGATCCAAAGGTATTTTCAAGAGAAACCATCGAGAAACAACAGAATCTACTTATCGGGCTATTTCTTGGCCTCAACTGATGTCCTGAGCAGGCAGCCTTAATTAGGAATTCAAGTACGATCTCAACTTAACCAAATCTAGGAGAAGCCCGCGTCAAGCGGGCTCTTCGCACGGGCAGTATTAGCCGGCTCAGCACTTACCAACAGCGACTTAGTGGAGAGCATGCTCTAGAGCGCCCCGGATAACCTCCACATCTCTGTTCGTAAATATATTATCCAGCGTCGCAGGACCAATGAAAATTTCTGTCTTACGCCGAACCTCCTCCAATGCAAGCTCAACTCGATAATCCATGAAGAAATCGAACATCTGCTCAATGGAGTAGCTAATCTCCGCTCCTCGGCTCTTCCCCATCAAAATATGCAAGATTGCTCCCAGCACTAGAGAAACTCCAGCCTCATCATCATTATCGAGGTAGCGCTCAATGCTGTAAGAAAGCCTTTCGATCCAGCTTTCGCTCAGATTGCTGGGAAGAGTGGATTCCGGACCAGCATCCAGCACTTCTTGCTTGAATTGGAGCAGTAAGTCGTTACTCATCATCGACGCCTCCAGCAGACCGCCCTCAAGCATAGCCCGCCACTTCAGCGACTCCAGCCCACCAACCTGCCGAACTCATCCTGCCCGCTTGGGATTTCGCAGCAGAAAAGCTCACCGCCGCCAACTACTGCAGCTACTCGCGAATGTGGATGGATACGGCTACCCATTTCCCCTGGCCCTGATGGCCCCTGAAGATCACGCTGGCCACATGTTCCGCTGATGACCTCAGCGACATGCCAGGCAACCACGGTCTTCCAGGTTGCCGCGCAGCTACCGCTGTGTGACCGAACCCGTTCGCCGCATCCTTTACGTGAACAGCCACCTACCGGTGGTGGATGCCAATGTTCCTCAACCCGCCGCGGGGTCACGTCCCCGCCCAGGGGCAGCGTGTCTCCGCCGTCTTGCTCCCAGGCACTGGAGACTCGCCATGAACAACACCTCTTCCGAGCAGAAGTCGTATTTCGATATTCATACCTCCGGCATCGGCTACCTTCAGCGAGTCCGCGAGGTCCAGGTCAAGGGCAGCCATAAGGCCCAGCCGTTCCTGGCCTGCACCATCGCAGCCCTGGTCGGCCCGGTCAGGGATCCCATCCTGCGCTACTTCGACGTGCGCGTCTCCGGCGCCGAAGCCAAGAAGCTGGTCCAACCCTACATCGGTATCGAAGATCGTCAGCAACGACCGTTGATTCGCTTTCGCCTCGGCGATTTGTGGCTCGATCCGTTCCGCCGTCCCTCATCGGGCGAACCGGCAGCCAGCATGAAAGCCCGTTTGCTCAAGGCTGAACTGCTGGACCCTAGCGTGCTGCGAGATATCGAGCAGCATGAGCTGCACACCAACGGTATCGGCTACTTGAATAGTCCCAAGGTGTTATCGAACGACGGCACCCCGTTCATGTCCTGCTCTCTCGCGGTATTGGCCGGCCCGACCGACAGTCCCGAATATCGCTACATCGAGACCGTCATCGCTGACAGCAACGCCCAGGCGTTGGTCCAGCGTTGCGTCCAAGCCGTTGAGGCCAAGCAGAAGGTGTTGCTTGCCTTCAAGCTCAACGACATGCGGGCCGAAGCCTACAACCGCACCAAGGGCGAGCATGCCGGCGAAGTCGGCGCGAGCCTGAAGTCAAAACTGATCCACGTGAGCCTGATCAAGATCGACGGGCAGCAAGTCTACCCCTCTCAATCCGACAGCCCTGCAACTGAAGCGGTCGACACTGTTCCGACAGACCGTGAAGGCTCACAAACCGCCCCGCCCTCCCAGGCGCCTGAAGCCCCTGCACTAGCGGCTTCGTTCTAAGCCACAGGCTTCCCAGGCCTGCTTTCCTCCCCGTCCAGGCATACCCCGGCACTTCAGTGTCGGGGGCATGCCCGGGCATCACCTGCGCAGCAATCAGCCCCCGGCTCTCCCTCATCCCACGTGATTCGCCCCAAGGCTCTGCTTCGGCGGGCGATTGCGCATTACTCCAGGAGAACGATCATGCAACTCGCCTCTCACTTTGCTCCCCAGTCGCCGATCCTGCGTGCGGACCATCCCCTCTCGGATGACCAGATTCGCTCGGTGGCCCCCTCCATCTTTGCGGAAACGCCGCACGAAAGTCGGTCCGAGCGTTACAGCTACATTCCGACCGCCACCGTGCTCGCCGAGCTTCGCCAGGAAGGCTTCGAGCCCTTCATGGTGTGCCAGACCCGCGTCCGCCACGAAGACCGCCGCGAGTTCACCAAGCACATGCTCCGTCTTCGCCACGCCAGCCAGATCGATGGCGCCGAGGCCAACGAAATCATCCTGCTGAATTCGCACGACGGCACCAGCAGTTACCAGATGCTCGCCGGCATGTTCAGGTTCGTCTGCCACAACGGGCTGGTCTGCGGTGACACCGTGGCCGACGTTCGCGTGCATCACAAAGGCAATGTAGCCGAGCAGGTGATCGAAGGGGCCTACGAAGTCTTGCAGGGCTTCGAGCGTGTACAAGACTCGCGTGAGGCCATGCGCGCCATTACCCTCGATGCAGACGAAACGGCACTGTTCGCCCACTCCGCCCTGGCGCTCAAGTACGACGATCCCAGCAAACCACAGCCGATTACCGAGGACCAGGTGCTTGCACCGCGCCGCTTCGAAGACCGGCGTACCGACCTCTGGTCGATCTTCAATCGCATCCAGGAAAACCTCGTCAAAGGAGGCCTTTCCGGCCGCACCGCCAACGGCCGTCATCAACGCACCCGGCCGGTGCAGGGCATCGACCAGAACGTCCGCCTGAATCGCGCGCTCTGGCTGCTGGCCGAAGGCATGCGTCAGCTCAAGGCCTGAGATTCACATCAACCACCGCTTACGCGCCGCCGTTGCGGCTCTTACTCACCCGCCGGGGTACCGCCCCGTCAGGGGAGGTCTCCGGCCATTTTCTGGAGATCTCATCATGGGTTGGTTCTTCTCTCCCCAATCGCGATCCGAGCTGATCGCGGAACTGCTTGAAGCGCAGGACAACGCACGCGCCAGCAGCCAGGTCATCGCCCACACGCTGCGCGGCAATGTCTTGTGGTCGGTTGTCGAGGTGACCGCGAAAGTTGACGGGGTGCATCCGGATCTCGCGCCCGGGCAATCGATCCGCTACATCCGCTGCGACCTGCTGCAGCGAAATGGCAACGAGTGGGGCTACAAGCCCTTGGACGAGTCGATGCACCCTTACTACTACACGTGCCCACTTCGTTATCTGGAGATGGCACCCGAGCAGTCTAGGGAATGGCGCGAGCGCGTCCGGGCCTATCACGCACGGCGCCAGCTGACCAACGCCCCGGAAGCGATTCCAGTGCGCTGACACCGCCGTGCCACAGGCCTCACCCCATGGCCCAGCAATCGGCAACGCGGGAATGCCCGTTGTTCGCAGCTTCCACGCCTCAGAATGGTGATGCTCCCGGCCAGACCCAGCCGGGAGCCATCCCATGCCTACTCCGCGACATTTCTACCGTAGCACGCTGCTGGTGGCGGCCCTAGTAGCGGGATGCACCACCCCGTCGTCGCCGCCAGCGCGCGCACCTGCGGTTCCAGCGGCACAAACACCGCAGCAGATCCCGGTTGCCCGTTATGGCCGCTACACCCTGGTCGAACTGGCGCCCACGGCGGCGCAACAGGACCTCTTGCAGCAGGTGGTCGACCTAAGCATTCCCGACACGCTGCACGCCAGTGTCGGCGACGCGCTACGGCATGCGTTGCTCCGTTCCGGCTACCAGCTCTGCAGCACAAGCGATACCCAGCGCCTGGATAGCCTGCCATTGCCGGCGCCGCACTATCATCTCGGGCCCCTGCCGCTACGGGAAGCGCTGCTGACCCTGGTCGGCCCCGCGTGGACGATGCAGACCGATGTCAGCAACCGCCACATCTGCTTCAGCCATGCGGCTCAACCTGGGGAAGCGTCCAGCCAGAGCACTCCATTAGCATCAGTTGGAGGGGCTCTCCCATGAACCTGCCAGGATCGGAACCACATCGCCCTGTCCGGCTGCTGGACGCGGTCATGGTCATCAGCTTGCTGTCGATCGTCACGGCCCTGGTGATCGAACACAGGGCACAGACGCATCTCACTGCACAGATCAATACCCGCGCAGCAGCGCAAACGGTCGAGGCCCTGAATCAGCAAGTGGTCCACCTCGGCCAATTGATCGACGAGTACCCAGCGCCACCCGAGGGCCTTTCACTCGCCCTGTACGAAGCGGACAAGCAAGCGCTGGAGCAGCGTTTGAGCAACTTCGAGAAAGCGCTCGACAGTCACCCTTCAGCAGAAAGCCTGCTGCCGTTGCAGGTCCGCGTTGAGCAGCTGGAGCAGCAGTTGGCCACGCAGCACCCGGCCTCCCCTCCCGCGGTACAACACCACCGATCAGCACCTGCCAAGCGAGAAGAACCCAAAGCTCCGTTCCAGATCGTCGGCCTCGAGCAGCGCGCTGAAGAGCGATTCCTCCTTCTCCGCCCGCTCAATGCGCCGAACGACGACCCGGCTCGGCTGCAACTCCTCCATCCCGGCGAAGAAGCGATGGGCTGGCGGCTGGAGCGCATCGAGGGCCATGCCGCCCTCTTCCGGCGCGACGACGACACGCTCCGCCTGGAAATACCTGCCGAGGCCAGCAAATGAGCCGGTGGGACAGCGCTTCCCGGGTAATCGCAGGCGTGCTGGTGTGTGGGGTAGCCCTCGGCATGGATAGCCGGCCATCAGCCACCCAGCCCAGCCGCGAACGGCCATTGTTCAACGAGCCCAGCATCGATCAGCAGGCACGAGACTGGGGGCTGAATACGGAGGAGTGGGCACGTTTCCAAACGTTGATGCGAGGCCCCCTGGGCGTCTACTCCCCGCACCTGGATCCGCTTTCTGCGCTCGGCATCGAAGCACGTTCCGAGGAAGAACGGCACCACTATGCCGAGCTCCAGGTTCAAGCCGAAGTCCATCGAGTCGAGAAACTGCTCGCCTACCAACAAGCCTACGATGCGGCGTGGCAACGACTGTATCCAGCCTCGTCGCGGGTGCTGCCACTCGATGCCGGCACAACCCCCATGCCCGTTGCCTCATCGACTTATGAACGAGCTGCCGTGTTCGTCAAGAACGACTGCCAGGCCTGCGACCAGGTTGTGCGACAGCTGCAAGCATCAGGCGGAGCGTTCGACATCTACGTTGTCGGTAGCCATGCCGACGATACCCTGATTCGTAACTGGGCTCAGCGTGCGGGTGTTGACCCAGGCAAAGTACGCACCCGCACCATCACCCTCAATCACGATGCCGGCCGCTGGCTGTTGCTCGGCCAGCCCGGGGAGCTGCCGGCAGTGCTGCATCAGGTGAATGGCCAATGGCAACGGCAATAGTGCGCTCACCGTGGGCATTCAGTGTGTTGCTCACCGTGCTGGCCAGCGCTGTCCATGCCCAGGAAACACCGCCGCCGGCGTACCAGATCGCCGCGCAACAGGCCGGCATACCCTCCGCCGTGCTGTATGCCATCGCTCTGCAGGAGAGCGGTACCTGGCTGAACGATCATCTAGTGCCCTGGCCGTGGACGCTGAATATCGCTGGCAGGGCTTATCGCTACACCCGCCAGGCAGAGGCCTGCGCCGGGCTCCAGCAGGCCCTGCAGCGCACCTCACCCACGCACGTCGATGCCGGCCTGGGCCAGATCAACCTCGGCCATCAGCAGCGACGCTACCAGCATCCCTGCGAGCTCCTGGATCCGTACCGCAATCTCGCCATTGCCGCCGCAATCCTGCGCGAGCAACACAGCACAGGGCAGGACTGGTTGATCACGATCGGGCGCTACCACCGCCCTGCTGGGGGGGCGCCGGCCTCCCGGTATCGGCAAAGCGTCAGTCTGCACCTGGCCCGGGTGCTTGGCGACGCTCCGGTGGCCGCAACCGCCCAGGGAGATCAGCCGTGAAATACATGTGCACCACAGCCCTCCTGGCTTTCTCCCTAGCCTCGAGTGCCGCTCAGCCTGCAACCGAACCGCTAATAGTCATCGAAGATCGAGGAGGCGTCTCAGCACTCTCCTACTACGAAGCCCTGGACCTCCAACCGGGACCGGAAGAGCCCTCGATGCAGGCCGAAGCGCCTTCTGTACCTACTACCCCCTTCAGCGAAACTGACATGCTGCCCGTGCAATCGACGTTACTGTCGCCGGGTACCGTGGAGCGTCGAACAATCCAGGCTCCCGGATTGCCAGCGCTCTTCATCATCGGCGACGACGCGTTCTCGCGTCGCTGGCTGCGTCAGCATGCGGACCGGTTGAAAACACTCGACGCCGTCGGCCTGGTGATCAGTGTCCAGAGCGCGGCCAATCTGCGGGCGCTGCGCGCACTGGCTCCCAAGCTGCACCTGGTACCCACGTCTGGCGACGACCTGGCGCGACGCCTCGGACTGCACCACTACCCGGCCCTGATTACCGCGACCGGGATCGAGCAGTGAGCTATTCGCCATGGCGAAGGCCTACGCGATCGAGGTGCTGCTGCGGCCCGCCGTAGAGCTGTATTCCGTCGCGGTTTGCGCCGGAGCCGCCGCATTGTGTCTGGCAGCCCCCTGGTCATTGGCGCTGAACCCATCGCTGGGCCTCGGTAGCGCGCTGGCTTTTCTGGTGTTCGGCATCATCCGCCTACGCGATGCGCTGGTGATTCTTCGCTATCGCCGCAACCTCCGCCGCCTGCCGCACTACGTGATGACCAGCCGCGAAGTGCCGGTCAGCCAGCAACGCCTGTTCATCGGCCGGGGCTTTCGCTGGGAGCAGCGCCACACCCATCGGCTGATGCAGACCTACCGCCCGGAGTTTCGCCGCTACGTCGAGCCCTCCGCGCTCTACCACCTGACGCGCCGCCTGGAGGAGCGCCTGGAGTTCGCGCCCGCTCCCGTGTCCTACCTGGCCAGGCTCACGAGCTGGAACAGCCCCCTCAACCCCGTGCGGCCACTGCCGCCAGTCGGCGGCTTGCCACGCCTCCATGGCGTAGAGCCTCACGAGTCCGCTGTCAGCCTGCCGCTGGCCGAACGCGTCGGGCAGACACTGGTGCTGGGCTCGACGCGAGTCGGCAAGACCCGACTCGCCGAGCTATTCATCACCCAGGACATCCGCCGACACAATGCTGCAGGCGAGTTCGAGCCGGTGATTGTCTTCGACCCCAAAGGCGACGGAGACCTGCTCAAACGCATGTACGTGGAGGCCAAACGCGCCGGCCGCGAAGGCGAGTTCTACGTGTTCCACCTTGGCTGGCCGAACCTCTCGGCACGCTACAACGCGGTCGGCCGGTTCGGGCGCATCAGCGAAGTCGCCACGCGCATCGCAGGACAGCTTTCGGGGGAAGGCAACAGCGCGGCGTTCCGCGAGTTTGCCTGGCGCTTCGTCAATATCATCGCCCGTGCGCTGGTCGAGCTGGGGCAGCGTCCCGACTACCTGCTGATCCAGCGGCACGTGGTCAACATCGATGCCCTGTTCATCGAGTACGCCGCCCACTATTTCGCCCGCACCGAGCCCAAGGCCTGGGAGATCATCGTCCAGATCGAGGGCCGGCTGAACGACAAGAACTTCCCACGCAACATGATCGGCCGGGAAAAGCGCGTCGTCGCGCTCGAGCAGTACCTGTCCCAGGTGCGCGTTTACGATCCGGTGCTCGATGGGCTCAGGTCCGCCGTGCGCTACGACCGGACCTACTTCGACAAGATCGTCGCGTCGTTATTGCCGCTGCTGGAGAAGCTGACCACCGGCAAGGTCGCCCAACTGCTGGCACCGGACTATGCCGACCTTGCGGACCCCAGGCCGATCTTCGACTGGATGCAGATCGTGCGAAAGCGCGCGGTGATCTATGTCGGCCTCGACGCACTCTCCGATGCCGAGGTCGCCGCCGCCGTCGGCAATTCGATGTTCGCCGACCTGGTCTCGGTGGCCGGGCACATCTACAAGTTCGGCATCGACGATGGCTTACCAGGCGCTGGCCGCAGCAGCACATTGCCGATCAACGTCCATGCGGATGAGTTCAACGAACTGATGGGGGACGAGTTCATTCCGCTGATCAACAAGGGCGGCGGCGCCGGGCTACGGGTCACGGCTTATACCCAGACACTCTCGGATATCGAGGCGCGCATTGGCAATCGCGCCAAAGCAGGCCAGGTGATCGGCAATTTCAACAACCTGATCATGCTGCGGGTACGGGAAACCGCCACCGCGGAATTGCTGACCAAGCAGTTGCCCAAGGTCGAGGTGTACACCACCACCCTGGTCAGCGGTGCCACCGACAGCTCCGACATTCATGGCCCGACGGCCTTCACCTCCACCGCTCAGGACCGTGTCACCACCTCGAGCGTACCCCTGCTCGAACCCGCCCATGTGGTCAGCTTGCCGAAGGGCCAAGCGTTCGCCCTTCTGCACGGCGGACAATTGTGGAAGATCCGCATACCGCTGCCCGCTCCTGACCCCGATGAAGCCATGCCTGCAGACCTACAGGAACTCGCAGGCTACATGCGTCAGCACTACACCGAAGCGGGCGAATGGTGGGGCGGCCAGGGGCGGCCGGGCCTGCAAGAACGCCCTCTGCCGGATGATCTGCTCGATGGTTTCACACCCTCAGCCAACGCCGGCAACGGCGACCATGAGGCCCGCCTATGAGGGATCCGGCAGCAACCGCGCAACGCCAACAGATCAGGCAGCAGAGCCTGGTCATCACGACCATCACCCTGCCGCGACGCATGCTCGGCGTGCTGATGGGATCGCTGCTGCTGTCCATCGTCATCGAGTGCGTGGGCATGTACTGCCTCTGGCCCGAGCAGAGCTGGCATCACGCCCAGGGCATGCTGGACTACGAGTTGGCGCAGTTATCCGGCCAGTTCACCCGCAGTCTGGTCATCCAGGAGCCAGGCCACACCGCGCACCAGGTCATCGAGGGGGCCTACGAGTGGGTCTTCGTGAAGACCGGCCTACTCGAATGGATAGAACACGCCTCGGCACAGGCTCGTGCACCGAGCCAAGGAAAGGAGCAGGACTTTCGTTATTCCCTGAGTCAGGTCTATCGCTGGACGGAGAGCTACCTGATCGCCACGGCATTCACGTTGCTCACCTTCCTGGTGCGATTACTGGTACTGACCCTGACGCTGCCGCTGTTCGTCATGGCCGCTTTCGTCGGTTTCGTGGATGGGCTAGTCCGGCGCGACATCCGCAAGTTCGGCGCCGGCCATGAGTCAGGCTTCGTCTATCACCGTGCGAAGGCCACACTGATGCCCATTGCGGTGATGCCCTGGATCCTCTATCTCACCCTGCCCATCAGCGTGCACCCACTGCTGATCCTATTGCCATGCGCGGTACTGCTCGGCGTTATGGCGAATATCAGCGCCAGTAGTTTCAAGAAATATTTGTAAGAGTGGACACAGCCCAGAAGCCGGGTGCTCTAACTCAAACTCCAAACAGGTGCTGTGCAGCACCGAAGTTAGGCGCGTACCCCATATCAACCTGATCAAGATCAGAAGCAAAGTCCGCCGGTAGATGACGTGTATTGGCCTCGAAGTACTCCTTCGTGTTCGACGACGCAAATACAATAGGCTTGGTAGCCCCGGCAGAACGTAGCTGTCGGGCCAGTTCTAGGTATGCCTCGACAATAACGCAGTCTTTCATGGACTCTTTTCCTCGCCGAGCAGGTGTTCGAGGCTCATTTACACGCTTGAAGGCTCGACTGGAAACTCCATCGTTGTGAGGCACAACCGATGCAATATTCTTCCATCGGTCCAGTATGTCTTGAGCCCGACTGACATGACCATCGAGGTGCTCCGTACAGAGGTTACCTTGAGCGCCATATGCTGTTGCTACGTCATGGATTCGCTGCGCCTGCGAGCGGAAGCGCTCCAAGCCCCGCAGAGCTTCGTCGATGATCGCATCAATGTGGCTCGACAACTCGATAGCGACCTGCTCAGCCATAAACACAACGAGCTCCGCTCTACCTTCCGCCGCGGCTAGCAAAGCCAATCCAGCCTTTGCATCACTCAGCACGACCGTCTCGCGCGCAATGTCGCGGACCACATCCAAGAGAGTGCAGGTATCCACGCACAGTACAGGTGCATCAAGCGCAACTATGCGACTGAGCTCAGCATCAGGCAGGCTCATCAGCAAGACTGATCGTATCGTTCAAGCAGACCCAATGCGAACTCATAGTCGATCGCCAGTTCTCGAGCCCGCTCCCCTGGCCATCCGTCAACTTCGACGAGCCACCGTGCCAACTGCTCAGGATCTGGGCGTTTTGCTGTTTTATGGGCAGAGATCAAGAAGTTGAACCAACGTTCCCGGTCCATCGGGTGTGAGGCCCCCGTGGACTTATTCGCCAACTTTGAGAAGCGCCGTAGCTCGTCGGCAGGCTCAGACGCCAGCCAGTCGTCCAAGGTCTTATCGGATAACGTCAGCTCAACTGCAAATCCACCAGCCTGGGCAGCGGGTTTAGCAATCCGAGCAGCAAAGTCACGCAGAATCAGATTGTATTTGGTGATGCCAAGCTCACCGACGTTCCGCGGGACAATGTTTGAAACCCAGTAACTATCCTTCTTCTGCCAGAGCACCAAACCAGACTCGTCAATATCGTCGAATGCATCACGCGCCAAAACGATTACGTCATCGTCTTCACCGCCAGCATTATGGCGAAGGTCCTCCTCCCGCTCGACCTCATGGCGCCAAGGCCCGTATACTAGGGACAAAATGCTTTTCCGAATAGAAGCTGCTGGAGCCCCTCTTAAGAAGAGTTCTTGGAAGACCTCAATACTTTTCTCGGCCATGCTGGAAGTCCACGCGTCAGGAGCCTGCATACTATCGTACCGATCACCCCCATGCCCAACCTTTAGCGGCAACCATCACTGGATAGCTCAGAAACTCACACACCGGATAACTAACACTTTCGCCCCGCTACCCCCTGCTCAATGAAGCCTCGGGAAATAAAGATCATCCGGCAATCCGGTCGGATACCAATGCCGATTGCTTGAGGCGACACGACAAGCATCTGGAGAGCATCACGCCATTCCTCCACCGCCGTGGACAGGTCAATGTCGATGCGATCCTCCGCTTCAGTCAGCACGCAGAACGCTTTTGCCAGGCAGCTGACGCTAGTGCTCAGCCTCAGTTGCCTGGGAGTTTCTGCGCAAGCCGGCACAACTGACTCTGCGCCAGAGCAAGAACGCCTCACCGCCGCGCTCCGCCAGCTCGATGGCATTGAGCGACTGATCGCGCCAGAGGCTGAGCGCCCCATCGATGAACACGCTCGCTACTTCTTCGACTATGCCCGGATGCGTGCCGACGTCCAGCGTATCCGCGCCGGCATTCAGGACTATCTGACGCCCTCGCGCGCGCAGCCTCGCGATGCCAACCAGCTCTTTGGCGACTATCGCCAGACCACAGTCGCACCTGCCGAAGCAGAGGGCCCGCGATGAACGCCGCCCAAGCCAGTGCGTTCCAGGCCAACAGCGGCCTCACGACCTCTGCCGTCTCGACCCTGCTCCTGTGTGCCGTTTTCGCCACGCTGCTGCTCTGGAGTACCTGGGCCATCCGCGGCGCCTACAACGGCTGGGCCGAAGCACAGCTGTCCCAACGTCAGCTCGTGGGGGTCATGGTGCGTATTGCCGCGCTGTACCTGGTGCTGACCTTCTTTCTGCTCTCCTAGAGGTCGCCGCCATGAAGCGCTTCCCTCATCTGCGTCCTAACCAAGTCAGTCGTTGGCTTGTACTGGGCGGGATCGTCACCGGCTCGTCCCTCGCCCATGCCGACCTCCCTACCCTGGAAAATCCCACCCGCGGTGCCGGCTCCGGCATCCTCGAAACGCTGCGCAATTACGGCTATGACATCGTGATGCTCATCGCCCTGCTGGTGGTGGCCTCAATGTTCGTCGGCGTGTGCTATCACGCCTATGCCCGGTATGCGGAAATCCATACAGGTCGCGCCACCTGGGGCCAGTTTGGGCTGACCGTGGCGGTGGGCGCGATGTTGCTGGTGGTCGGCATCTGGCTGCTGACCGAAGCCACCGGCGTGCTCTGACGTCCGCGCCATGAGCGACGACATCCGCGCGGACGGCACCGTGGCCTTCCTCCCCCACCGACTCAACCATCACCCGGTGGTGGTACGTGGTCTCACCGCCAACGAGTTGTGGGTGTGTGCCGGCTCATCGGGCGCCATCGGCCTGTTCTGCGGGATTCCGCTAGCGATCACCTGCGCGACCATCGCCGTAATACCCACGGCCATGTTGCTGGCCATTAGCGCTGGGATCTTCGTTGGCGGCGGAGTGCTGCGCCGCGTCAAGCGCGGCCGCCCAGAGACCTGGCTGTATCGGCAACTGCAGTGGTACATCGCCACACGCTTGCCGCGCTTCGCTGCCTTCGTCGGCGGGCACACCTTGGTGATCCGTTCCGGCCATTGGACAACGCGCAGGAGCCGCACCCCATGAGCCGGTTCAAGAATGAGGTCCTGCACCTGCAGGCGCACATTCGCACTCTGCGCAGCGGTACCGGCGCGCTCACCCTGCTGGCCCTGGTCATGGGTATCGGCTGGTGGAGTGCACCACGCAACCTGACGATCCATGTCCCGCCAGACCTCCGCTCGGGCAGTACTCGCCCCTGGTGGGACGTCCCGCCGGAGAACGTCTATGCCTTTGCCTTCTACGTCTGGCAGCAGCTGCAGCGCTGGCCCACCAACGGCGATGACGACTACCCGCGCAACCTGCATGCCCTGTCGAATTACTTCACACCGGCCTGCAAAGCCTTCCTGCAACAGGACTACGAGTATCGCCGCAGCACCGGCGAGCTTCGCCATCGCGTACGGGGGATCTACGAGATTCCCGGCCGCGGCTACAGCGACAACCCTAGCCTGCGGGTACGCACGCTATCCAACCAGGCCTGGGTGGTCACCCTGGATGTCACCGCCGATGAGTACTACGCCTCGGAGCAGGTCAAACGTGCCCTGGTGAGTTACCCGCTGAAGGTTCTGCGTCTCGACATCGACCCACGGCGCAATCCATTTGGCCTGGTCATCGACTGTTACGAGGGGGCCCCACAACGTATTGCCCCTCCGACCGCCTCTGCACACCCCGCACTCCCGCAACCGGAGGAGGCGCCATGAATTATTCCCCGCTCACCCTCGCAGCACTCACCCTGGCGGCCTGCGGCGTCGCCCAGGCCACCGAAATCCTGCGCTGGGATCGCCTGCCGCTCGCGGTCCCGCTGGTGGTCGGCCAGGAGCGTATCGTCTTTATCGACCGCAACGTCCGCGTCGGCGTCCCCGCCTCGCTAGGTAACCGCCTGCGCGTGCAGAGCGCCGCCGGGGCCGTCTACCTGTTGGCAAACGAACCGATCAAGCCCGTGCGCCTGCAACTCCAGGACGCCGATAGCGGTGCCGTCATACTGCTCGACATCGCAGCGGAGCCCGCCCAAGGCCAGCAGCCACCGGAGCCGGTGCGCATCATCGAAGAGCCAACCGCCAACCCCCGGTACGGTGTCGCTGCAGCGGCCAAGGCGCCCACCGCAACCGAAGACACAGCAGCGCCGCCGCCCCCACATGAAACGCCGCTTCCGGTCGTGCTGACCCGCTATGCCGCGCAGAACCTTTATGCGCCGCTGCGCACCGTCGAGCCGCTCCCCGGCATTACGCGCACCAACCTGCCCGTGGGAATGCCGCTGGATACCCTTCTGCCGAGCTTGCCAGTGCAACCCCAGGCATTGGCCAGTTGGCGTCTGGACAGTGACTGGATCACCGCTGTGCGGCTGCGCAATAGCAGCCCACGCTGGCTCGACCTGGACCCACGAGCGCTCCAGGGTGAGTTCCTGGCAGCGACCTTCCAGCACCCCAGCCTGGGGCCTGCCGGCACGCCCGAGGACACTAGCGTCGTCTACCTCGTGACCCACGGACATGGCCTGGAACAGGCGCTCCTGCCGGCCCTCTCGCCGATCGATGCATCGCTCAACCCACCGACAAGGCAAGACGGAGGCCGCGATGCGCAGTAATGGCCTGCTCAAGTGGCTGATGATCCCGATGCTTCTGCTGCTGGTGTTTGTCGGCGCCAAACTCTTCTCCGGCCGTGGTACTCATCTCCCCGCACCAGAGGCCAGCAACCGCCTCACACCGGAGGAAGCCAAGGCACTCGGTATCGAGGGCGACACGCCACGCGACACGGTGGCCACCCTGGTCGCTCAGGTTCGTCAGTTGCGCACCGAACTGCAGACCGCGCTGGCCGACAACAAGACCCAGCGCGAAGAAAACACGCGCCTGCGTCAGCGGGAGAGCAGCATCGATCGGCGCATCCAGAGCGCCCTCGAGGGCGGACGCAATCAACTACGCGAGGACCGCGATCAGGTTGTCAGCGAGCGCCAGCGAACGCAGGGCCTCCTGCAGGAGCTACAACAACGCCTCGACGGCATCGGCGGTATCAAAGGCAAGGCTGCGGATCTGCCGGTCGGGCTGGGGTTGGAACCTGGAGATGGCGAGAAAGCCCTGCGCTGGGTAGAGCCGGACGACACCCGTGACGACAAGCATCGCTCCGGGAAGAATGCCCTGGGCTCTGCCTTCCCCACCAGTTTTGCTCCACTCGAGACGGCCGCCAGCACCGCGCTCGACGCCGGGCGTCAGGCTGCTGGCGTACCGGCAACGCAGGCGATCTACACCCTCCCCACCAACGCCACGCTGATCGGCTCGATCGCCATGACGGCACTGATCGGTCGTGTCCCGGTGGACGGTACGGTCAACGACCCCTACCCCTTCAAGGTCTTGATCGGCCCGGACAATCTGACCGCCAACGGCATCGATCTTCCCGACGTCGCCGGCGCCGTGATCAGCGGCACCGCCTCTGGCGACTGGACACTCTCCTGTGTCCGCGGCCAGGTGCGCTCGGTCACCTTCGTGTTCCAGGACGGCACCATCCGTACCCTTCCGGAAGACCGCGGGCGCAATACCAACGCACAACGCACCGAGAACAACGGCAGCACACAAAACGGCCTGGGCTGGATCAGCGATCCGTACGGCATTCCCTGCGTCAGCGGCGAGCGACGCAGCAATGCCCAGCAATACCTCGGCAGTCAGGCCCTGATCACGGCGGCCGGCGCCGGCGTCGCCTCGCTACTCGACACCAGCAGCGGACAGCTCTCCTACGTGAACAGCAACGGCGCCATTGGCACCGTCGGCATCGGCGCCAATGAAGCCATGGGCCGCATTCTCGCGGGAGGCGTGCAGGACATGTCGCAATGGGTGAACAAGCTCTACGGGCAGGCGTTCGCGGCGGTCTACGTCAAACCTGGCGCCAAGGTGGCCGTGCACCTCGAGGAGCCCCTGACCATCGACTACGCCCCAACCGGTCGCCGCGTCGACCATCGCCTCGGAGGAGCACCCCATGCTCAGGGCCTGGATTGACGCACGAGCGCTGCTGGCCCTCACGCTGGTCCTCGCAGGCTGCACGACCAGCAAGGAAGAACTGCTGCCGCACGACAATGCCACCATGCTCGACATCTGGAATCTCGGCACAGGCGGCAATGCTGGCGGCGGCCAGGCAGCACGACAACTGCTCGATGCTCGCCAGTCACTGCGCCGTCCCCTGCTGGAGCCCGACCTGCAGTCGGCTATGGCGGAGCAGACGCGCTATACCCGTACCGCAGCCAATGAGATCCATCGGCAATTTCACCGTCTGCCCAACCCAGACCTGATGATGTATGTATACCCGCACCTGGCCGGCAGCGATCCCGTTCCTGTGCCCGGCTACACGACGGTGTTCCCTCTGTACCAGCGGGTGCAATACGCCATGCCCGGCGAGCGGACTGAGGACTACTAATGCCCTGGCCCCTGCGCAGGCGGTCTCGCCATCAGCCAGAGGCCTCCGAGGCACCCGATGCCTGGGCACGCCATATCGCGGAACTACACGCCAAGGGGATTCCCGAGCCGGGGAGCACACGTCACCGGTCTACGCCCGCCACTCAGGGTGACGAGCAAGCGCTCTACGACACCGCGCCCTCATTCGCCGATCTGCTGCCCTGGGTGGAGTACCTGCCGGAATCCCGTTGCATGCTGCTGGACGACGGACACTCGGTGGCGGCGTTCTTCGAGCTGCAATCGATCGGTACCGAAGGCCGTGAGCCGAGTTGGCTGCTGGAGGTGCGCGACACTCTGGAGAACGTACTGCAGGACTCATTCGACGAGCTGGATGACAACCCCTGGGTAGTCCAGCTCTATGCCCAGGACGAGACCGACTGGGAGCCCTACCTGGGCACACTGCACGACTACATCCAGCCGCGAGCCCAGGGCTCGGCATTCACCGAGTTCTACCTGCGCTTCTTCCGCCACCATCTGGGCGCCATCGCCAAACCCGGCGGGCTGTTCGAAGACAAAACCATTACTCGCCTGCCCTGGCGCGGCCAGATCCGCCGTACCCGCCTGGTCGTCTACCGGCGCGTCGACAAAGGAACGGCTCGCCGCGGACAAACACCCGAGCAGGCGCTCAACTTGGTCTGTGACCGCCTCACGGGGGGCCTGGCGAATGCCGGTGTACGTTGCCAGCGCATCGACGCTGCGGAAATCCACGCCTGGCTACTGCGCTGGCTCAACCCCAACCCGGCGCTGCTCGGTACAACTGCCGCGGACCAGGAGCGCTTCTACGCATTGACCCGCTACCCACAGGAGGAGCACGCCGGTGAGATCGAGTTGGCCAGCGGCACCGATTTCGCCCAGCGCCTGTTCTTCGGCCAGCCGCGCTCCGACGTGTCCCAGGGCACCTGGTGCTTCGATGGATGGCCACACCGCGCCATTGCCGTCGACCGCCTCCGCACGGCGCCGTCCACCGGGCATCTCACCGGCGAGACGCACAAGGGCGATGCCATCAACGCGCTGATGGACCAGATGCCGGAGGATACGGTGCTGTGCCTGACGCTGGTCATCACGCCGCAGGACGTCCTCGAAGCACACCTCAACCATCTGGCGCGCAAAGCGGTGGGTGACACCCTCGCGTCCGAACAAACTCGGCACGACGTGCGCCTCGCCCGTGGATTGATCGGCAGCGCGCACAAGCTCTTTCGAGGCGCCCTCACCTTCTACCTGCGTGGGCGCGATCAGGCTGAGCTCGAGGCACGCGGACTGCAGCTCGGCAATGTGCTGCTGAGCGCCGGCCTGCAGCCAGTCAGGGAAGAGGACGAGGTTGCCCCACTCAATACGTACCTGCGTTGGCTCCCCTGCGTCTACGATCCGAACAAGGACAAACGCCAGTGGTACAGCCAACTGATGTTCGTCCAGCATGCAGCCAACCTGGCACCGCTGTGGGGACGCAGCCAGGGGACCGGACACCCGGGCATCACCCTGTTCAACCGCGGTGGCGGCACCCTGACCTTCGACCCGCTGAACCGCCTCGACCGGCAGATGAACGCGCATCTGTTCCTGGTCGGCCCCACCGGCTCCGGCAAGAGCGCCACCCTCAACAACCTGCTCAACCAGGTCATGGCGGTCTACCGCCCGCGGCTCTTCATCGTCGAGGCGGGCAACTCGTTCGGTCTGTTCGGCGATTTCGCCGCCCGGCTGGGACTGACGGTGCACCGCGTGAAACTCGCACCAGGCTCGGGTGTGAGCCTCGCGCCGTTCGCCGATGCCTGGCGCCTGGTCGATACCCCAAGCCAGGTACAGACGCTCGATGCCGAGGCGCTCGATGACGACGACGGCTCGGCCGACGAAGATGCCGAGCAGCGCGATGTGCTCGGCGAGCTGGAGATCACCGCCCGCCTGATGATCACCGGCGGCGAGGACAAGGAAGAAGCGCGCATGACCCGCGCCGATCGCAGCCTGATCCGCCAGTGCATTCTCGATGCGGCGCACCGCTGCGTCGCCGAGCAGCGCACGACGCTCACCCGCGACGTGCGCGATGCGCTGCGCGAGCGCGGCCGCGACAGTACGCTGCCAGAGGTCCGGCGCGCGCGGCTGTTGGAAATGGCCGATGCGATGGACATGTTCTGCCAGGGCGCGGACGGTGACATGTTCGACCGGCCCGGCGCACATTGGCCAGAGACCGACATCACCATCGTGGATCTGGCTACCTACGCCCGAGAGGGCTACAACGCGCAGCTGTCGATCGCCTACATCTCATTGATCAACACCGTGAACAACATTGCCGAACGCGACCAGTTCCTCGGCCGCCCGATGATCAACGTCACCGACGAAGGACACATCATCACCAAGAACCCACTGCTCGCGCCCTATGTGGTGAAGATCGCGAAAATGTGGAGGAAACTCGGTTTGTGGTTCTGGCTGGCCACGCAGAATCTGGACGACCTGCCCAAGGCCGCCGAACCGATGTTGAACATGATGGAATGGTGGCTGTGCCTCAGCATGCCGCCGGACGAGGTGGAGAAAATTGCGAAGTTCCGCGAGCTCACACCGGCTCAGAAGGCCTTGATGCTCTCCGCGCGCAAAGAGTCGGGCAAATTCTCGGAAGGCGTGATCCTGTCACGCAGCATGGAACTGCTGTTTCGCGCGGTTCCCCCCAGCCTCTACCTCGCCCTGGCACTGACCGAGCCGGAGGAAAAAGCCGAGCGCTACCAACTCATGCAGCAATACGGCATCAGCGAGCTGGATGCGGCACTCCGCATTGCCGAGGCCATCGACCGCGACAGAGGCATTACACCCTGTGCTGGTCTGACGGAGCTCGGGCACTGAGCACACAGTTGGCTCATGGCGGCGTCAGGCGCTGCAAGGCCCCATCCGGATCATAGACACGCAGCTGCGCCGCCGGCCGGGCCGAGCTGCGGTAGATCACCAGGTTGGTTCCACCCGGCTTCGCCTGCGAGGGGAACAAAATACCGTCCAGCCCAGCGGCGACCACATCGTCAGCCATGTACCAGGTGGGCGGCTCGACCGACTTGTCGAACCACTCCGCTCGCCAGTCCACCGTGTAGTCGGCCCAGAGCGGCGGCCAGCGATCCGGATCGAAACCGGCGCTCAAGTCAGCGACGCGCAGGCCGTTGACGAAGAACGTGCAGATCGTGCCCGGACGCAGCCAAGGGTTGTCCTGCTTGTACTCGGCCAACGCCGTCGCCTCATCCAGCGCCAGGTACAGCGCCTCCTGGTCTGGACGGTTGAACCGCCCGCCCTGGCGCGCCGCCCCCATCCCGGACAAAGGCGTGCCGGCATAGGCCGGCACGATGACACGGTAAAAAGCCTCGTCGCCGTTGGCGCCGAGCGTTTTCGGGATCATCCCGCCGCACCGCCGGCGAAGGATTCCAGGTAGGCAATGACCGCGTCGGCGCGACCGTCCTGGATCAGGGTGTCAGCGGTCTTGTAGCCGAATGCCCGCAGCGGTTCATTGCGCAGCAGGAAAACCGCCCGCTGGACGTCACCGGTCATCTCGGTGGCCACCGCCAGCACTCGCACCATGTCCTGCAGGTACTTCTGCAACTGCGGCGCCTGGGGCCGTGCGGTCGGCGTATTGCGGTGCACGTGCGCGCGCTCGGCCAGCTCCTGGACCCGAAAGCCAAAGAAGTCACCCACCTTGGCCGGCGACAGGTAGGGCGTATTCGGCTCGCGGAACCGCTCGACAAAGGGCTCTTGCAGTAGGGTACTCATCATCGACGTCCTGACGCAGGAAGCATGCACTTATTTTGCACCCGAAATGAACCTTAAGCAAACGCACCCAGGCCGTTAGCAGGTGCACAGCCCGTTCGCCCCTACCATGTCACCCGCCATTGCGCGGTACACTAGCGGCCCATCACCCCCTGCCCGGTTGACGAGCCCCCCGCAGTGACACTGACTGACGCGACGATCGCCTTGCTGCTTGCCGCACGGATCCATGGTACCGATAAAGCAGTGAAAGCCACGGCCAAGCGCTGTGCACAAGCCCTACCTCGCAGCCAGCGCGACTTGATGTTTTCAATCATCAATAGCCCGGCGCCACTGAGGCGAATCGCCCAGATCGCCGAAAACCTGAGCCTGGACTAACCCGTCCATCGCGCTCCTGCCCCAGCGACTTGTCGCTTCTTACCACCACAGCCTAGCCAGGCGTGAAACCTGACGGGCCCCGTACCGCATCGCCTGGGGCGAGGCTTCTCATTCGTGGATTGGCTGTCTATCATGCCGTTGTCCCAGAGGTCATGCCTGTGGGGCAAAGCCGTCTGGAGTCCCCTCTCCTGGACGGCTTTTTTGTTTCCAGTGTCAGCGCGTGTTCCCAGAATGGGGACAGCGCGATGCCCGTTTGTGTGTCGCCGTCCCCTGCCCCTTCAAGTCAACTATCGCCATGACCCATCCCGCGGTAGTTCGACATGCCCTCTCCGTTCGCTCGCCCAGGCTCTTTGCGGCAGTTCCGGCTCGTCGTAGCACTCTGCGGGCTATGGCTTGTTTTGCCGGTACGCGCCGACGAGACGCTGGTCATCACTGATAGCCCGCATCCCGTACAGGCCCCTGCCGCTACGCGGATCATCGAACTGGACCTGCCGGCACGCCTGGAGGCCGAACTAGCCGCGCAGTTGCCCGGCGATATCAATCGCAGTGCAGCACTCATCCAGCAGCGTTTGGCCAACGGCGGTGAAGCGCTTCAACAGCGCCTGGGAAACGCCTACCAGGGCGTGGTGGAAGCCTGGAGCCTGGGCATTACCACTCTCCCTGCCGTGGTCGTTGATCGGCATTACGTGGTTTATGGCGAGCCGGACGTCGCCAAGGCGGTTGCGCTCATCGAGGCGCACCGGGGGACGCAACCATGAAGCGCCCTCGCCGCCTGCGCGCCGGCATCGCCACCCTTTTTCTGCTGGCTGCCTCGCCGTCGTTTGCCCTCAACACGGTGACCATCGTGGCCTCGGTCGTGGCCCCCGACTGCCTGGCTTACCGCGTCGTCGGCATCTGTTATTGGCTGTACTGCAGCCACGCGGGCTGCTCAGTACGCACCTCGGTAAAGGTCCGGCACTACGTGCCCGACGCGGTGGTATCCAGCTACGCGGAGACTGGAGCGAATCCCTGGGTGGACGTGCGGCCACTCAGCCCTCCCAATCTCTCCGCGCAAGCCGGCGGAGACGGAACGACCAATCACGACACCGAGAACAACCTGGCGAAGTTCAAGAACGCGGATGTGCTCGGTCACCCCGGGGGCTATGCCTTCAGCCGATTCGCCGCTGCCTCGGGTTATGCCTGTCGAGGCGCTGGGATCGCCTTCATACCCTACCTTCTGAGCACCCTCGATACCCTGGCCTGGCGCTACGACGTGCCGGAACTGGCCTATCCCGAGGCCCTCACACCGGGCGCACGCGAGATAGGCACGCGTTCATCGCTGAACCTCTGGGGCAACGTCTATCCACGCGGCGGCTTTCTGCACCAGGCCGACGATTACAAGGCCGCTGCCGTGGTCGCCCAACGCGCTGGCGACATCGTCACTCGTCGCGGGCAGCTCCATGTCTATCAGACGTTGCTCGCCGCGCCTCGCGACGGCTACTGGCCCGCCGGCGCACTCATCGAAAGCGATGCAGCGACCGGAAAATGGCAGGAGCTGACGCCCTCGCTATCCACCACCTGCGCGGTTTTTCCCAACGTCGCACCGCACGTGCAGGCGCCACGGGGAGACTACGCCTGGGCGCTGTGGCGTCCCTACCGCTGCTGCCAGCGACGCGGCCAAGTGTTTCTCGGCAGCACGGATCTCGAGTGAGGAAGCCTCTATGCACCGGTCCTCTCTCGCACCTCTTCGCTTCTGCTGCCTGGCGCTGCTGATGGGCGCTCTGGCAATGGCTTGCCCCACCTTCGGAGCGCAAGCCAGCAGCAATGACTACAGCGCGCAGCAGCAAGGCTCAGTCATCGGCGATGACGTCCTGTACAGCATCGGCGGCGGCCAGGCCGTCTCGATGTCACCAGCCTCGAGCATGCATGGCCTGGGTGTCGGAGCGGGCTGGAACAGTAACCTGATCTGCGGAAACATGTCGCTGTCCACGACCATTCAGAACCAGCTGAACGGCCTGACCAACGGCTTTCAGACGATCATGAGCAGTGTCATCCAGAACGCCACCTCGGCCGTGGCGTCACTGCCGGCGCTGATCATCCAGCGTGCCGATCCGGGGCTCTACAACCTGCTCACCAATGGGATATTGCAGGCTCGGCTCGACTTCGATCGCTCCAAGCTGACCTGCCGCAGCATGGCCGACAAGATGGCCAGCACAGCCGGCGGCCAGCTCGGCTGGGACCAACTGGCTGAAGGCATGGCATTGAAGCAGGCGGTGGCCAGCCATGACGCCGTCTCCGCCGTCGAGCAGGCCGAAACCAGCCATGGCAACGACGGCGTGCCCTGGGTTGGCGGTGACAATGCCGGCGGCTCAGGACAGCGCCCGATTCGCATCGTCAGCGACGTGACGCGCGCCGGCTACAACCTGCTCAACGGCCGCGATACCGCCGACAGCAGCTCGATCGACGCACGCCAATGCGCGGGCAATCTCACCTGCCAGACCTGGGACTCTCCGGACGCCTCTGCCAGTTGGGCGGTACGGGTGCTGGGCGAACAGGAGCAACGGACCTGCGAAGCCTGCACCAAGAGCGTCGCTACCCCGGGAGTGGGCCTTACCCCGCTGATCCAGGAAGAGTACGAGACGAAACTGGAGGCGCTGCAGCAGCTGATTGCCGGCAGTCGCCCCATGAGCATCGAGAACCTGCAAGCTGCCGGCAGCAGTTCCCTGCCCATCACCCGCGGCGTGATCGAAGCACTCCGGGACGAACCCGACCAGGACCTGCTCGCCCGGCGCCTGGCCTCCGAAGTGGCGCTGGCCAGCGTGCTGGAGAAGGCCCTGCTGCTGCAACGCACCTTGCTGACCGGCCGCAAGGAGCCGAACGTCGCCGCGAACGACCTGGCACAGAAAGCGGTTTCGAACGAGAGCGATGTCCTCGACAGGGAGATCCTCAGCCTGAAAACCGAGCTGGAGCTGCGCCGTGAGTTGGCCGCCAACTCACCGACCACCATCATCCAGCGGCACAGCACGCGCGCCGCCGGCTCTCGCGGTATCTATCAAGGCGACCCGACACGCGATCGCCTGGACAAGCTGCAGCAGCCTTCAAGCGGCGGGGCCACTCCGTGAGTCGCACCGTACACGTCCCTCGACGGCTGCGGCGCCATGGCATGCTTCTGACCTGGGGCATCCTGTTGCTGGCAGTCATCGTCGTGATCAATGCGATCGGCCTTCGCCTGGCCGGTAGCGCCATGACCTGGCAGGCGTGGCTGGCGACCCACAACAGCTACTTCCTGGCCTGGCGAATGCTGCTCTATGCCGCCACTACCCGGGGCTGGCTGTGGATGCGCAAACGCGTGCTGGCACGTGATCCGGCCCCTGCAACCCGGCGACGCCTGCTCTGCACCGAGCTGGCCGCGGTCGCTGCACTCGCCGTGCTGGAAACGCTCTCCCTCGCTCAGCACGGCTGACCTGGAGCCGACCATGACGCTCTATACCACCGACTACCTGGAATACTACCTGACGCTGGTGAGCTGGATCATCCATAACGGCATCTGGTCCGTGCTGACCGCCAGTGGCGCGTTCGCCCTGCCATTCCTGGCGATCATCCTCCAGGAGTGGCTCCGCGCCCGTGCCGAAGGCGCCGACGAGGGCAACAAGGGCGCACTGTCGGCCAGCCGCATCGAGAACCGCGTGTTCGTGGCGATCGTCGTCATCATGTTCGCCGGCATCCCGTTCCTCGACGTGGACTTCAACACGTTGCAGTTCGATCAGTCCCGCTCCACCCAGTGCCAGGTGAATACCCCTCAACCTGCCGACACCGGTTGGTCGCAGTCCTTCAGCACGCTCAACAACCAGTCGGCCAAGGTGCCGGTGTGGTGGTTCTTCATGCATGCCCTCTCCCGCGCGATCACCGGCGCCTCGGTTGCGACCATTCCCTGCGGCACGGACGTGCGCCAGATCCGCATGGATATCGATGCCACGCGTATCGACGATCCGCTGTTGGCCCAGGAGGTCAGCGACTTCACACACGACTGCTACGGGTCGGCGCGGGCCAAGCTCTTCATGAATCGCCCCGAGATGACTGAGGAGCAGATGTACGAGGTGACCTGGATTGGCTCGCGCTTCTTCCTCGACCAGAGCGGCTACTACGACACCTACCACTCCAGCACGCCACGTGAGGGCTGGGCCTATGACAGCAACCGCGATGCGGGGCTCGCCGAGGTGCCCAGTGGGGCTGGTTATCCCACCTGCCAGCAGTGGTGGTCGGATAGCAACGGTCTGCGCGCACGACTGCTCACCCAGGTCGATCCCGACCTGCTGACCCGGATCGCCAACTGGGCAGGTTTTCTTTCCCAGGACCAAGTCGACGACTCAGTCATCCGGGCCATCGCCTCACCCCAGCAACAGAAGCTCAACCAAGGCGCCGTATACAGCGACTACGGCGGCCAAGTCAGCATGACCGTACCAAACGTAGCCGCCCGCGCGACCAGCGATGTGGGGCTCGCGCTGGGCTCGGTGGCCCTTTTCCCTGCGATGGATGCCATGCGTCAGGCACTGCCAATGGTGCTGGCACTACTCAAGATGGCCCTGGTGATCTGCATCCCGCTCGTACTAGTCATCGGCACCTACGACCTGAAAACAGTGGTGACCGTCAGCGTGGTGCAGTTCGCGCTGTTCTTCGTCGACTTCTGGTTCCAACTCGCTCGCTGGATCGACTCGACGATTCTGGATGCACTTTATGGAACAGGCTGGGGGTGGAATCGCCCGCACACGAACTTCGATCCGATGATTGGATTGAATAATGCGTTCGGCGATCTGCTGATCAGTTTCGTGATGGCGACGATGTTTATCGTACTTCCCACGTTCTGGGTGACCGCCTTGGGATGGGTGGGGGTTCGCGCGGGAAACGCGCTCCAAGGTTTAGCAGCAGGTACTCGAGATGCTCAGTCAGCTGCAGGCAAAGGTGCAGGAGTAGTCATCAAGTAATGAAACGATGCACTTCGCTATTGCTCAGCCTCTGGATCATGAGGATCAATCCTATGGCCATCGGATGTGTAGAGACCATAACCAGCAGAACCCAAGCGCCACTCCGCCGGATCCAAGCCCGTATCAATATCCCTTGAAACCCGCCCCACGCAAACTGCAGCAATGACGGACACCGCCACTAATGCTCCCCAGAAAGCGCTGTAAAGAAGCGCGCCCAGCACTGCCAGTTTGATGCCCCAAAACAGCAACGTGGCAGCCCCAGCCGGAACGCCGTGCCCGATCAACCAAGCATTCACCTTCCGCTCCTGGCGAAGGTATCCGCGGCATGCTCGGCCTAACGTCTGGCCCAACCGCTCTGCCAAAGAGATCGATGCCGAAGGTTTCATGGTCACTACCTCTGGGTTGCTCTGTCTGTGCTCTCCGAAAAATTCTTGCTTCGAAATGGAAGCCCACGTGTCGATGCAACAATAAAGTGCTGCAGCCTCGCTCACTGATATGAAACGCCAAAAACTCAGCCAGGTGTGCCGCACCTGATAACTGGTCTATCGCCAAACAGGGCAAATGAATCCGCATGATGATGTGCCGAATTGGTTGGCCTCGACCGCTTCTGTCCGTGCTTCGATGGCCCTGCAATCAGTTCGCAGTTTGCGGACACTGCATCGATTACCCAGCGACAACCCATAGCAGCTTCTTCCGAGGCCATCTGGCAACGCTGCAACCCGCCGAATGACCTTCGCGGGCTCTCGGAATCGCTGTTCTCCCCGGTGGGGCATTCGTGCCTCGCCGCCCGGATGCCCTGTTGCCCCCTCTCAGAGCACCCGTCCTCCTCGTTCAACTACCGAGGTGTTTTCGCCCTGACGGCGGCTCCCATTCCTGGAGTACTGACCATGGGTATGGACGTTTTCGGCACAGCCCCTGTATCCGAGCGCGGCAAATATTTCCGCAATAATGTGTGGTGGTGGCATCCCTTATGGGACTACTGCGAGCGACTCGCCCCGGACATCATCCCTAGCGACAACCTGGGCCACTCCAATGATGGCTGGGGACTCAACAGTCGCGCTGCACTCATACTGGCTGATCGTCTAGCCACCGCGCTCGCATCCGGCAAGACGGAGCAGTATGCACAGCACTACGCGGCCTATCTCGAATCGCTGCCCGATGAGCCTTGCGCCGTTTGTGGCGCAACCGGCACGCGCACAGCTCCACCCGCCGTCGGTGCCGGCATGCAGCCATGCTATTGCTGCAACGGCACCGGCCATACTCCAAGCTTCGAGAAGCATTACCCCTTCTCGGTGGACAATGTCCGTGAGTTCGAAGCATTCCTTCGGGAGAGCGGCGGATTCAACATCCATTGAAACCTTCACCCTTGAGCCGTGCACCGCACGGCTCTTTCATTTCAGAGCCCCCGTCGCAAAGCCTACCCTCGTAGAGTTCTGCAATTGCAGGACAACCACAACAAGGCCGCCTGAATCCCGCTTTGATCCACCAGGCAGATAGGCTCCGCGCCCACTATGAAAAGGGGCTCCACCGCAAAAGGTCATAACGGCCAAGGGAATGGACCCAAGGGAAATGGGCCTACCCGAAAAAGGAAAAGGCCCGCCTCCACCGCAACTCCAGGTGCCTTCGATGCCTGCACTCTTTCCTTGGAAACGTCGCCCAATCGCAGGCCGCCTCGTGGAGAAACACACCGCCAAAGAAGACCTGCTCCGCCCTAAGCGAGCCGCCACCCTGCTCGCTACGCCACGCCGGCAACTCCTGCTGGAACACATCTGGCAACGCACTTCGCTTTCCCGCAAACAGTTCGCCAGCCTGTACCGCGCACCACTGGAGCGCTATGCCGAACTTGTTCAGCAGTTTCCCGCCTCGGAGAGCCATCACCATGCTTATCCAGGCGGCATGCTGGACCACGGCTTGGAGATCGTGGCCTACGCCCTCAAGCTGCGACAGTCGCATCTGCTGCCCACCGGGACGACACCTGAAGATCAGGTTGTTCAGGCCGAAGCCTGGACGGCTGCCGTAGCCTACGCCGCATTGCTGCATGATCTCGGCAAGGTCGCCGTGGACCTGCAGATCGAATACGCCGACGGCCAACCCTGGCATCCGTGGTACGGCCCCCTGGAGAAGCCCTACCACTTTCGCTATCGCCCCGATCGCGAGTATCGCCTGCATAGCGCGGCCACCGGCCTGCTGTACCGACAGGTACTCAACCAGGAGATTCTCGACTGGCTTAGCACGTATCCGGCACCCTGGTCGGCGCTCCTGTACGTGCTGGCTGGCCAGTATGAGCACGCCGGTACGCTCGGGGAGTTGGTCATTCAAGCGGACCGAGCTTCCGTATCCCAGGCTCTGGGCGGCGATCCGGCCCGGGCGTTGGCCGCCCCGAAGCACGCGCTGCAGCGCAAACTGCTGGAAGGGCTGCGTTACCTGTTGAAGAAAGAGCTGAAACTCAACCAGCCACAGGCCTCGGACGGCTGGCTGGCACAGGACGGCCTATGGCTGGTGAGCAAGACCGTCTCGGACAAGCTACGCGCGCACCTGCTGGCGCAGGGCATCGATGGCATTCCTGCCAACAACACCACGCTGTTCAACGTGCTGCAGGAGCACGGCATGCTGCTGCCCACACCGGACGGCAAGGCCATCTGGCGGGCAACCGTCACGAGCTATACCGGCTGGTCGCATACCTTCACGCTGCTGCGACTGGCCCCTGCCCTGATTTGGGAAACTGATCGGCCAGCGCCGTTCGCCGGCACCGTCGTCGTGGAGTCGGAGCTCAGCGACACTCTGGCGCCCCCTCCAGCAGATACCGATCACACCACATCCGCGGCCGCTGCCAGTTCGGTGTCAACAGCGCCATCCGCCATCGATAGCGTCGAGGCCTTGCTGTCGTTACTGGGTACCACTGATGGAGAACCACTCTCGCACGAAGAGAAGCCTGAACAGCTCGCTACAACCAGCACAACTCAGCCGGCTCCCGCCCTACAAAGTATCGCATCGCCCCCTCCGCCCCGCCCCCTGCCACCCACCGACAGTGGTGGGCCATCGCGGAAGCCGCCTTCCGGTGAGCACTTCATGGCCTGGCTGCGGCAGTCCATCCGGAGCCGCAAACTCATCATCAACGATGCACGGGCGCTCGTGCATACGGTGGGCGACACGGTATTCCTGGTCAGCCCCGGTGTGTTTCAGCGCTACGCCCAGGAACATCCGCAGACGACTGCACTCGCGAAACAGACCCAGATCGCCGATTGGCAGTGGGTGCAGAAGCACTTCGAGAAACTGCAGTTGCACCGCAAGCAGGCCAGTGGCTTGAATATCTGGACCTGCGAGGTGGAGGGACCACGTAAATCAAGACGCCTCCATGGCTACCTGCTAGTAGACCCGCGCCACCTGTTCGAGGAAGTTCCGCCCAACAATCCGCATCTACAGCTTCGTGCCGAAGGAACTTGAGACTGGGCATACCACCCGTTAATGCGCTGGATCGTCTCAGTCCTGGCAGGCCTCGGCTTCACGGAACAAGACCAAGTTGCGCTCTGTCTCCGCCACCAGAGTTGACGCCTCACAACCCAGTGCATCGGCGATCCTCAGGATGATTGCCAGCGTCGGCATGTGCTTGCCGCGTTCGATCTTCCCCATGTGCGATCGATCAATTCCGGCCATGTTGGCCAATGTTTCCTGGGCAAGCGCTTTCTGACTGCGAAGCGCACGCACAGCCATTCCGAAAGCCTTCGCTGTGTTGGCTTCGTAGGAGGTTGTGCCCGCGGGGCGGCCTGCCCGAATGGATCGCTTCTGCATCTGCAAAAGCGTCATGGACGGCGCCACCTTAAACCACGGTAAATTTAACTCATTCTGCTAATATTTTACCTGCTCGCCATACCCACTAGCCCATCTCCGAAAGGTCTGTCATGCGCCCCGAGTCAGCCTTCGCACCGCTTCAGATCGCTGTCACTACCGGCACCATCTCGCCCTTTCTGACAGATCTACTATCCAAGCAACGGGCAGAAGAACCACAGACGCCAGTGCATATTGTCGAAACATCTATGGAGGACCAGACTCGAGGTCTTAAAGATGGACGCTACTGCCTCGGACTCTCCCTAGCGGCGAAAGACCATCATCCGCATCTCCAATCTCAGCCTCTTTGGCAGGATGAGTTGGCAGTCGCGGTACCACCTCTCTCCCCTTTACTAAGATTCGCTGAGATCCCATTAAAAGAAATCAATCAATATCCACTCATCATGTGGAGCAAAGGAGCATGCCACCCTATCGATAGGCAAATAGAGAAAATTTTTGAATTAACAGAAATACAGTTAAATATTGTTGATCGGGTTGAAAGCCTCGACCTCATGGTAGCATTGGTTGCCTCCGGTTACGGCATTGGAATCCATACAAAGTCACGCCTCTGCGCGCTGCGCAGTCTAGGCATAGTGATGCGCCCACTCGCTGGCGAGACCAAAGCAGTAACAACCCACCTAATTCTACCTTCTCGGTCGCTGCCAGAAACCGTTCAGCGAATCATAAAGCGCGCCAACAGTATAAAAATATAAGAACTCCTCACTGTGAAATCTTATCAAAACACTAACCGGCACCAAAATTAAAAAAAGGCCATTCATTAAACTCAAGAATCAACCAAACGTCCGGGCCAATCAAAAATCTAGCCATATTAAACCAGCTCAGAAAAATAAACCATAGAGCCCGACGCCACCACGCTGCACCTAAACAATAATATCTTGAATACAACCACCCCACTTCAACCTTCCGCTCATTAAGGTGATTTTCCGTCCAGGAACAATGCACACCACGAATGTCGATCTGCTCATTTCCGATCCCGGTCTGCTCTGTACCTACAACCGGCAAGGCCTGCGCATGGTCAGCCTGGTGCATTTCGCCAACAACGACCTCGCCGACTCGGCCACCGCCCTGCCCGAGTGGCACGACCTCAGCGTCAAGGGCCACGACCTGGGGCAGCGTGCTGCACGCCTGGGTCTGCTGCTGGACGTCTCGCACGCCTCGGACGCGGTCTTCGACCAGTTGCTGGCCAGTTCGTCGGCACCACTGATCGCATCGCACTCTAGCAACCGGGCGATCAACCGCCATCCGCGCAACCTCGACGATGCAAGCCTGCGCCGGTTGGAGGCCAAGGACGGGGTGATCCAGGTGAACACAACACACAGCGACTAGCTCATTCCACTAAAGGCGAAGCCCGAGCGCGCGCGCCTGCAGTTCTATGCGCGTTACCGGAACATGGCCCCACTGACCCTGGAACAGGTCCAGCAGATCTATGCCGACATCCGCGAAGTCGATCGCAAGTACCAGCACCCGCGCACCGACCTCGAGGTGTTCATGCAGCACCTGCTGCATACCACTAGGTGGTCAGCCCGGAACATGTCGGCATAGGCGCGGATTGAGATGGAGGTGACGGCAGTCCTCGCCATAGCCCGAAGACTGGCCCAGCTTCGGGACGCTTGCTCCGGCCAAAAGCGCATGTGTTGCAAGCGCCCCCTCTGGACTGGGCAAATACAAAATGGATAATGGAGGCATCTGGCCACCACAAATTATGATGGATTATGAAAAAAATAATACATGTCTCAGATATTCACGCGAGCACCACTCCACTTAAAGGGCAGTCCAGACAATTTCTTGAGAGGCTGAAAGACGCATTCTTGGCGGACATGCAGTCACTTGAGGGGGCTGACTCCATGATTTTTTCTGGAGATCTAACCTACTCAGGAAAGAAGGAAGAGTTCGACCTCTGCCAGAAGGAAATAATTGACCCCATTCGAAATGCCCTCAAGCTAGGTAACAAAGATATCTTCCTGGTACCAGGGAACCATGACACGGACTGGGGTGGCTTCAGTTTTTCGACGAAGCTAGCAATAAAAAGCCTTCGTAAAGAGCATGACTCTGGCGGTATAGCCGAGCTTCAAGCTGAGTTGCTTTCTGGTGAAAAAAATCCTTATGCAGGATGGTTGGAATTTACCGACCAGTTCTATGAGGGGACTCAGGGTGCCGTCGAGATAAAAGAGTTTTATCAGATTTACAAACATGGAAATGTCGGTATTGCCTGCCTTAATACTGGCTGGTCTGCGATTGGAGAGGGGGATCGGGAAAACCTCTTTATCGGAGAGCGGCAACTAGATGCTGCAATGAAGAGCATCAGTGGGTTCAAAGAAAAAATCATCATTATGCATCACCCTCTGGAATGGCTGCATCCAGAGGAACGTAAGATGCTGTCTGCAAAAATAACTAGCTTCAAAATTTCAACCATATTTTACGGCCACATGCATGAATTCAATATTCTTCGCGAGTCTTCATTCTCTGAAGACTTTGTGATGAAAATGCAGGCTGGCAGGTTCGATCTATCAGGGACAGAGAAGAGCGGCTACTCAATCATCAGTGCAAACCATACAGATAATTTGAGATCGGGAAGAATTTTATTCCGGAGATATGATGAGACCTCTAAGGAATTCGCACCCTGGGTAGATCGCTGCCCTCAGGGGAAAATGGATTATGAATCAACTCCATCGGGCGGCTTCAATAGAGAATCATTTTCTGAAGACTGTAGTAAAGCACTGGATCGCTTTGACTACGACCTTATGTGCAATATCGGCGTAGCAGAGGCTGAACGTAAAAGACTCTCTGATATATTTGTTTGCCCCGCCATTAGAGTGGAGGGATATGATATTGAAGAAGAAGGCGAGGAGCAGTATATTGGCTTCGAGGAACTGACGAGATCGCGGGACAACTTTCTTCTTGTCGGCGGTGAGAACTCCGGAAAAAGCACCATATTAAAAAGCCTGCTCATGAATAAGCTCAAGAGCCAAGCGCAAACACAGCTAGATGAAATTGCATTCTATCTTGACTGCAAAGGAAAGAAACTTTCATCCAAAAATCGAATCAAGGCAGCTTTAACTGAGATATACGACTCCCTCCCCAGCTCGACGCTATACATCGATGCCTTAGGCAACAAAATAACAACCGAGAATGCGCTTCTAATTTTTGACGGAGTGGAGGGGCTTTCTCAGCACAGCATTGATGAGCTTATCGATTTCCTGAAGGAACATAAATCTCCTAGATTCATCATATCTTGCAAGCACGCCACAGCCCATGAAATTGCAACAAAGCTGCGCACGGAGGGAGATAGAAAGTTTGTTGAGGTGAACATTGGCGGAATGAAGCGAAGCCATCTTAAGGGGTTGATCGGGAAGTGGCTTTCAAATCCCACCAAACAGAACTCTGTTGCAAGAGAGATCTTGAAGGCTGTTGACAATGCGGGCATGCCGAATAATTTGTTTGTTTACTCCATGCTGCTTTCGATTTATGAAAGAAAGCAAGGCCACTTCTCCACTTACCTGCATGAGGCAGATCTTGTTGAGAACTTTATCGAAGTAATAATGCATAAGCACTGTATTACCATCGAGCGAGCACCACAATACAAAGACCTATTACGCCTACTTGGTAGCATTGCTCATGAGATGATCTGTAGAAACACATTCGCACTCAAGGTATCTGAGGTTGATTCGCTTATCGTCCAATTCAATGGAGACATCGCCCAAGACTTTCAAGTTTCCGCTTACCTCAACCCTATATTAGCAAGCGGCGTGATTGAGCTTTCTGAAGAAAAATATCGATTCAGTCAGGCCTGTTTCTTTGATTATGTCTACGCCAGGTATCTCAGCAACAGAAACACTTCGTATCCTGAGCTGCATAGCTCAATTAACTTTCTGCGCTTCAATAAAGTAATTGAGTACATATCGGCCATCTCGAAAGAAGATACAGATCTCCTCGATTTTTGTCAGAAGCTCACTACTGACGCATGGGACGCCTGTGTTGCCTCAGAAAAAATCTCCGATCTGAAGTCCGCGGCGCAGGAGCTTCAAGAGGCTGCTCAGTCAGATATTCTCGATGAACTCAAAGAAGATTCCATCGATAAAGCTCTTGATCACGAGCCTCCCAAGGAGCATGAAATCGATGAGCGGATGGATAGTGCCCAGCCTTTGAGGGAGTGCCCTCAGAATGGCGAGTCCCGCGCTACCTGGGACGACCTCCATGGCGCCACGCTCTTCCAATCTTCACTATCACTCTATGCCAGAGTATTCCGGGCGGCAGAGCACGTGACAGATCGTTCGATAGCAGATCAGCACTTCTCTAGCGCCTTGGACTTTTATCAAAAGACGATTGCATTGAATACCAGACGATTCCAAGAGAAGCTGCGCCCAATCGTACTAGAAAAACTTGTTAAACATTCAAAATATCAAGAACTCCCTCAAGATCACAGAAAGAAAGCGACCGAAAGATTTGACGCATTTCTCAGCTTTCTTATCGCAGCCTTCCCTAACTTTGCCGTATCAATGATGGCTGCTGATCTCGTCAACTCCAGGCAGATAAGTCGACTCAAGGAGAAGCGCGCCGAGTCGACCGAGAACCTGGAAAAAATCATCATAACATATGCTCTTTGCGAAACTGATGGAGTTGATACGCTAGCTGAAATAAAGTCTCTCACGCCCAGCAAAAGCTATGAATATTCTACGGTCATATTGAAGATTATGGAGCTCTCTCACATGGACTTTACTCTTAGCCAAGAGGTTCGCGAGGAGTTGATAGAGCATGCTAAGTCTCTGATGAAGAACAAGCTAGCCAGGAAGCTTGTTAACGATCTTTCTGAAATATCTACAAAAATATCTGGCGAGTTGCTAGGGCTTGAGTCGTAACATGAGCATTGATCTGAATGTCGTAGCAACCGGCCTGGCAGCTCCCTGCGCAGTTTTAATTGTAAAGACTCTACTGGACTTCAGTCTCTCTCACTACTTTGTGAAGTTTTTGCACTGGATTCCTACGCGGGGCTTTTTTCGGGATCGCCCTCCTGCATTATCAGGTAGATGGCAGCAAGTTTGGGAGGCTCCGGACAGCCCCAGCTTCAAAGACATTAAGGACAGGCATAGCTATACAGAAATCAAGCAATTTGGCAAGTATCTTTATGCAGAGTTTGATGCCAAAGGCAGAGCCTACTGCATGTTCGGAATAATCAAAAACTCGTATATCACTGGAGAGTGGTACGACAAAAGCGACCGGCTTGCTTATTTTGGAACCTTGCAGTTGAAAATTGTCGATGCGGGAAATTTGTCGGGCCTTTACATAGGCCATTCCTCCCGCACCAGCCGTGTGGAAAGTGGGGATTGGAACTGGAGACGTTGCTCTCCTTAAGAGCGCTCTCCTATAGACCTTATTTCCAAATATGTCGTTGCATGGAGGCTTGTCTGCTCTTCGTTTTTATAACTTACCAAGGATTTCAGGCTATCGTGAACACCTGCTACTGACCCAGGCCACGTGAAACGTCGTCCTCGCCTAGAGTTACTGGAGCAACGTCAGCGGGGGCGGCGTATGGCGCGATTCATCGAAGAGGTGAGCCGGGCCCAGATCAGCTTGCTTCCCCAAAACCAGGATGAATTCGCCATCAAAGACAATCCGACCCACGTGATAGAGGCCTCCGTAGAGCGACTCGATTGGTTACTCTGGAGTTCGATGGGGCCGCTCCTGCCGCAACCGGGTGCCGGCCCATCACCCTACGGTACTGTTGAAGGTCAACATCCAGAGCTATCTCAACCGCATTTCATCCAGCCAACGCCTGGAGCGCGAACGCTCGCGTAAGCTCGAACTGACGTGGCTGACCTGGCGTCTGGCAGAGGACTTCAAAACTATCGCTGACTCTCGTCGCGACACCGGCAACGCCATTCGCAATGCCTGTCGACAGTTCGTCGTACTTTGCCGCCAACTCAACTTGCTCTCCCAGTCGCAGATGGCCATCAACGGTAGAAAGTTCACAGCGGTCAACAACTGTGATCGTAACTTCACTCAGGGTAAGCTGCGCGCCGGCATGGAGCAGATCGAAAAAAGCATCAAGCGCTATCTGGCGGCGATGGACCCGCCGACCGGACGCAATCCGATGTCGCCGAAACCAAAGTCACCCGCCTCCAGGACAAAATCGAGAAATTCCGCCAGCAGATGCAGGTAATCAAGGAGATGGAACAGCAGCCAACGGATAGGCAAGCCTCTCTTTCCCATTCGGATGTACGCTCCAAGGCCACCAGCGGCAAAGGCGCCAGTGTGGACGGCTATAACGTCCAGACGGCGGCCGATGCCCAGCACCACCTGATCATTACGCATGAAACCACCAACATCGGCCATGACCGCACCGTGCTCGCCGAGACGGCCGGCAGCTTAGGTTAGAAGCAACCAGGCAAGGCAGCCCATACCAATCAAAGTTGCGCAAAATGTTTGCCCTCTTTTTAGCCCCTTGCATAGTCGATACCCGAAAACTAACCAGCCCTCTCCCTCAAATCTGAAGTTCGCGAGATCGATGGAGCGCCACCCGCGCGATGTCGTTCCCCATAGCAACCATGGCACCGCCATCCAGAACCGGCACCCCGTCGATACGAATGGTCAGATGCCGGCTAGCAGCCTTCACCCTGCCCTGCTCCAACAGATCGAGCCGATTGGCCCAGTCCTGCATCATCTTGCGTCGGGGCTCCACGTACTGGGCATGGTTGTAGGTAGCACTTACCTTGTTGGGATCGGCATGGGAAAGCTGGGCGTCCACCCACACTGCGGGATAGCCAATCTCGTTAAGCGCTGTTGAAAGCGTGCCACGAATCCCGTGGCCGGTGAGTAGATCCTTGTAGCCCATCCGCGTCAGCGCGGCATTCAGCGTGTTCTCGCTGATCCGCTTCTTGAGGTCGCTACGGTGGCTCAACAGATAGTGCTGGGCCGGCTTGACCTGGTCCAGCAGGTAACGAACGATCTCAATGGCCTGGGCAGGCAGGGGCACAATGTAGGGCGGAATATCCTGGGCGCGCTGGCGGCGCCTGCGCATGCCCTCCTGCAGCTGCTTGACCACCTCGGGCGGGATGATCCAGAGGCCGCGCTCTAGGTCGAACTGATCAGGCGTGGCTAACCGCAATTCACCAGTGCGCACCCCTGTCAGCAACAGCAGGCGAATCCCGAGTCGAGTCGTGAGGCTTCCTTGATAGTCGCGCAGCCTACACAACAGCGCCGGCAATTCGGCTATGCGCAAAAAGGGATTATTGACGACCAGGGGTTTAGGGACGGCAACCACATCCAGGTCGGAGGCCGGATTGCCTTCCAGCCCTTCGATTTTTACCAGCGCGAAGCGGAACAGTTGCCGAAACCAGGTACGCACCTTTTCTGCGATAGTGAATGCCTTACGGCGCTCAATCCGGTCCAACACATCCAGCAAATCGGGACGACGGACGTTATAGATCGGCACCGGACCCAGGGTGGGAAGCACATCCTTGACGAAGATACGCTGAATCTGAGAAAGCGTACTCTGCCGCCCCTCCTTGAGCTCCAGCTTACGGTGGGCAAGCCACTTCAGATATACCGACTCGAAGCTGTTTTCCGCGGCCAGACACGCAGCCCGGCACTTCCGCTTACGATCAATATTCGGGTTGATGCCTTTCGCCAGCAGAGCACGTGCATCGTCGCGTAGCGCACGCGCCTCGCGGAGGCTGACCTCAGGATAGGTCCCCAAGGACATGCGCTTCTGCTTGGCAGCCCAGTAATATCGGAAATGCCAAGATCTACCGCCGCTGGCAGAAACCGCCAATGACAATCCGTCAAAATCGGGAAGGGTATAGTCCTTGCCGGTAGCCCGGGCTTGTCGGACCGCTATATCTGTGAGCGCCATGACCTGGCTCCTGAATGGAGAGTCAGGACCAGATGCTTGTCTCGCAGACCACACTCCTCCAGCAAGAATCCGGAAAGCGCCTCTCCCGAAAGGCTGGACTTAAAAATGGACTTAAAAGCCCTGGCTGGGAATGGATTCCGGTAGATCGTGCTGGAACGAAAAAAGGGCCTTTCGGCCCTTCTTTCAACGACTTACAGACTCGACTGGACGTCTATAGATCACCATTTGGAGCGGGAAACGAGACTCGAACTCGCGACCCCGACCTTGGCAAGGTCGTGCTCTACCAACTGAGCTATTCCCGCAATGGCGTCCCCTAGGGGACTCGAACCCC
>Ga0180219_1000161_pt1 | contig 75350 bp, 80 predicted proteins | sample eDN3rd30CBELigMG_FD_151338 | JGI IMG/M metagenome (GOLD analysis project Ga0180219, IMG submission 151338) | Enriched Miracle-Growth compost microbial communities from Emeryville, California, USA - eDNA 3rd pass 30_C BE-Lig MG (version 2)... ...
CCGGTCGGGCTACGCCCGCCCTCCGCCGCACGCAGCGCAAGGCCATCCTCAACAAACCAGCATCATATCCGATAAGGGGGTCCCTCTTCGACGCCGATCGGGGGTCCCTTTTGCGCGCCGATTGACACATTGGAGAAACGGCGATGAAACTGATCGACGAATGGCGCGACGCATGGCGGTTCGCGTCGGTGTGGGCGAGCGGGGCGGGCATCGCCGTCCTGACCGCGTGGAACATGATGCCGCTCGCGGTTCGCGATGCAGTTCCCGACTGGCTGGAAATAATCGTCGGCGGGGCGCTGTGGGGTCTCGTCTTCCTGACCCGCGTGACCGCCCAGCCCAAGGTGCAGGAGAAAATCAATGCCAAAGCGCGCTAACCCGATCCAGCCGATGGAGCCACAGGAATCTTCGGCGAAGATGAAGGCGATTGCCGTCATCGGGGCCGGGGCGCTCGCTCTGGCGGCCCCCTTCATTGCCAAGTGGGAAGGGAAGTCCAACGACCCCTATCGCGATATCGTGGGCGTGTGGACTGTCTGCTACGGCGATACGCGCGGCGTGAAGCCCGGGCAGCGGCAGACGGATGCACAATGCACCGACCGGCTCTATCGCCAGATTGCGGACCATGCTGCGCCCGTCGTGGCGTGCGTGCCGCAGCTTGGCGGCAAGGGGCGCGAACCGCAACTCGCGGCGTCGGTGAGCCTCGCCTACAACATCGGCGCCGGCGCTTTCTGCAAGTCCACGGCGGCGCGCCGGTTCCGCGCTGGCGACTGGCGGGGCGCGTGTGATGCGTTCCTGCTCTGGGACAAGGCTGGCGGCCGCGTCGTGCAGGGGCTGGTCAACCGTCGCCGCGACGAACGCGCGCTGTGCCTGACGGGGTTGAAATGATCGTCGTCCCTCCATGGCTCTATCTCGCGGGTGGCGCGCTGGCCCTTGCCACAGCCTTCGGCGCCGGCTGGCAGGTCCGCGACTGGAAGGCCGATGCCGACATGGCGAAGGTCGAGCGGCAGCTACAACAGGCCGTGGACGAGCAGCGCGCGCGGGCCGATGCGGCCGCCGCCGATTACGAGGCCATCCGCGCCCAACTCGGCCAGCAGAGCCGCGACACACGCACCATCATCGAAAGAGAGTATCGCAATGTTGAAGTCCCTGCCGATTGCGCTGTGCCTGATCCTGTCGCTGACAGCCTGCGGGCCGCGGTTGAAAGCGCCAATCGAGCCGCTGCCGGCGAGCCTGCGGCAACCGTGCCCTGAATTGCCGCTGCCGCCGATCCCGTTGATCGATCCCGCGCGCGCGACGTGGGAGGCGGAGATGATCGCGCTTTATGGCGAGTGCGCGGCGCGGCATGTCAGTAGCGCGAAGGCAATCGGATAGCTCCGCGCTAAGCCCGCCGATACACTGTCTTCCCCGTTGTGCGCGATTTGCGAACGAAATACTTCCCCGGCAAGATCAATCGGGTTCCCGCGCCCGCCCTTGAGACAAAATAAGCGAAACGCGGAATCAGGACGACCTTGGGCCGCCAATCATATCTGCCACGCTTTTCGCCGCGTTCGCTCATGCCATTAACCTCTCTGTTGGTTAAGCGAAAATACGCGGCAAACCGGGTCGCGTTCCCGGAATCTAATGTCGGCTCCGAATTTCTGTTGACGATCCACTTCAAATGAAGATGTTATGCCTTAGGGGAATGGGGGCGAAGACTTGCAAGAAGTGGCGAAAGCAGAAGCTGAGCATTCTAACATGCTCGCCAACAAGGCGAGCCGTCTTGCGGAAGTCTCTCGGTGGGGGCGCTACGTTCAGTGCTTCGTAGCGGCCCTTGCCGCCATTGCGCAATTCAATCCCGGCGGTTGGTCTTATTGGGCGCCCGTTGGCGTTGGGGCGACAGTGGTGTTTCTACTGATCGCATGTGCGATGCTGAGATACGAGCCCGAAGCGTCCGCCGAAATTGCTCGCGCACAGGAAAATCTGCAACTGGCGCGTACGAAGCTTCAATCGGTTCGCGAGCTGGAATCGCAGCTCGAAAGCGCGAGCAGATCCTACGGCATTCAGTTGCAGTTGTTGGAATGCGCAAAGCTATTCAGGAATGTTATCGAAACCGCCGCGGCACAAGGTATCATCGACGAAATTGCGGTGTGCCGACACATGCTTAATGTTGGCGGGAACAGCCTTGCGCGCGCATCCGGATTCGAGACGCAGCACGATTGGACCGTTACCATATATCGCGCTGTCGAGGTCAGTCCTGGCAAGATGGAGTTAACGCCTGTCGCTCAAGAGCGAGCGGTGAAGTGCGACCTCTCTGATGCGCGATGCTGGCCTGCGGGAGTAGGAATGGCGGGCCGTTGCCTTGCCGAGAAGCGCGAAATCGCGAGCAGGGACATATGGGAAGGCGAAACGCTGGGCGCCCAAACCGTAGGCGTTTCAGTCGCTCGCCCGCATGATCGAACCCAATACCGGTCCATGTTCGTCACGCCGATATCGGTCCAGCCCAACGCGGGAGAACCTTGGGGTGTCGTGTGCGCCTCGACCAACACCGTTGGACATTTCCACCGGGACAGTGATAACACCAACGACCAGGCCGAAGCGACGCGGATTCTGGCCAAGATGTTCGAACTCGGCATTCTCGTCACGGGTTTGAACAGGTCGGCCGCGCAGCACCTCGTGGGCGGGTCTTAGTGTGTATACCGTTAATGTGCATCGCAGCATTTGTTAATGTCGGAGGCGGTATGGTGCAGGCCATGAATAAGGAAACCAGCGTCGAGCCCATCGAGGGGCGCCTTGATCGCGAGATCGAGATGCTTTGCAGCCTGTTCGTCATGGGCAACGCAGACGTGTCCACGGCGGCGGAACTTGAGAATCTTCTGGCCGAGAGGGCTGCCGCTTCTCAAGACAAAAGTTTCATGACTTATGTCCGAGGGTCAATGTCAGGATCCTATGCGCACGCTTCCGATGGCGTGGGCGTTTCGCATGGGCGTCGTGGCATTTTGCGCACATTCGGACGAGAGCGCGCAATCTAAATCAGCGCGCCATATGTCCCCGCTCTGCTTCGGCATCGGGCGGCGGCGATCCTGTTGGCCCGTACCCAGCAGGGTCGCCGTCTTACTCAACCCAGCCTTTAGTCAGTTGGGAACCGGCTGGCTAATTCAAGCCAGCGTTAAATCAGCTCCAGCCATTGCAGCATCCAAAACTATGTTGGGTTGACGGTCACCGCCATTGCCATCCGATCAGTCATCGCTAAGCGAGCGGCGCTCCATTTGCGACCCCAGGAGCGCAACCTTGCCTCGTCGTGCATCGTGCGCGGCGGGGCTTTTTGCTGGGCTCGGCTGGGTCGCCGTCTTACATATCCTTCCGGTCCTTGGGCGAATCGAGCGTCCGATATATCCCCGCGCCCTCGCTGTTCCGCTCAAGGTCCATCATCTTCGCCGTGAACTCCGAAACGAGGATGGCTGTCTCCTTCGGGCAGCGGCGCTCGCATGTGCGCCACGACGACAAGAGGGCGGGAGGCAAATCGGGAGGGGTGACGTTGACCATGCCTTCCGGAAGCACGTTCTCTTTCCGTTCGCAAGTGATTCGCGGTCAGATGATCCCCGCCCATTGCAGCACACCGACCAGCGTGGCGGCGGCGATGACCAGGCCGAACCAGATGACGAGCCGATCCTTCACCGCCAGTCGTTCCGAATGACCGCGTGGCCCTCACGCACCATCTGATCACCGACGTCTTGCCCGCGAACCTCGATCCGACACAGCGCGCGCTTGTAGCGGTCGGTGCCCTTGCAATGCAGCTTGGCCGGCTGTTGCAGGATGACGCGCAGACGGTCTCTGGCCGCATATCCGGGGGCAGGGTCGCAATGATGGCAACGAGGGCTACCGGGTAGCTCGGGAGCATCCATGGGGCCGCTGGCGGCGACGAGACGGACGCGGGTGCCGTCGCATCGAATTGTATCGCCGTCCCACACAGTGATGGAGGCGCAGGCGAGCAGGGTTTCGAACAGCATGGGGAGCCTTTTGGGGCTGGTTATGGGCCGGGGTCAACCGTCACATCCTCAGACCATCCGCTGTATTCGGCTTCCTGCTTGGCGAGGATGGCGGCTTCGGCCTTGGCTCGCAACCTCCCCGCCTCGGGGGCTTCGCTGGTGGTGGAGAGGGCGGGCATCGGCATCCAATGCGTCGGAAACCACTTGCCGACGCCGCCGTGCCATTTCTCATCGGGGCGGCTGTAATGGGTCCACCCATCTTGCCACCATGTCTCGTGCGCAGTGGGAGAGTAGGCCGAAGCGCAAATAGCGATGATTTCGCTGCCGTCCTTGGGGGCGCTGTCAATCGTTGGCCACCCCTCGCCACTGGCGATTTGCTCGGGTGTCGCTTCATCCTTCATGGGAGGGGTTCCTTGCTTTGAGGGCGGCATCCACTTGCAGCGCGATGCTCACCGCGACGGGATGGAGCGTGTCCGCATGTTCGGAGACCCCAACCAGATCGGCGAAGGTCCAGCCCAGCGCGCGGCAGAGGCCATGCGCCGTGCGGAGCGTCGGGTTCTTGTTTTTGCCGTTCTCGATTTCCCAAACATAGGATTTCGTCAGTCCGGCATGGGCCGCCACCTTTTCGAGCGTCAGCCCAAGGGCTTTGCGACGGTCGCGCACTCGTTCACCATAGCTTGCCAGCAAGGCGCCAAAGTCGTCCGGGGTCCGTTCGATCAATGAGGATAGGTCGGTCATGGCTTTGCCTTTCGATTGGCGTTAGGAAACGTCCGTCCAACGATGTAGGCGCGGGTCCGCTGGCAAAGGTCGATTGCCTCGCGGGCGCCCGGCGTCTGGCTACAGGCAAGCGCTGCGGCCCATGTCTGCATCCGGCTAAGGTCGCGCATAAGGTCATGCGTTTCTTGGTCCGGCGCACCGCCGGGGAACGGTGCCGCATCCCCGCGCGGGGTAGATAGGTCGGTCATCGTTCTTCTGCCTTTCGGTGGGTGGGGTCATGCGGCCTCCAATGCATCGAGATAGTCGGCGTCCGAGATAAAGCAGGTGAAACCGCATTCTTCGTCGGCATCGTCCTCCTCAGGCTCTGGAAGCTCAAGCATCGGCTCATCGCGGACCTGCTGTTCAATATCCGCGTGCGAAAGCTTGAGATGGAACGTAGTCCCGGTCTCTTCCTCCATCCGCGACCACCAAGGATCGGCAGCAACGTGCCCCTCCTGTTCGTCGCGAATGATGCGCCTGATTTTCGCGGGGGCCTTCTTCCAGCACCGCCGACAGTTGCCCTCATAGTCGAGCAAGCCAAGATCGAAACCTTGCGGCAATTCTTCGCTGGCGGTGAGGCGTCGGTGGATTTCCCGGCGCCAGTTCGGCCCGAGCCAGAATGTCATCACCTCTCGCTTATCGACTTTCGCCTCATCGAGCGCCACGATATTGACCCAAGGGTCTTTGCCGGACTGGTTGCGCCCGATCGCGCCAAGGACACGGGGCTGCTCATCGTGCCGCAAGCCGAGTGAAACGCTCCATTTCGGTGTCCACCCAAGCTCGCCGTAGACCCAGTTGCGGCAGGTGCGGGCCTTGAGCACGATCGAGCAATATGGCGCGCCGCGATTGGGGACATAGCCCATCTTCTTAATCAATGCCTCGAAGGGCTCTCCTTCGCGCGACGCGCTATTCAGGCCGACAACCTCGTACCCAGCTTCATCGTCGCGGTATTCGATCCAATGGACCTTGACGCCCCATCTGGTTGAGCATTCGTGGACGAACCGCAGGGCTTCCTCGCGCTCCTTACCGGTGTTTATGAAGCACACATACACGTCATCGGGCAGCGTCCCGCCATAGGCCTGCAAGATACGCCAGAGCATGTAGGCACTGGTCCGCCCACCGCTGAACGAGATGAGCGCAGGGCCGGTGATGAAGAAGGGCTCGTCCGCCCGCCCCGTCACAGCGATGCTTCCATGGGATGGGCGGGGCGAAGGGCGCGCATCCAGCGGCGCTTTGGTTCGGGGCGAACTGCGGGCGAGCGGCGGCGCGATGGCCGGTCATGCTCACCGCCAGCGGTCATGCCCTGATCGACAAAGCCAGCAGCTCGCAGGGACGCGCCGCATTCACCGGGCAGCGTGTAGGTCCATGCCTCCCGATAACCGAGCGCGCGAGCTGCATCGCAAAGGCTGCGGTAGATCATCGTGCACGCTGGCGCGGGGTGGAGATTGCCCTTGCTGTCGCGAACGCGGGGCAACGGCTTGGCGGCCACGCGGCTGATGACGACACGGCCCGTTCCCTGCCAGACGCGCGGAGGGTTGCCAGCAATGCCGATCGCTACCGTGCCGTGATCATCCCAAACAGACGTTGCGAACAGGCCGCCTTGCACGTTGGGCAAGTGGCGGTGGACTTCGCGGCACCATGCCCGAGCAGCCTTCACGCTCGACGGGCGGACAAAGTATCCCCCGCTCATCGCGCTTCTCCCCGTGTGGAGAGGGGGAGGAAAGTTTTCCCGGCACCAGCTAAGCCCTTGATTCCCAAGGTAGCGGTTTTCCGCGCTGAAAATGGTAAATCCTTTGCTTCCCAAATGTGTCGGCTTAGCTTACAGTTCACCATATTGTCCGCGCGCCGGATCGCCGATTTGCGCCGCTGGCACGCCCCTTGCTTCGGATGATGGCGATGCTGAAAAAGATCGGACGGCTGTTCATTATCAAGACGCGCTTCGAGGCGTGCCTGATCATCTATGCGCTGGCGATGGGGGCGATGGCGCGGGGGACCGCCTATCTGCACGAATATCCGGGGCTGGGCGGCAAGCTGTTGATGGCCGCGTGCAGCGGGTCGGTGTTCCTGGCGGGGGCGAAGATCTTCGACTGCCTGCGCCACGAAAAGGCCGCGCGCGAGGCGGAGGCGCTGTCCCGGTCCGCGACATAGCGCCCGCGCGGGGTTTCGCGCGCCGCCGCGCTGTGGCAAGGCGTGCGCGATGAGCAGGATCGCCGGGCAGCCCCTTGTCAGTACCGAACATGTGTCGGGCCTGAGCCTGCGCGTCGCGCGCTGGCGGGCCGGGGTGCCGGGCGCGCCGCTCTTGTTCCTGAACGGCATCGGCGCCGATATCGCCGCCGCCGCGCCGCTGCTCGCGCAGATAAGCGGGCGCGAGGTATGGACGCTCGACATGCCGGGGGTCGGCGGCTCGCCCGACGCGCTGATGCCCTATGGCGCGCCGACGATGGCCGCGAGCGTGATGGAGATCGCCGAGCGGCTGGGGCACGCGCGGCTCGACCTCGCGGGGTTCAGCTGGGGCGGCGCGCTGGCGCAGCAGGTCGCGGTGCAGTTTCCGGGGCGCATCCGCCGCCTGATCCTGATGGCGACGACGCCCAGCGTGTCGGCGCCGGGGATCGGCTGGGCCGCGCTGCTCGACGACGACATGCTGGCGAGCGGGCTCAAGCTGCCGACCGCGACCCCGCTCGGCCTCGCCTATCAGGCGGCGGCGATGGCGGGCTGGTCGAGCGCGGCGATGCTGCCGAGGCTGCGCAACGTGCCGACGCTGATCCTGATGGGCGAGCGCGACGGCGTGGTTCCCGCATGCCACGGCCAGGCCATCGCCGAGCTGATCGACGGCGCCGAGCTGGAGGTGGTGCCGGGATCGCACCTTTTCCCCTTCACCCACGCCGCGGCGGTCGCGGCGCGGATCACGGCGTTTCTGGACCGACGGCCGGCGGCGAAGCGGCAAGCCGCCGCTTGAGGAAATCCGCGATCGCCGCGGCGGTCGCGTCGGGCGCCTCCTCCATCGGCAGATGGCCGACGCCATCGAGCAGCACGACCTCCGACCCCGTAATGCGTTCGTGGAAGGTCTTGGCCGCGCTCGGGTTGATGAGGCGGTCCTGCCGGCCGAAGAGGATCAGGGTCGGCGCGGCGATGGCGCCGATGCGGTCCGCCATTTCGGGCTCACGGTCGAGAGTCGCGCGCAGCGAGGTCGCCTCGCGGTTGCCGGGAAAGCGCAGCAGCTCCCAATAGCGGTCGACCATCGCATCGTCGACGATGTCCTGCCGCGCGACCGAACCGCGCAGCGATGTCTCGACCAGCGCGCGCGGGGTGATCTGACCCGCGAGCCAGCGCCCGAACGGGTATTTCAGCACGCGGAAGCCGATGTTCGATGGCGCCGCCTTTTCGCCGGGGCGCAGCGGCATGCCCGCGGCGTCGAGCAGCAGCAGCGCGTCGACCCGATCGGGCTGCGCGAGCGCATAGCGCCACGCGACCCAGCCGCCCATCGAATTGCCGCCGAGGATGAAATGGTCGAGCCCCAGCTTCGCCGCGACGACGTCGACCGCGGCGCTCATCCCGGTCGCGCCATAATCGCGGTCGGGCGTCGCACCGGTCAGGCCGTGGCCGGGCAGGTCGAGGGTGACGATGCGATAGTCGCCGCCAAGCCGCTTCACCAGCGGTTCCCACGTCTGAAGGCTGGCGTTCGAGCCATGCAGCAGGATCATTGCCGGTCCGTCGCGGCGGCCCTGGTCGCGATAGTGGATGCGCTGCCCGGCGGGGCCGGCGGCGAAGGCCGCATGCGCGCCGCCATATTTGGCGATCATCGCGGCGCGGTCGGTATCGGGGGTGCGCAGCAACAGGAAGGCGACGAGGATCGCCAGCAAGGCCCCTAGCGGAATCAGGACGCGCTTGCGCCGCAGCAACGGGCGGCGCGGCGGCGGCGCCTCAAAATCATCGTCGTCGATCATTCCATCCTCCCCGACCCGCCTGCGACCCTAGCGGGCGGGGCGGCGGGGTCAATGCGCGGAAACTCTTTGGTATCGGGTCCCCTGCCCGGTGGTGATGCAGTTTGAAAGCAGGCGGGTGCTTTTGCTTTCTTCGTCACCCCGGACTTGATCCGGGGTGACGAGACATGGCCCCCTGCCCTTGCAACTTGCGGCTCGGGGAGTATCGCAGGGGGCGAGATACACGAAAAGCGGGAGAGTCCCCAATGTCCGATCTGCCCCCCTCCGAACCCCTGGTTCCCATCCCCGCCGAAGCAGCGGCGAACACCCATTGCAGCGCGGCCGATTACGACCGGCTCTATGCGCAGAGCATCGCCGATCCCGACGCCTTCTGGGCCGAGCAGGCACAGCGGCTCGATTGGGTGACGCCGCCGACGAAAATCGCGAACTGGTCGTTCGATCCGGTCGCGATCAAATGGTATGAGGACGGCGTCCTCAACCTCTGCCACAATGCGCTCGACCGCCATATCGCCGCGGGGCATGGGGAGCGGACCGCGATCATCTTCGAGCCCGACGCCCCCGACGGCGAGACGCGCCATATCAGCTATGCCGCGCTGCTCGCCGACGTGATCCGCTTCGCGAACACGCTGAAGAAAATGGGCGTCCGGAAGGGCGACCGCGTCACCATCTATATGCCGATGATCCCCGAGGGCGCGGTCGCGATGCTGGCCTGCGCGCGCATCGGCGCGGTGCACAGCGTCATCTTCGGCGGCTTCTCGCCCGACGCGATCGCCGGGCGGATCGAGGATTGCGCAAGCGACTGGGTGATCTGCGCCGACGAGGGGCTGCGCGGCGGCCGCATCATCCCGCTGAAGGCCAATGTCGACAAGGCGCTGGAGAAGGTGGCGGTGAAGGCGGTGCTCGTCATCGCCCACACCGGCGGCGACGTCGCGATGAAGGAAGGCCGCGACCATTGGTACGACGCGCTGTCGGCCGACGTCGATGCCGCCTGCCCGTGCGAGCCGATGGGCGCCGAGGATCCGCTGTTCATCCTCTATACCTCGGGCTCGACCGGCAAGCCCAAGGGGGTGCTGCACAGTATCGGCGGCTATGCGGTGTGGACGGCATCGACCTTTTTCTATGGCTTCGACTATCGCGCGGGCGAGATCTTCTGGTGCACCGCCGACATCGGCTGGGTCACCGGGCATAGCTATGTCGTCTACGGCCCGCTGATGAACGGCGCGACGACGCTGATGTTCGAGGGCATTCCCAACTATCCCGACCACGACCGCTTCTGGCGCGTCGTCGACAAGCATCGGGTCAACATTCTCTACACCGCGCCGACCGCGATCCGCGCGCTGATGCGCGAGGGCGATCATTATGTGACCCGCCATAATCTGTCGTCGCTGCGCCTGCTCGGCAGCGTCGGCGAGCCGATCAACCCCGAGGCGTGGCGCTGGTATCACCAGACCGTCGGCAAGGGGCGCATCCCCGTCGTCGATACCTGGTGGCAGACCGAGACCGGCGGCATCATGATCACCACCCTGCCCGGCGCGCACGCGATGCAGCCGGGGAGCGCGGGACGCCCCTTCTTCGGCGTCCGCCCGCAGCTCGTCGATGCCGAGGGCGGCGTGCTGGCCGACGAACAGAGCGGCGGCGTCGCCGAGGGCAATCTGTGCATGACGCATAGCTGGCCGGGGCAGGCGCGCACGCTTTACGGCGATCACGACCGCTTCGTGTCGACCTATTTTTCGACCTACAAGGGGAAATATTTCACCGGCGACGGCTGCCGCCGCGACGCCGACGGTTACTGGCGGATCACCGGGCGCGTCGACGACGTCATCAACGTGTCGGGGCACCGCATGGGCACCGCCGAGGTCGAAAGCGCGCTGGTGCTGCACGACCTGGTGGCCGAGGCGGCAGTGGTCGGCTTTCCGCACGACATCAAGGGTCAGGGCATCTACGCCTATGTGACGCTCAACGCCGGGATCGAGCCGACCGACGAGGTCGCCGCGGCGCTGAAGCAGCAGGTGCGCACCGAGATCGGCCCGATCGCCACCCCCGACCATATCCACCTGACCCCCGCGCTGCCCAAGACGCGCAGCGGCAAGATCATGCGCCGCATCCTGCGCAAGATCGCGGAGAATGACTTCGGGTCGCTGGGGGACACCTCGACGCTGGCCGATCCGAGCCTGGTCGACGGGCTGATCGAGGGGCGGCGGAACAGGTGATCGTCTCCCCTCCCGCTTGCGGGAGGGATCGGGGGAGGGTCTGTCAAAGAGGCGCGCGCTGAAACATGCCCTCCCCTAGGACGGATCGACATTCAGCTCTGGCGACCTGCAAATGGCGGCTTTCCGCGCTTCCGGTGCTCACGTGCAAAAAGCACGCTGCGCTCCGGGTCGCGGAAACCCACCATTTTGGCTCGCCATCGTCTGAATGCCGATCCGTCCTAGTCCCCTGAATCTGAAGGTCTCTGCATTGATTTCGTCATCCCGGGCTTGACCCGGGATCCCGCTTTTCTTCGGTCCGTGCGCGAAAGGAAGCGGGACCCCGGGTCAAGCCCGGGGTGACGGTGATGACAGGAACTTCGATTCCACCATGCTGCCCCCCCCTCCCGCAAGCGGGAGGGGGATGTCAGAAATGAAAGTCCGGCAGCTCGGCCAGCGCGATGCCCAGCGCCTCGGCCCAGCCGTCGGAGACGCTCTGATAATAGGGGTCGTCGCGTTCGAAGCGGCGTTCGCGCACGGTGGTGAAATCGTCGCGCGAATGGACCTTGAGGTCGATCGGCAGGTCGACCCCGGCATTGGCCTGGATCGTCGAATCGAAGGAGACGCAGAGCAGCTTCACCGCATCCTCGAACGACATGGCGGGATCGTAGGAACGCACGATCATCGGGCGGCCATATTTGGTCTCGCCGATCTGGAAGAAGGGATTGTCCTCGCCCGATTCGATGAAATTGCCCTCGGGATAGATCATGAACAGGCGCGGTTCGGAGCCCTTGATCTGCCCGCCGACGATCAGCGAGGCGCGGAAGATCGATTCGGCCATCGGCCCTTCGTCGCCATAGCGCATGACGATGCCGCGCAGCGTCTCGCCGATCGTCATCGCGACCTGGAACATCGACGGCGCGGCGAGGATCGAGGGGTGACGCTCCTGCGGCGCCTTGGTCCGTTCGTCGAGCAGGCTGACCACCGCCTGCGTCGTCGCGAGATTGCCCGCCGACATCAGCGTGATGACGCGCTCGCCCGGCACGTGCCAGCTCCGCATCTTGCGGACCTGCGAGATATCGTCGACGCCGGCGTTGGTGCGGGTGTCCGACATGAACACCAGCCCCGTGTTCAGGCGCATTCCGACGCAATAGGTCATCGTTCCCCTTGTCCTCCCTTGCGCCCCCTGCGGCTTGCCGGCCCGCCCTATTGCTGGACCTGCAACTGGACAACCAGATTTTCCTGCGCCGCGCCATAGCGCATGCCGCGAACCGGGGCGGCATCCCGATAGTCGAGCCCCGTCGCGACGCGGATATAGCGCTGGTCGGGCGAATGGCCGTTGCTGATATCGAAGCCGATCCAGCCGATATGGTCGAAATGCGCCTCCGCCCACGCATGGGTCGCATCCTGCTGCGTCCGGTCGTTCATCATCAGATAGCCCGAGACATAGCGCGCCGGATGGCCGAGGTGACGCATCGCGGCGACAAAGATATGGGCATGGTCCTGGCAGACCCCGCCCTCGCCCGCCAGCGCCTGCTCGGCCGTGGTGTCGGCATCGGTGATCCCGGCGCGCCAGGGCAGCCGGTCGAGGATCAGCGCCGACAGCGCGTGCGCGCGCTCGATATCGGAGGCGAAGTCGCGGCCGAGATTCGCGGCCAGCGAGCGGACCTGCCGTCCGGCGCGGGTCAGCGGGGTCGGACGCAGGAAGGTCCACAGCGGCATCGCGCCGCGGTGCGCGCCGATCACGCCGTCCCACGTCACCAGCTCGACCTCCCCGGCGCAGCGGATGACCAGGTCCGGCGTGCCGCTGTCGACCGCGACCAGATCGACGCCATTGCCATGATGGTCCGTATAGTGGAGCTGCCGCGATCCGCCCTCGACCTCGACCGTCCAGCCGTGGATCAGTTGCTGCCCCGGCCGCTCCTTCGGCGTCAGGCGAAGCTGTTGCAGCGCATAGGCGACATGGCCGTCGAAATGATAACGGGTGGTGTGATCGACAGTCAGGCGCATGGTCACTCCACGAAGCGGTAATCGCGCTCGACCTGCCGGGCGAGCGCGGCGTTGGCGGTCAGGAAGCCGCGCAGATATTCGTGCAGCCCGCCGTCGAAGATCGACTGGATCGGCCCGGCGAGCCGTTCGCAGCACAGCGCGGCGGCCATCCGCCCCGCCTCTGTCTCCTCGGCATAGATATGCTGGATCTGCCCCAGATGCTCCGCCATCCGCTCGCAGCAGAAGGCAAGGCTGCGCGGCATCTGCGCATAGAGGATCAGGAATTCGGCGATCTTGAGCGCGCTGATCTCCGCGCCGTAGAGCCAGCGATAGGCGCGGTGCGCCGAGACCGAGCGCAGGATCGTCTCCCACTGCACATTGTCGATCGAGCTGCCGATGTGCGCGACCGAAGGCAGGAGCAGATAATATTTGACGTCGAGGATGCGCGCGGTGTTGTCGGCGCGCTCGAGGAAGGTGCCGAGCTGCGCGAAATGAAAGCCGTCGCCGCGCAGCATCGTGCCCGTCAGCGCGCCGCGCACCTGCCCGTTCTGGCGCCGGATCGTCGCCAGCACGTCGGGCAGGTCGTCCTCGCGCACCTGCCGTTTCAGCAGCGCGACCAGCGTCATCCAGCCCGTGTTCACCGCCTCCCACACTTCGCGGGTCAGATAGGTGCGCGCGGTGCGGGCATTGTCGCGCGCCTGCTTGACGATCGACAGGATGCTCGACGGATTGGCGGGATCGCGGAGCAGATAGTCGACGACATGCGCCGAGGTGAAATCGGCATTCGCCGCCATATAGCCCTGCGCCACCCCGGCGGTTTCGAGCACCGACTTCCATTCGGCGGGCGCGGTCGCCGAGCGGGTGAGCGCAATGCGGAACCCCGCGTCGATCAGGCGGGCGGTATTTTCGCTACGCTCGAGATAGCGCGCCATCCAGAAGAGCGAGCCGGCGGTTTTACCTAGCATGCCCGCCCCTTCATCCCCTCCCGCTTGCGGGAGGGACAGCGAGGTTTGGCAGCTTGCTGCCTAGCCGCAGCGGGGTGGGCAGCGACGTTGCAATGGCCCACCCGGCTGCGACTAGCGAGCAAGCTCGCAAGTCTCGCTGCCCCTCCCGCAAGCGGGAGGGGGTTGGAGCGCGCCCACGAGACAAACGCCACCCCCATCAATCCTCCAGCACCCACGTATCCTTGGTCCCGCCGCCCTGGCTGCTGTTCACCACCAGCGAGCCCCGGGTCATCGCGACGCGGGTCAGGCCGCCGGGGGTGATGGTCAGGCCCTGCGGCGACATCAGGACGAAGGGGCGCAAATCGACGTGGCGCGGGGCGAGGCCAGCCCTGGTGAAGATCGGCACGGTCGAGAGCGACAGCGTCGGCTGCGCGATATAATTGCCCGGATTGGCCTCCAGCTTGGCGCGGAAGGCCGCGATCTCCTTCTTGCTCGCGGCGGGGCCGACGAGCATGCCGTAACCGCCCGAGCCGTGGACCTCCTTCACCACCAGCTCGGGCAGGCGATCGAGCACCTCGCGCAGATGCTCGGCGTCCGAACAGCGCCACGTCGGCACATTGGGCAGCAGCGCCTTTTCGCCGGTATAGAATTCGATGATGTCGGGCATGTAGCTGTAGAGCGCCTTGTCGTCGGCGATCCCGGTGCCCGGCGCGTTGGCGATGGTGATGCCGCCGGCGCGATAGACGTCCCAGATGCCCGGCACGCCGAGCAGCGAGTCGGGACGGAAGTTCAGGGGATCGAGATAATCGTCGTCGACGCGGCGATAGAGGACGTCGATCGGGCGATAGCCCTGCGTGGTCCGCATCGCGATGCGCCCCGCGACGACGCGCAGGTCGTGTCCTTCGACCAGTTCGGCGCCCATCTGATCGGCGAGGAAACTATGCTCGAAATAGGCGCTGTTGTGGATGCCCGGCGTCAGCACCGCGACGGTCGGCGTGCCCTTGCAGGCGGGCGGCGCGCAGGCCGACAGCGATTTCAGCAGATTGATCGGATAGTCGCCGACCTCGCGCACCGCGACGCGGGCGAAGAGCTCGGGGAACATCTGGAGCATCGTCTCGCGATTCTCGAGCATGTAGGAGACGCCCGAAGGGGTGCGGGCATTGTCCTCCAGCACGTAGAATTCGTCGGCACCGGTGCGCACGATGTCGATGCCGCTGATATGGGTATAGACGCCGCCGGGCGGGTCCATGCCCATCATCATCGGCAGGAAGGCGTCGTTGCGCGCGACGAGATCGGTGGGCACGCGGCCGGCGCGCAATATTTCCTGGCGATGATAGATGTCGTGAAGAAAGGCGTTGAGCGCGCGCACCCGCTGTTCGATCCCGCGCGCGAGGCGGCGCCACTCGCCCGCCGCGATGATCCGCGGCACGACATCGAAGGGGATCAGCCGCTCGTCGCCGCCGTCGGCGCCATAGACGTTGAAGGTGATGCCGATGGTGCGGAAAAAAGCCTCGGCCTGCTGCGCCTTGCGGTGGATGCGCGCGGGTTCCTCGCCGTCGAACCAGTCGCGAAATTCGCGATAGGGCGCCCGAACCTCGCCCCCTTGGCCCTGCATCTCGTCGAAGAAGCGAATGAAGCCGGTCCTTTCCGCAGCACGCCGTCACGCACCGCACGCGACGGCGGCGCCCACTTGTTCCAACTGCTGCGCTGCCCGCCGGCTTCACGGCCGCCAAGCTTGTGGGATGGATGCTAGCACCGCTGCGCGGGAAGGCAAGATATCTGAAAGCCGGCGGAAATCGAATTGGCTTGCCGCCGGCCCCCCGCCCTATAGAGGGAGAAGGATCGTTCGCCGGGAGTAGCCCCATGTCCTTGTCCGTCATCTTCCTCACCGCCCTGCTCGCCGCGAGCGCCGAGCCGGCGGCCTGCTCCGCGCCCGCGGACCTTTCCGCGACACCGCTCGCCGGCTGGACCGCGGCGGACGGCGACACGGGCGCCGCGATCGTGCCGGGGCAGCCGGTCACGCTAGCGATGGCGGACGGCGCGGCGGCGCGGACGCTGACCGTCGACGCCGCGGGCCGCTACGGCGTCGCCGCCGACGGGCGGGTGTGGATCGACCTGGTCGCCGACGGCAAGCCGCTGACCTCGGCCGAGCACGGGCATGGGCCGGATTGCTCGGGAATCCGCAAGATCGTCTGGTTCGATCTGGTGCCGGGGACCTATGAGCTGGCGCTGTCGAAGGCGACGGCGGAGCGGGTGCGCGTGCTGGTCGTGCCGGGACGTTGAGGGGCCGCCTGAATCCGACCATTCCACCCATCGTCATTCCCGCGAAAGCGGGATTCCCGCTTTCGCGGGAATGACGATGTTTGGGATTGATGGCGGCTTTGACAGCAGCCGCCCGCCCTGCCCACTCCGCTGCGACCAGGGCGCAAGCGCCCAAGTCTCGCTGCCCCTCCTCCCGCTCGCGGAAGGGGCGAAGCCCGGTTACAGCGCCCCGTGGCAGTGCTTGTATTTGCGGCCCGAGCCGCAGGGGCATGGGGCGTTGCGGCTGATTTCCAGGCCCGCATAGGGGTTTTCGCCCTCGGGCAGGTCGGGGCGCGGGGCGGCCATCGGCGGGAGGGTGTCGGCGATCAGGCCGAGCGCGCCGCCGTCGATGTCGGCGCTGTTGTCCTCGCCCGTGAAGGGGTCGATGTGGGTGGTCAGGAAATCGGGCAGGTCGGGGAGCGGCATCGGCTCCGGCTCCTGGAACTGGAAGTCGATCCGCGCGACGGTGCGCGTCACATCCTCGCGGATATTCTGCAGCATCCGCTCGAACAGCGCGAAAGCCTCCGCCTTATATTCGTTGATCGGCTGCTTCTGCGCATAGGCGCGCAGGAAGACGACCTGACGCAGCGCGTCCAGGGTCGAAAGATGCTCCTTCCAGTGATGGTCGAGGGTCTGGAGCAGGATCGATTTCTCGATGCCCCGCCACGTCTCGGGGTCGACCTGCGCCGCCTTTGCGGCGGCCGCGGCGTCGGCCATCTCCTGAATGCGTTCCTCGAAGATTTCGGAATCGACCGCATCCTCCTGCATCCAGTCGTCGATCGGCGGCGACAGTTCGAGGATATCGGCGATGCGCTCTTTCATGCCCGCGATATCCCATTGCTCGGGATAACTGCCCGGCGGGCAGGCGTCGGCGACGATCGAATTGACCGTTTCGGCGCGCATCGCGGCCATTGCGTCGTCGACGGTTTCGCTGTCGATGATCTCGCCGCGCTGTTCGTAGATGACCTTGCGCTGGTCGTTCATGACGTTGTCATATTCGACGACCTGCTTGCGGATGTCGTAGTTGCGCGCCTCGACCTTCTTCTGCGCGGTCTCGATCGCCTTCGACAGCCATTTCGAACCGATCGCCTCGCCGTCCTCGAGATTCTTGTTCATCATCTTGGCGAACAGCGTGTCGGGGCCGAAGATGCGGAGCAGGTCGTCGTCAAGGCAGAGGTAGAATTTCGACAGGCCGGGGTCGCCCTGACGCCCCGAACGGCCGCGGAGCTGATTGTCGATGCGGCGGCTTTCATGGCGCTCGGTCGCGAGGACGAACAGGCCGCCCGCAGCGCGCACCGCCTCGCGTTCGGCCGCGACCTCTTCGGTGATGCGCGCGATCGCGGCCTCGCGCTCGGGGCCTTCGGGCATGTCGCGAAGCTCGTCCTCGATGCGGAATTCCTCGCTGCCGCCGAGCTTGATGTCGGTGCCGCGGCCCGCCATGTTGGTGGCGATGGTCACGGCGCCGGTACGGCCCGCCTGTGCGACGATATGCGCCTCACTCTCGTGGAAGCGCGCGTTGAGGACGCTGTGCGGCACGCCTTCCTTTTCGAGATAGGAAGAGAGCAGTTCCGATTTCTCGATCGACACGGTGCCGACGAGCACCGGCTGGCCGCGTTCGTTCGCCTCGCGGATCGTGCGCGCGATGGCGCCGAACTTGTCGGTGATGTTCTTGTAGAATTCATCCTCTTCGTCGCGCCGCGCGATCGGGCGGTTCGTCGGGATGGTGACGACGTTCATCTTGTAGATTTCGAAGAATTCGGCCGCCTCGGTCGCCGCGGTGCCGGTCATGCCGCTGAGCTTGGGATACATGCGGAAATAATTCTGGAAGGTGATCGAGGCGAGCGTCTGGTTCTCGGGCTCGATCTGCACGCCTTCCTTGGCCTCGACCGCCTGGTGCAGGCCGTCGGACCACCGGCGGCCGTCCATCATGCGGCCGGTGAATTCGTCGATGATGACGACCTTGCCGTCCTTGACGATATAGTCGGTGTCGAGCTTGAACATCACGATGGCCTTGAGCGCCTGGTTGACGTGATGGACGATCTGGGTGTTCTCGATATCGTAGAGGTTGCTGCCCTGGAGCAGACCCGCGGCCTCGAGCAACCGCTCGACATGCTCGGTGCCCTCTTCGGTCAGGCTGATCGACTTCGTCTTCTCGTCCTTTTCATAATCCTCTTCGTCGAGCTGGTGGACCACCTCGTTGACGCGGATATAGAGTTCGGACTTGTCGTCGGTCGGGCCCGAGATGATGAGCGGGGTGCGCGCCTCGTCGATCAGGATCGAATCGACCTCGTCGACGATGCCGAAGTTGAAGGGACGGTGGACCATCTGCGACCGCTCGAACTTCATATTGTCGCGCAGATAGTCGAAGCCGAGCTCGTTGTTGGTCGCATAGGTGATGTCGCTGTCATAGGCCTCGCGCCGCTGCATCTCGTTGAGGTTCGGCACGATGACGCCGGTGGTCAGGCCCAGGAAGCCATAGACCTGGCCCATCCATTCGGCGTCGCGGCGGGCCAGATAGTCGTTGACGGTGACGACATGGACGCCCTTGCTTTCGAGCGCGTTCAGATAGCAGGGCAAGGTCGCCATCAGCGTCTTACCCTCGCCCGTCGCCATCTCCGCGATCTCGCCGCGGTGGAGGACGATGCCGCCGATCATCTGCACGTCGAAATGGCGCATCCCCAGCGTGCGCCGCGCCGCCTCGCGCACCGTGGCGAAGGCTTCGGGAAGAATGTCGTCGAGCGTCTCGCCGGCGGCGAGCCGTTCGCGGAACTTCGGCGTCTGCGCCTGCAGCGCGGCATCGTCGAGCGCCTCCATCTGCGGCTCGAAGGCGTTGATCTTGTCGACGATCTTGCGGAGCGAGGCGACGTAGCGGTCGTTGGACGAGCCGAAGAGGCTTTTGGCAATGCTGCCGAACATGGCGGTTTTCCTTGGATATCTGTGCTGGAGCGGCGGCGCGAACGCCGCAAGGGCCGCACGGAGCGGCCGCGAAACGGAGGTCAGGCGCGGATCGCCCGGCGCGAAGCTATTCGAGCGCGCGCTCGAACCGGCCGAGAATGCCCGGCAGATAGGGAGGCGCCGGACGTGCCGGCTTGCGGCAGGTGCAGGACGCGCGGCGCGTCGGCGTCGGGTCGGCGGGACGGCGCGCCTTGTCCGCATTGTCGGACTGGTTCGCCGTCTCCGCGAGCAGGACGAGCGCGCCCATCGCCACCGGCGTCGCCGGTGCCGCCTGCGCGCGATCGGCGCCGGCAAGGCCGGTCAGCAGCGCGAGCAAGGTCAGGATCAAACGCAAGTGATGCCCCTCTTACGGTTCAGCGCGCACAGGATGCACGCTGGCGGCTGAACATAGGGTGAAAGGGGCGCGGCGTCCAGAGGCCGCGCTACGGCGAAGCGGCCGGGTCGGCGGGATCGCTTCCGCCGGCGGAAGGATCGCGGACCGCTGTTCCCGCGCGGTCCAGTATCTGGCGGCCGAAATCCTCATAAAGAAACTGATTCTCGATCGTCTGGCACGGCAGCATGCGATCGGGTTGCCAGGCGGAGCCGAGCTCGCGCCGCGGGCAGTCGCCGTCGCGTTCGATCAGGATCGTGATGGCGGCATTGATGGGCTCGCCCGAGCCTTTGCCGATATAGGTCGCGGTACCGAGCAGGCGGTCAGTTGCGCGATCTTTGGCGGACACCGTCCAGTCGACATGGGTCGCGCGCTGCTTGATCGCGCGGCAGGTCAGCGCATCGACATGGCTGAGGCCGGGAATGTCGCATGCCGGCGCCGCGGACGCCGCGCGGGACATCCGCGGGGCCGCCGGCTCCCGCGCCGGTCCGCCCGTGGGGACAGTGCGCGCGAGCGGGGCCGCGCCGGTCCGCGGGGCCGCGTGCGCGGGCTCGACCGGCGCAGCCGCGGCCCCGATCGGCGCCGATGCCGAAGGCGTCCCCGATGCCAGCGCCGCAACGACCGCCAGCCATTTGATCCCCCTAATCGAGTCCAGGATTCAGTTCCTTCACTTCCAGTAGAAAGCTCTTCGGCTTCTTGAAGAACTGGCTTTGACGATTGACCTTCAGCCCGACGATCTCGGCGAGCTCCATTACGAAATGGATGCAGTTGCGGGTGCCGAGATCATAGCTCGGCTGCCGCGCATCCTGCCACGCGCGCACCCGGTCGAGCAGGCGGCCGTATGTCGCGTCGTCGACGGTGACGCTGAACTGCTTGTCGCTGCCCGCGATATATTTGGCCTCCTTGGTCTGGACATAGCCCTTGACCGCGCCGAACAGGATCGCCGGGCTGACCGTCCTCGCCGTGAAGCCGTAATTATAGTCGACCGCCTGACCGGTCGCATCGACCCGCCCTTTCAGCGTGACGAAAGCGTGCGGGAAACGCTCGCCGAAATCATGGCTGTAGAAGCTGACGACGACCTTGGCCTGGACCGGACCGGCGATGCCGAGGGCGAGCGCGAAGAGCGCGGCGAGCAGCAGGCGCAGGCGATTCATGCCGCGCTGCTTGCCAGCGGCGGCGCAGCTTGCCAAGCCCCCGCGGGGACTCTCCTTCTCCCCGTCACCCCGGACTTGATCCGGGGTCCCGCTCAGCGGCGTCCGAAAAGCGGGACCCCGGATCAAGTCCGGGGTGACGAAGCAGGCAGAACCACGCCGCAGCTTTTCAAACCACGCGCGCCATTGTCCCTTGACCTTTGACCCGGCTTCGCATCTTGTCCCGCTGACATCGATGTAAGGAGGTGCGGGGTGACACGAAAGGCGATCTTCATCACCGGCGGCGGATCGGGCATCGGGCGGGCGACGGCGCGGCATTTCGCGGGCCGGGGCTGGTTCGTCGGGCTCGCCGACGTCAACGCGCAGGGGATCGACGAGACCGCCGCGCTGCTGCCCGAGGAGGCGTCGTCGCGCCACGTCATGGACGTGCGCGACCGCGACCAGTGGGCGAAGGCGCTCGCCGATTTCGCGACGGCGAGCGGCGGCCGGCTCGACGTGCTGTTCAACAACGCCGGCATCGGGTCGGGCGGCCAGTTCCTGGACATGGAATCGCAGGAGGCCGACCGGCTGATCGCGATCAATTTCGGCGGTGTCGTCAACGGCATCTACAGCGCGATGCCGTTGCTGCGCGCGACGCCGGGGTCGACGATCCTGAACACCGGGTCGGCGTCGGGATTCTATGGCGTCGCGGGGCTCGCCGTCTATTCGGCGACCAAATTCGCGGTGCGCGGGCTGACCGAGGCGCTGGAGATCGAATTTTCCAAACATGGGATCAAGGTGCGCTCGCTGATGCCGGGCTTCATCGATACGCCGCTGCTCGACCAGGTCAGCGCCGACAGCAACGAACCGGCGCGGAGCCGCCTGGCGGCCGGCGGCTTCGAAATCTCCCCCGTCGACGACGTCGCGCGCGCGGCATGGGACGCGGTCCACGGGAACCGGGTGCATGTGCCGGTCGGCAAGATGGCGAAGCGCCTGTCGCGCCTCGCGCGCTTCTTTCCGGGGCTGATCGCGAAACAGTCGAAGAAGATCGACGGGCTGGGCGCGGCGGGGCGCTGAGGAGCTGGGATGGGAAGCAGACATTCGAAAATCGAAGCGGCCTCCCCTCCCGCAAGCGGGAGGGGCAGCGAGGCTTGCGAACTTGTTCGCTAGCCGCAGCGGGGTGGGCCATTGCAACGTCGATGCCCACCCCCGACCCCTCCCGCAAGCGGGAGGGGAGAAGCATGACAGCTAGCGGTCGTTTTCCCCTGACCGCCGTCCTGATCTGACTTAGACATTTCAATCGGCGAAAGAAAACAGGGAGGGTCAGATCGCCGCTACCGGTCGCCGCCAGCTCCGCAATCCACCGTGCCGCTGCCGACGTTGCGTACCGTGCACACCGGCCGGCCAAGCACCACGGTCTTGCCGACGCCGCGCGCGGTGACGGTCGCGCTTTTGGTCGCGTTGAACAGATGATCGCCGGCGCCTTCGCTGTCGCTCTTCAGGTCGCCGACCGCCAGCTTGCCGGCATCGACCGAGCCCGCGCCGGAGAGCAGCATGTTCGCCTGCTTCGCCTCGCCGCCGAGGGTCATGATGCCGTTGCCGATCACCGCGACCTCGAGCCGGTCGGCGTCGATGCTCTCGACGGTCAGGCGGCCGGGGCCGCGGAGGCCGATGGCGACGCGGGCGCCGCGCAGCCGGTCGATGGCGAGCGAGCCCGCCCCGGCGAGCATCGCCGAGGCAAGGCCCGCGGCGTTGACGCGGACGAGCACCGGCGCCGCGCCCTTGCCCTTTTCCCCGTCGCCGGCGAAGCGCCGCATCTTGATGATCAGCTTGCCGTCGCGCGCCTCGACCAGCAAGCGGTCGAGCGCGTCCTGCGGGCCGCTGGCGACCGCGCTCACCGGCGCGCGCGCGCTGACCTCGACCGTCACGTCGGCGTCGACCTCGATACTCTCGAAGCTGGGGAGGCCATAGCGTTTCTCGGCGGCGGTGGCCGGGGCGGCGCAGAGCAGGCCGGCGGCCGCGAGCGCGGCCCATCGCGAAAGGTGCGTCATGGGCCGTACTTACCCGGTTGCCGCACGGCGCGCCAGCACCGCTCTATTTGCAGTTGACGCTGCCCGATCCGGTCTTGCTGGTCGAGCAGGTCGCGCCGCCGGTAATCGTGACATCGCCCGAGCCGAGCAGGCTGACGTCGGCCTTGCCGGTCGCATTCGCCTCGACATCGCCCGATCCGGTGACCGAGACGTCGAGCGTCTGCGCAACGAGCCGGTCGGCGTCGATGTCGCCCGATCCGGTGACGTGGATTTTGCCCGATTCCGCGGTGCCGCCCTCGACGTCGAGGTCGCCCGAGCCCGCCATGGTCAGCTCCACGCGCTTCGCGATGAGCTTCGCGATCTTGAGCTCGCCCGATCCGGTCACCGCGGCCTCGACCGTGTCGCCGTCGGCGCTGTCGGCGACGATCGAGCCCGAACCGGTCAACTTGATCGTGCTGAGCCGGGGCATGGTGATCGCGATGTCGACATCGTCATGATCGCGGAAGCTCCAGCCGGTCCGCTTGCGCTCGATCGACAGCGTCGAGCCCTCGGTCTTGATCTCGAGCAGGTCGAGTTCGGCCTGCGGCCCCGTGGCGCCGATCGCGAAGCTGTCGCCCTGGCGGATCGTCACGTCATAGGGACCCGCGGCCTCGACGCCGGTGAAACCGCTAAGCGACCAGCTCTTGCTGCCCGCTGGCCCCGAATCGGCAGGACGGACATCGCCGCTGCGGTTTCCGCCGTCGCGGTCGCGGTCGGCGCCGTTGCAACCGCTCGCCGTCGCCAGCATCAGCGGCAAGATCGCCATCGTCCAGTTTCGCATCGCCAATCTCCTGTGTGTGTTATCCATATAACACGGGTGCCGGACGCCTGTCCAGCCCGCGCACGATCCAGTAGTGGGTCAATTTGAGTTTCCACCTGTGCATGGTTCGCGCACCTCTCTTTTCCCGTCACCCTGAACTTGTTTCAGGGTCCATGGCCCGAGCTTGCGACGAACGCGGCGCCGGATGAGAGAGCAGGCCATGGATGCTGAAACAAGTTCAGCATGACGAAGGGGGAAAGAGATTGGCTCTTTATCCAAGCGGAAATTCAAACTGACCCACTACCCACGATGCCAATGGCGCTTCGCCATCTTGTCGCCACCTTCGCGGTGCAGGGTGGATGCTTCTCCCCCGATCCGAAAGCCTGACGAGATGAGCGTAGCGTTCCGCCGCGAAAGCGACGACGAGCATAAGGAACCCGAATATGAGCTGCCGATCCCGGTCGGCGCCAACCTCGTCACGCCGCGCGGCGCGCGCCTGCTGGCCGAGGAGGTCGCGCGGCTGGAGCAGGCGGTCGCAGCGGCTTCGGACGACGAGGCGCGCAAGAAGCTGATGCGCCAGCTCCGCTATTTCGGCACCCGCAAGGCGACCGCCGAAATCCAGCCCGTGCCGACGGACGGTATCGTCGGCATCGGCAGCCGCGTCGCCTATCGCCTGAACGGGACCGAGCGCAGCGTGACTATCGTCGGCCACGACGAGGCCGACCCGGCCGCGCACCGTATCGCCTTCACCGCGCCGCTCGGCCGCGCGCTGATGGGCGCCGAGGCGGGCGAGACGGTCGAATTCCAGGGCCGCGAGGACGCGATCGCCGTCCTCGCCGCCACTGCCGACGCGGAGGTCATGGCATGAAGGACCGCTTCGAACGCCACAAGCAGCCGTGGACCGCGGCCGAGATCGACAAGCTGCACCTGCTCGCGAAGAAGGGCACGGCGCTGAAGGCGATCGCCAGGGCGCTGACGCGCAGCGAGGAATCGGTGAAGGCGCGCGCCAAGGCCGATGGCCTGAAGATCGCGAAGCTGCACTGACACATGATCGCGAAAAGCGCATCATTTATCCTTGCCCGTCATCCCGGCGAAAGCCGGGATCTCGACCTCGCGTTCAATTGCGCCGGCGAGATCCCGGCTTTCGCCGGGATGACGATTCAGGCAAATACATGCGCTGACCAGATCGCATGACCGTCGCCGATTACGACGCCATCGTGCTGGGTGCCGGCGCGGCCGGACTGATGTGCGCCGCAGTCGCGGGACAGCGCGGGCGGCGCGTGCTGCTGCTCGACCAGGCCGAGGCCGTGGGCAAGAAGATCCTGATTTCGGGCGGCGGGCGCTGCAATTTCACCAACATCCACACCGGTCCCGAACGCTATCTGTCGGCCAATCCGCATTTCGCCAAGTCGGCGCTGGCGCGCTACACCCCCGCGGACTTCATCACGCTTGTCGACGCCCATGGCATCGCGTGGCACGAAAAGACGCTGGGGCAGCTGTTCTGCGACGGGTCGGCGAAGGCGATCGTCGCGATGCTGATGGCGGAAGCCGCGAAGGGCGGGGTCGAGGTGCGCTGCGGCCAGCCGGTGCGCGAGGTCACGCATGCCGATGACGCCTTTCGGGTGCGCTTCGGGGACCAGCTTTTCACCGCACCCGCACTCGTCATCGCGACCGGCGGGCCGTCGATCCCCAGGATGGGAGCGACCGGTTTCGCCTACGACCTCGCACGCCAATTCGGGCTGAAGGTGGTCGAACCGCGCCCGGCGCTCGTCCCGCTGACGCTGGGCGGCGGCGATGTGCTGTTCCGCGACCTGTCGGGCGTCGCGACGCCGGTCGAGGCCCGCGCAGGCAAGGCGGCGTTCCGCGAGGCCGCACTGTTCACGCACCGCGGGCTGTCGGGGCCTGCGATCCTGCAGGTCAGCAGCTATTGGCGGCACGGCGAGCCGGTGACGATCGACTTTCTGCCCGATGCCGCGCCGGGCTGGCTGATCGAGGCGAAACGGGCGCGGCCGCGCGCGGCGATCGCGGCGACGCTGGGAAACGCCCTGCCCGACCGCCTCGCACAGGTGCTGGCCGAGCGGCTCGCGCTGTCCGGCGAACTCGGCGCGCGGAGCGACCGCAAGCTCGCCGACGCCGAAGCGCGGCTGAAGCGCTGGACCTTCCACCCCAACGGCACCGAAGGCTTCGCCAAGGCCGAGGTCACCGCGGGCGGTATTTCGACCGCTGGCCTGTCGTCGCAAACAATGATGGCCAAAAGCGTCGCGGGCCTCTATGCGGTCGGCGAAGCCGTGGACGTCACCGGATGGCTGGGCGGCTATAATTTTCAATGGGCCTGGGCCAGCGGATATGCGGCGGGACAGGCCCTTTAGGAAACGAACACCCTATCACCCTCGTCATGCCGGACTTGATCCGGCATCCATGGTCTGATGCTGCACTCTCGGGCCATGGACCCCGGATCAAGTCCGGGGTGACGATAATTTGGCGGCAACGCAGCGCCGCATGGAAATGAAGAATGTCTTTCGATCATCTTTCACCCCTCCTCGCGGAGGCGCTCGCCGCACGCGGATATGACGCGCTGACCCCGGTGCAGGCGCAGGTCGTCGAGCCCGAGGCCAGCGGCCGCGACCTGCTCGTGTCGGCGCAGACCGGGTCGGGCAAGACCGTCGCCTTCGGTCTCGCGATGGCCGACGAACTGTTCGACGACGGCCGCCTGCCCTTCGCGACCGCGCCGCTCGCGCTGATCGTCGCGCCGACACGCGAACTGGCGCTACAGGTCAGCCGCGAACTCGGCTGGCTCTATGCCCGGGCCGGCGCGCGGATCGCGACCTGCGTCGGCGGCATGGACGCGAGCCGCGAGCGCCGCACCCTCAATCAGGGCGTGCATATCGTCGTCGGCACGCCGGGGCGGCTTCGCGACCACCTCGAACGCGGCGCGCTCGACCTCGAAAGCCTGCGGGTCGCGGTGCTCGACGAGGCCGACGAGATGCTCGACATGGGATTTCGCGAGGACCTCGAGGAAATCCTCGACGCGACGCCCGAGACGCGCCGCACCCTGCTTTTTTCGGCGACGATCCCGAAGCCGATCGCCCAGCTCGCCAAACGCTATCAGAACAATGCCCTGCGTATCTCGACCGTCGGCGAGGATCGCGGCCATGGCGACATCGCCTATCAGGTCGTCACCGTCGCGCCCGCCGACATCGAAGGCGCGGTGATCAACCTGCTGCGTCTGCACGAGCCCGATACGGCGATGCTGTTCTGCGCGACGCGCGACAATGTCCGCCGCCTCCACGCGCGGCTGGTCAATCGCGGCTTCGCCGCGGTCGCGCTGTCGGGCGAGCATAGCCAGAACGAGCGCAACCACGCGCTGCAGGCGCTGCGCGACCGCCGCGCGCGCGTGTGCGTCGCGACCGATGTCGCCGCGCGCGGCATCGACCTGCCGAGCCTGAGCCTCGTCATCCATGTCGAGATTCCGCGCGACGCCGAGACGCTCCAGCACCGCTCGGGCCGCACCGGGCGCGCGGGGAAGAAGGGCACGGCGGTGCTGATCGTCCCCTATCCGCGCCGCCGCCGTGTCGACGGGATGCTGCGCGGCGCGCGCATCGAGGCCGAGTGGATGAATGCGCCGACCGCCGCCGACGTTCGCAAAAGGGATCAGGAACGGCTGATCGAGAAGCTGCTGGCCCCGGTCGAGCATGAGGCCGACGACCTCGAGCTTGCGCAGCGGCTGCTCGCCGAACGCTCGGCCGAGGATATCGCTGCCTCGCTCGTCCGCGCGCACCGCGCGACCATGCCGCCGCCCGAGGATCTGATCGACAATGGCCCGCCGCCGCGCCGCGAGCGAGGCGAACGCTTCGAGCGCGGGGACAGTCATCAGGATCGCGGCGAGCGCGGCCCGCGCCGCGAACAGTTCGACGACAGCGTCTGGTTCCGGCTCAACATCGGGCGCCGCCAGAATGCCGATCCGCGCTGGATCCTGCCCCTGCTCTGCCGCCGCGGCCATGTGACCAAGCATGAGATCGGCGCGATCCGTATCGGACCGAGCGAAACGCTGTTCAACATCCCGCTCGCCATCGCCGACCGCTTCGCCGAAGCGGTCCAGCGTAGCGCCAACGCCGACGGCGAGGACGAGAGCGGCGTCGCGATCACCCCGGCGCCGGGCGGCGCGGCCTACCCGCCGCGGCGCGAAAAGGCGCCGCGCAAGGGCGGCAAGCCCTTCGCAGGCGGCGGCAAGCCGGGCGGGTTCAAGGCGAAGCCGTTCGGGAAGGGGAAGGGGCGCGGGCCGGGAAAATAGACTTACTTCCCCCTCCCCTGAAGGGGAGGGGCAGCGAGACTTGGTCCGGCGAAGCCGGGCCTTAGTCGAGCGGGGTGGGGTCCATCGGCCTTGCGCAAGGCCGATGGACCCCACCCCAACCCCTCCCCTGAAGGGGAGGGGCTTTTATCGCTTCACTCTTGCGCCACTCCCCTTTCCGCCCCAAATCGGCGCGACAGCAGGAGAGCATGGCATGCAGGCGATCCAGGCCTTTATCGAGACGCAGGGCGGCCCCGAGGTCATCGACTGGCGCGAGGTGACGCTGGGCGCGCCCGGCCCTGGGCAGGCGCTCGTCCGGCAGAGCGCCATCGGGCTCAACTATATCGACATCTATCACCGCGACGGCACCTATCCGGTCGAGCTGCCCGGCGGGCTCGGGATGGAGGCGGCGGGCGAGGTGATCGCGGTCGGCGAGGGTGTCCACGGACTCCAGCCCGGCGACCGGGTCGCGACCTTCGGGCCGCAGCGGGACGCCTATGCGAGCGCGCGGATCGTCCCGGCGGCGTCGCTGTTCAAGCTGCCCGCGACCATCGACGACGAAACCGCCGCCGCGGCGCTGCTGAAGGCGTGCACGGTCGAGGCGCTCGTCGAACGCTGCGCGAAGGTCGAGGCGGGCTGGCCCGTGCTCGTCCACGCCGCGGCGGGCGGAGTCGGGCTGATCCTGATCCAGTGGCTGAAGGCGGTCGGCGCGACAGTGATCGGCACCGTCAGCACCGAGGCCAAGGAACAGGCGGCGCGCGACGCGGGCGCCGATCACGTCATCCGCTACAAGGAGGAAGATGTCGCCGCGCACGTCCGCGAGATCACCGACGGGCAGGGTGTGCCCGTGACCTTCGACGGCATCGGCATGGCGACATGGGAGGTGTCGCTGAAAGCCACCGCGCGGCGCGGGCTGATCGTCAGCTATGGCAATGCCGGCGGGCCGGTGCGCGGGGTCGATCTGGGCGTGCTCGCGCGCCACGGGTCGCAGTTCGTCACCCGGCCGACGCTGTTCGACTATTATCTGGACCCCGGCGAACGCGCGGCGGGCGCGGCCCGCGTGTTCGAGATGATCGGCGAGGGCAAGGTCGCGGTGACCGTGGGCCAGCGGTACGGGTTACAGGATGCGGCGCGGGCGCAGGCCGATCTGGAGGCGGGGCGGACGACGGGGTCTACATTGTTGATTCCGTAGTACAGCTAGCCCCCTCCCGCTTGCGGGAGGGGCAGCGAGACTTGCGAGCTCGCTCGCTAGTCGCAGCGGGGAGGGTTCAGCAACGCCACATGCCCTCCCCCAACCCCTCCCGCAAGCGGGAGGGGAGTCGTTACCCCTTCAAACGTTCGGCATGCCACGCGACATGCTCGGCCATGAAGGTCGAGATGAAATAATAGCTGTGGTCGTAACCCGACTGCATCCGGATCGTCGCTTTCTGTCCGGCGCGCTCGCACGCCTCTGCCAGCAATTCGGTCTTGAGTTGCTCGGCGAGGAAATTATCGGCGTCGCCCTGATCGACGAGCAGGTCGGGGAGCCGCGCGCCGGCCGCGATCAGCGCGCAGGCGTCGTAGGCTCCCCACGCCTCGCGATCCTCGCCCAGATAGCCCGCCAGCGCCTTCTCGCCCCACGGACACCGCATCGGCGCGACGATCGGGGAGAAGGCCGAGACCGAGCGGAAGCGGTCGGGCGTGCGCAGCGCGACGGTCAGCGCGCCATGTCCGCCCATCGAATGGCCGGTGATCCCCTGCCGCGTCAGGTCGGCGGCGGGGAATTCGCGCAGGATCAGCGAGGGCAGCTCGTCCTCGACATAGGAGCGCATGCGATAATGCCGCGCCCACGGCTCTTCGGTCGCATCGACGTAAAAGCCGGCGCCGAGGCCGAAATCCCACGCGCCGTCGGGATCGTCGGGCACGCCCTCGCCCCGCGGGCTGGTGTCGGGGGCGACGAAGATCAGGCCGTGCCGCGCGCAGGCGGCGCGATATTCGCCCTTCTCCATCACATTGGCGTGGGTGCAGGTCAGCCCCGAGAGATACCAGAGCACGGGCAGCGCCGCGCCCTCGTCATGGTCGGGGACGAAGACCGCGAAAGTCATGTCGGTGCCGGTCGTGTCGCTCCGGTGCCGGTAGACGCCCTGCGTGCCACCGTGGCTGCGGTTGGTCGAGACGGTTTCGAGGGTCATCGGACGTCCTGCATCGGGATGGGGGCGGTCCGCGGATCATGGCCCCAATGGCGGAGCAGGTCCAGTATCGCCGCGCCGGACAGCCCCAGCGTTCCGGTGTTGCGCAGCGGATGGACGTTGACGCGATCCTCCGCTGCGAGCGCCGCGTCGAGAATCACCGCGATGCTGCCCGGCTGCGCGTTGATCGCGGCGAGCGGGGTCACCGATCCCGGCGCAATGCCGAGCAGGCGCTGCATGTCCTCGGCCTTGCCGAAGCTGACGCGCTTGCAGCCGATGGCGGCGGGGAGCGCCTTCAAATCCACCCGCGCCTCGGCCGGCACGGTGACGAGCCAGAAGGCGCCGGCGGCGTCCTTCAGGAACAGATTCTTGGTGTGGGCACCCGGAATCGCGGCGTTCACCGCGTCACTCTCAGCGACCGTGAACACCGCGACATGTTCGTGCGCGGCGAAGGGGATGGCAAGCGCCTTCAAATCCGCCATCAGGCCCGCTTCGCCGCGCATGATCGTCCCTACAGCCGGTGCAGCGCGCAGAGCTTGTTGCCCGACGGGTCGCGCAGATAGGCGAGATACATCTTCATGCCGCTGCCTTCGCGCACGCCCGGCGGGTCTTCGATCGCGGTGCCGCCGGCCTCGACCCCCGCCTTGTGCCAGGCGTCGGCCTGGTCGGGATTCGCCATCGCGATGCCGATGGTGCAGCCGTTGCCCGCCGTCGCCGGCTGGCCGTCGATCGGCGCAGTGACCATGAAGATGCCGCCGTTGTGGATATACATGATGCGGCCCTTGTCGTCGACGATCCCCGGTTTGCCGCCGATCGCCTGAAAGGTCGCGTCGTAGAATCTTTTCGACGCATCGAGGTCGTTCGATCCGACCATATTGTGGCTGTACATGCTGTCCGCTCCTCCGGTTTTGGTTGCGAATCGATACCTACCCTGCCCCGCCGGTCAGGACCAGCCGCCATATCGTTCCGCATTCCCCGAAAATGACGAATCCGAGAGCGGCGAGCCATGTGATCGGGTCAGGCTGAAGCGCTACCTCGTCATCCCGGCGAAGGCCGGGATCTCATCGTCTCGGCCTGACGCACCGGCGAGATCCCGGCCTTCGCCGGGATGACGATTCCGTCGATAAGATCACGGCCCTAGCGGAACACCACCGTCTTGCGCCCGTCGATCAGCACCCGCTGCTCGGCGACCCAGCGCACGGCGCGCGCGAGCACCTGCGCCTCGATATCGCGGCCGGTGCGGATCAGGTCGTCGACCGACTGGCGGTGGTCGACCCGTTCGACCGCCTGCTCGATGATCGGCCCTTCGTCGAGGTCGCCGGTGACGAAATGCGCGGTCGCGCCAATCAGCTTGACCCCGCGCTCGTGCGCGCGGTGATAGGGCTTGGCGCCCTTGAAGCCGGGCAGGAAGCTGTGGTGGATGTTGATGCAGCGCCCCGCGAGCCGCGCCGACAGGTCGCCCGACAGGACCTGCATATAGCGCGCGAGCACCAGATAGTCCGCCTGCCCCTGCGCCATCACCTCGAGGATCTCGGCTTCCTGTTCGGCGCGATTGATGTCGCTGACCGGCAAGTGGTGGAAGGGAAGGCCGTGCCATTCGGTCAGGCGCCGCTGATGCGCGTGGTTCGACACCACGCCGACGATATCGATGGCGAGATTGCCGGTCGACCAGCGGTGGAGCAGGTCGTTGAGGCAATGGCTGCCCTGCGACACCGCGATGACGAAACGCGGCTTCGCGGCGCGGTCGCTGATCCGCGCGTCCATTTCGAAGCGCTCGACGATCGGCGCGAAGGCCGCCTGCACCGCCGCCAGCCCCTCGGGAAAGCGCGGTCCCGCGCCGCGGAACTCGACGCGCATGAAGAAGCGCCCCGAATCGAGGTCGGCATATTGCTGGCTGTCGAGGATGAAGCCGTCGCGATCGGCAAGCAGTCCGGTGACGGCCGCCACGATGCCCACCGCGTCGCCGCAGCTGAAGGTCAGCACATAGGGTCCGGTCAATTCGTCACTCCCCGCTTTCCGTCATTGCGAGCGAAGCGAAGCAGTCCAGGGTGGTTTACGCCTGCTCTGCTCTGGATTGCCGCCTCGCCTTCGGCTCCTCGCAATGACGACGCGGATAGGCCGAATGGCGGAAACGTCAATAAACGACGACGCTGCGGATGCTCTCGCCCGCGTGCATCAGGTCGAAGCCCTTGTTGATCTCTTCCAACCCCATGACGTGGGTGATCATCGGGTCGATCTCGATCTTGCCCTGCATATACATGTCGACGATCTTCGGCACGTCGGTGCGCCCCTTGGCGCCGCCGAAGGCGGTGCCGCGCCAGTTGCGTCCGGTGACGAGCTGGAACGGGCGCGTCGCGATCTCCTTGCCCGCCTCGGCGACACCGATGATGATCGACGTGCCCCAGCCGCGATGGCAGGCTTCGAGCGCGGTGCGCATCACCTCGGTATTGCCCGTCGCGTCGAAGGTATAGTCGGCGCCGCCGTCGGTCATCTGGACGATCGTCGCGACGACATCCTCGCGGCTCATGCCCTTCGAGTTGAGGAACTCGGTCATGCCGAACTTGCGGCCCCATTCCTCGCGGTCGGGGTTGATGTCGACGCCGATGATCTTGTTCGCGCCCGCAAGCCGCGCGCCCTGGATCACGTTGAGCCCGATGCCGCCGAGCCCGAAGACGACGACATTGTCGCCGACCTGCACCTTCGCGGTGTTGATGACCGCGCCGACGCCGGTGGTCACGCCGCAGCCGATGTAGCAGCTCGACTGGAACGGCGCGTCCTCGCGGATTTTCGCGACCGCGATCTCGGGCAGCACGGTGAAGTTCGAGAAGGTCGAGCAACCCATATAATGGAAGATCGGCTGGCCCTTGTACGAAAAGCGCGTCGTGCCGTCGGGCATCAGTCCCTTTCCTTGAGTGGCACGGATCGCGGTGCAGAGGTTGGTCTTGCCCGAAAGGCAGCTTTTGCACTGGCGGCATTCGGGGGTGTAGAGCGGGATGACATGGTCGCCGGGCTTGACGCTGGTGACGCCCGCGCCGACCTCGCGCACCACGCCCGCGCCCTCATGCCCCAGCACGCTCGGGAAGATGCCCTCGCTGTCGAAGCCGCCCAGCGTATAGGCATCGGTATGGCAGATGCCCGTCGCCATGATCTCGACCAGCACCTCGCCCGCCTTCGGGCCCTCCAGATCGAGTTCGACGATCTCCAGCGGCTTCTTCGCTTCGAATGCAACGGCAGCGCGCGTCTTCATGGGGCGGTCTCCTTTTCGGAGGTCCCCATCAGGCAATCACCGCCGCAATGCAAGATGCGGGTACGCGGTGTCCGAACGCGCGAGTCGAGTCGGCACCCGGGCCGGCGGGTAATTTTATTCCAAAGGTCACGAAAGTCACGCTACGCACCCTCTCTGTTTGGCTTCCCCGGCGGGGCAGCGAGGCGAAGAGAGGCGCACGCAGGAAAGGGGAAAGGCATCCCGGCAGGCTACGCTCGCGCCCTAATGCAGGACAGGACTTTTTTGCGGCGAGGCGCGTGGAATTGCACTGCGGTCCCACGCCTTCCCATTCGCACCGAGCCTTTGCCCGTCTTCGTCACCCCGGACTTGATCCGGGGTCCCGCTAAGCGGCGTTGACAAGCGGGATCCCGGATCAAGTCCGGGATGACGATAGAAGAGGCGCGGGGTTCAACACTCCACCACGCTGACCGCCAACCCGCCCTTCGAGGTTTCCTTATATTTGTCGCGCATGTCGCGGCCCGTCTGCAGCATCGTCGCGATCACCGTGTCGAGGCTGACGACGTGGGTGCCGTCGCCGATCATCGCGATACGGCTGGCGTCGATCGCCTTGATGGCGCCCATTGCGTTGCGTTCGATGCAGGGAATCTGGACGAGGCCGCCGATCGGGTCGCAGGTGAGGCCAAGGTTATGCTCCATGCCGATCTCGGCGGCGTTCTCGATCTGGGCGTTGGTGCCGCCGAGCGCGGCGGTCAGACCCGCGGCAGCCATCGAGCAGGCGACGCCGACCTCGCCCTGGCAGCCGACTTCGGCGCCCGAGATGCTGGCGTTGCGCTTGTAGAGCGCGCCGATGGCGGCGGCGGTGAGCAGGAAGCTGCGCACCCCCTTCGCATCGCCGCGGCAGCCGCGGCGGTAATAGCGGATGACGGCGGGGATGATACCCGCGGCGCCGTTGGTCGGCGCGGTGACGACGCGCCCCCCGGCGGCGTTCTCCTCGTTCACTGCCATCGCCCACAGGTTGATCCAGTCCATCATCGCGAGCGGTTCGGACAGGTTCGCCTCGTGCCGTTCGCGGATGTCGGCGGCGATCTGCGGCGCGCGGCGCTTGACTTTCAGGCCGCCGGGCAGCGTGCCGGTGCTGGCGCAGCCGGCGTCGATCGAGGCGTCCATCGCCGCCGCGATTCCGTCGAGGCCCGTCTCGACCTCGGAAAGGCTGCGGCGCGCGAGTTCGTTGTCGAGCATCATCTCGCCGAAGCTCTTGCCCGAGGCCGCGCCCATCGCCATCAGGTCGGCGCCCGAGGTGAAGGCGAAGGGCAGGTCCACCTCGTCCTCGCCGCCGCGGCTGTTGCGGCCCGCCTCCTCCTCGTCGACGACGAAGCCGCCGCCGATCGAGAAATACATGCGCTTGGCGAGGATTTCGCCATCGTCGTCGCGCGCGGTGAAGCTGAGCGCGTTGCTGTGGAAGGGCTGGCGCTGCTTCATCTGGAAATGCAGGTCGCGCGCCGGCTGAAAACGGACGCGCGCACGACCGAGCAGGTAGAGGACGCCCTCGCCCTCCGCGCGGTCCCAATGCGCGCGGATCGCGGAAAGACTGGTCGAGGCGGGAATTTCACCCGCCAGCCCGGCGACGAGAGCGGTGTCGGCGGCGTGCCCCTTCCCCGTCAGCGCGAGCGAGCCGTAGAGGTCGGCCTCGACATGCGCGGTGCGGCCGAGCAGGGCGTGCGCGTCAAGCCATTCGGCAAAGCGCCGCGCCGCGACCATCGGCCCCACGGTGTGCGAGCTCGACGGGCCGACGCCGATCTTGAAGAGGTCGAAGAGGCTGATCGTCATGGCGGCGCCTATAGGCGATGGGGCGCCATCACGATAGGGCCAGAACCGGAATCCGGAGGGGTACGCCGCGGGTGGCACAACGAACGGAGAGAGCGGTGGGGGTGCGGTCTCGGCCTTGCGCAAGGCCAAGACCGCACCCCCACCGCTGCGACTAGCGAACAAGTTCGCAAGTCTCGCTTCCTCCCCCATCAAGGGGGAGGAAGCTCGGGTTACGCCGGATAGGTCCAGGTCCCGCCGCGCGCGAGATTCTCGGCGGCGAAGTCCCAGTTCAGCAATTCGTCGACCACGGCATTCACATAGTCGGGGCGGACATTCTTGCGGTCGATGTAATAGGCATGTTCCCACACGTCGATGACGAGCAGCGGCGTGATGCCGGTCGTCAGTTCGGTGCCCGCATCGTGGGTATCGGTCACCGACAGCGTGCCGTCGCGCGAGACGAGCCAGGCCCAGCCCGACGCGAAATGGTTGACCGCGGTTTCCTTCAGCTTCTTCTTGAGGTCATCGAGCGAACCGAAGTCGCGGTCGATCGCGGCGGCGAGGTCGCCCGACGGCGCGGTCTTCGTGGGCGACAGGCTGTTCCAGTAGAAGGCGTGGTTCCACGACTGGGCGCTATTGTTGAACAGGCCCTTGTTGCCCGATCCCTCGGCGTGGTGAATGATTTCCTCGAGGCTCTTGTCCGCCAGGTCGGTGCCCTCGATGGCGGCATTGACCTTGTCGACATAGGCCTTGTGATGCTTGCCATGATGCGTCGCGAGCGTGTCGGCCGAGATGTGCGGCGCCAGCGCGTCCTGAGCATAGGGCAGCGGCGGGAAAGCGATCGTCATGGCAGTCTCCATTTTTGCTTTGGATGGATGAGGCTTTTAACTCGGTATCGCGCTTAGCGGTTGCAAGGCCGGAAAGGCAAATTTTCCGGATGGAAGCCCCCTCCTCTTCAGAGGAGGGGTTTGGGGTGGTGGCGCGCGGCAGCGCGCAGGAAGCCATACACCACCCCGCTGCGACTAACGCGCAAGCGCGTAAGTCTCGCTGCCCCTCCTCTGAAGAGGAGGGGGTTGTGACGGTCACGTCACCATCGCGCGCAGCGTCGCGATCCGGTCCGCCTCTTCGGCGGGCTTGTCGCGGCGGATGCGGGCGATGCGGGGAAAGCGCATGGCGAGGCCCGACTTGTGGCGCTTCGAGGCGTGGATCGAATCGAAGGCCACTTCCAGCACCAGCGTCTTTTCGACCTCGCGCACCGGGCCGAAGCGGTCGATCGTGTGGTCGCGGACGAACTTGTCGAGCCATTTGAGCTCCTGATCGGTGAAGCCCGAATAGGCCTTACCGACCGGCAACAGCTCGCCCGCGTCGGTCCAGCAGCCGAAGGTATAGTCCGAATAGAAGCTCGCGCGGCGGCCGTTGCCGCGCTGCGCATACATCATCACGCAATCGGCGACGAGCGGGTCGCGCTTCCATTTATACCACAGCCCGGCGCGGCGACCGGCCACATAGGGGGCATCGCGGCGCTTCAGCATCACGCCTTCGATCGCGGCGTCGCGGGCGCCGGCGCGCAAGGTTGCGAGCCCCTCGAAATGCGGGGCCTCGATCACCGGCGAGAGGTCGAAATGACTCGCGGCGAGGCGCAGGACGAAGGCTTCGAGCTGCCGCCGCCGCTCGGTCCACGGCAAGCCGCGCAGGTCATTGCCGTCGACGGCGAGCAGGTCGTAGACGCGGACGAAGGCGGGATAGTCGGCGAGCATCCTTTTCGTCACCGCCTTGCGCCCAAGCCGCTGCTGCAGCGCGTTGAAGCTCGCCGCGCCGCCCTCGGCCCCGCCCTGCGCCTCGCCGCGCACGAGCAGTTCGCCGTCGATCACCGCATCCTGGTCGAAGGCGGCGAGCAATTCGGGAAAGGCGGCGCCGATCTCTTCGCCGCCGCGGCTGTATATGCGTGTCTCGCCGCCACCATGCACGAGCTGGACGCGGATGCCGTCCCATTTCCATTCGGCCGCGAAATCGGCGAGGTCGATGCTCTCCCCTTCGAGCGGATGCGCGAGCATGAAGGGGCGGAAGAAGGCGACGTCGGCGAGGTCGGGGCGCGGCGCCCGGCCCTCGCCCCAGGCGAAGAGCGGGACATAGGGCGGCGGGATCGCGTGCCACAGTTCCTCGACATCGTCGATGGGGACGCCGAAGGCCTGCGCGAAGGCCTGTTTCGCGAGCCGCGCCGACACCCCGACGCGCATGCCGCCCAGCGCGAGCTTGAGCAGCGCGTAGCGGCCGTCGGCGTCGAGCCGGTCGAGCAGTGAGGCGAGGATCGCGGGGGCGTCGCTGCGGGTGGCTGCCATCAGCGCATCGACAGCTTCGGAGACGCTTAAGCCCCTCCCCTTCAGGGGAGGGGTTTGGGGTGGGGGCTCGATACCTTGCGCAAGGCCGATGGCCCCCACCCCCGTCCCCTCCCCTGAAGGGGAAGGGTGAATAGAATCCGGCCAGAGCAGCGCCGCCGTCTCGGCCGTATCGCCGACGAAATGGCGCGACAGGCGGAACAGTTCGTCGTCGACGCGGGCGCCGAGCAGCGCGCGCACCGTCCCCGCCTTGACCGCCGGAAAGTCGAGCGCGCCGGTCAGCGCGGCGAGTGCCCAGCCGCGGTCGGGATCGGGCGTGTGCTTCAGATAATCGACGATCAGCGCGAGCTTGCTGTTGCGCGAGCGGGTGTAGACGAGCCGGTCGATCAGGGCCGCGAAGCGCTTCACGCCTCTTCCTCCAGATCACGGCCGACGAGGTGCAGCGCGCGCGCGCTACGCTGGGTCAGCTCGCACCAGCGCAGCAGCCCCTCTTCGCTGCCGTGGGTGATCCAGCTTTCCCGCGGATTCACCTCGGCGATCGTCGCGGTCAGCTCGTCCCAATCGGCGTGATCGGAGATGACGAGCGGGAGCTCGACCATCCGCGCCCGCGCGCGCTGGCGCACGCGCATCCAGCCCGAGGCCATGGCGGCCACCGGATCGGGGAGCCGCCGCGACCAGCGGTCGTTCAGCGCCGAGGGCGGCGCGAGGACGATCTGGCCCGCCATCTCGGCCTTGTCCGTCTCGCTGACCAGTCGCAGCTCGCCGAGGTCGACGCCATGATCGGCGTAGAGCGCGCACATGCGCTCGAGCGCGCCGTGGATATAGATCGGGGCGTGCCAGCCCGCGGCGCGCAGTTCGGCGATCACCCGCTGCGCCTTGCCGAGCGCATAGGCACCGACGAGGACGCAGCGGTCGGGCTCGGCACGCACCGCGGCGAGCAGCTTGGCGATCTCGCCCGCCGTCGGCGGGTGGCGGAACACCGGCAGGCCGAAGGTCGCCTCGGTGATGAAGATGTCGCACGGAACGATTTCGAAGGGCGCGCAGGTCGGATCGGGGCGGCGCTTGTAGTCCCCGGTGACGACGATCCGCTCGCCGCGATATTCCATCGCGATCTGCGCGCTGCCGAGGACGTGGCCGGCAGGATGGAAGCCGAAGCGCACGCCGCCGCGCTCGAAGCCGTCGCCGTAGCGCACGGCGGTGTTGCTGGGCGCCGTCGCGTCGACGCCGTAGCGCAGCGCCATGATCGCCAGCGTCTCGGGCGTCGCGAACACCGCATGATGGCCGCTGCGCGCATGATCGGCGTGGCCGTGGGTCACCGCGGCGCGTTCGACCGGGCGGGCGGGATCGATCCAGAGGTCGGCGGGCCGCACATAAAGCCCGTGCGGATGCGGTTCGAGCCAGGGCCTGGTTCGCGCCATCAGGCGGCGAGCTTTCGCGCGCGGACGAGGTCGGCGACGAAGGCCTGGCGCTCGCGCGCGGCGCGGGCGCGGTCGGGCATGCGGAGCAGGAAGGAGGGGTGGATCGTCGCGATCAGCCGGACGCCGCCTTCGAGCTCCACCGCGTCGCCGCGCATCGACCGGATGCTCGCGCTCCGTCCCGTCACCCCGCGCAGCGCGGTCGCGCCGAGGGTCACGATCAGCCGGGGCCGGACCAGCCGGCGCTCCGTGTCGAGCCACCAGCGGCAGGCGTCGATCTCGCCCGCGGTCGGCCGCTGGTGCAGCCGCCGCTTGCCGCGCGGTTCATATTTGAAATGCTTGACGGCGTTGGTGAGGAACAGCCGCCGGCGGTCGAGCCCGGCCTCTTCGATCGCCTCGTCGAGCAGGCGTCCGGCGGGGCCGACGAAGGGCCGGCCCTGCACATCCTCCTGATCGCCGGGCTGTTCGCCCACCAGCATGATGCGCGCCGATGCCGGCCCCTCGCCCGCCACCCCCTGCGTCGCATCGCGATAGAGCGGACAGCGGGTGCAGCGGTCGACCGCGCGGGCGAGGTCGCCCAGCGTTTCGATGGCCTCGGGGGGAGCGGCGGCGTCGGGCACGGCATGTCCTTCCTTCGCCGGACAAACGGCTGCGCGCCCGCTTCCGTTCCGCCGCGGCGGCGCGGCACTCACCGCCGGGCGAGCCGCATCCGGAAGGCGTCGAGGTGGAAATAGCCGGGATCGAAATCGCACATTTCGGCGAGTGCGTCGGGATCGAGGAAGCGGATCCACTGCCGGTTCATCTCGATCAGCCCGGCGCGGACGAGCCGGCGCAGCACGCGGTTGGTGTGGATCGGCGTCAGCCCCAGCGTGTCGGCGATCTGCGTCTGGGTCAGCGGCAGCGGCATCGCGTCGCCGCTCGCCTGGTCGACGATCTGGGCGCGGCGATGGAGTTCGAGCAGCAGGTGGCCGATCCGCTCCTGCGCGGTCTGGCGGCCGTTGCGGACGATCTGTTCGCGCAGGAACGCCTCTTCCTGCACCTGCGTCCACCAGAAGGCCATGGTGAGGGCGCCCGATCCGGCGAGCGTCTTGCGGACCGCCGCCGGCGCTACCGCATAGAGCGAGCCGTCGGTCACGGTGACGACGCTGTGGTCGGCCTCGGCCGCGACGAGCACCTGGAGGTCGAAGATATCGCCGGGAAGCAGGATGTTGAGGATCTGGCGGCGGCCATCCTCCAGCGTCTTGAAACGCGCCGCCCAGCCTTCGCGCATGATCAGCACGGCGTCCATTTCCTGCCCGGCGGTGATGATCTCGTTGTGGGCGCGGAAGTTGCGGATCGTGCCGCGCAATGCCGCCAGATCGGCGCGGTCGGCGTCGTCTAGGTCGCTGTAGAAACTGAGGCGTCTGATCAGCGCGTCCAATGGATTACCCCCTGATGGCGGGGCACGATCCCCGCGTCTACGCCTCGCGCCACCGGGCAGGAAGCGCGACGGTCACGACCAGCCCCGCCGGGTCCCAGCGGCGTTCGATCGTACCGCCGAGATTATTACGCACGCTGCGCTCCATCAGCAAGGTGCCGAAGCTGGTGCGCTGCGGCTCGGCGACCGCGCCCTCGCCGCCGCTTTCGGTCCAGTTCAGGCGGAACTGGCGGTTCTCCACCTCCTCGCCGTCCTGGGTCCAGTCGATTTCGACGCGGCCCGAATCGGACGAGAGCGCGCCATGCTTGACCGCGTTGGTCGCGAGCTCGTTGAACAGCAGCGCCATCGCGACCAGCGCATTTTCGGGCAGCAGCAGGTCGGGGCCCGACCAGCGCAGGCGCGGGAAGGCGGCCTCCACCTCGCGCATCAGGGCGTGCATCGACCCGGTCAGGAAATTGGCGCCGAGCAGGACGTTCTGCGCCCGGTTGAGCGCGTCGAGCCGGCTGCTGATCCGCTCGACATAATCGTCGACGTCACGCGCCGAATGGCGGGTGAGCGAGATGATCGCGCCGACGGTCGCGAACAGGTTGCGCATCCGGTGATGCAGCTCGCGCATCAGCAGATTGGCATTTTCCTGCCGGCTCTTCTGCTCGGTGATGTCGATGCAGATGCCGGTCAGAATCGCGTCGTCGGAGCGCACGTCCCAGTCGCCGCGCCCCGCGATCCAGCGCACCCCGCGTTCGGGATGGTCGATGCGATATTCCATCGCATAGGGATCGCCGGTCGCGATCGATTCCTGAAGCGCGCGGCGCACGGCGTCGCGGTCGTCGGCATGGACGCGCGCATAGAAACCCTCGCCGGTCGCGAGCGCGCTTTCATAGTCGGCGCCCCACAGCACCGCGGTCGCGCCGCGCCAGCGCAGCGCGTCGGTGCGCGGATCGAGCTGCCACGTCGCGATGGAGGAAAAGTCGAGCGCGCGTTCGAGCATATGCTGCGCCTCGTCGCGCTCGATCGCGGTGCGGCGCAGTTCGGCCTCGGCCATGATGATGGCGGCGAAATCCTCGAGCCGTTCGAGGTCGCGCGCGTCGAGCAGCGGCCGCGGCTGGCGGTCGATGATGCAGAGCGTGCCAAGGATCGCGCCATTATAGGCGCGCAGCGGCATCCCCGCATAGAAGCGGATATGCGGATCGCCGGTGACGAGCGGGTTGGTCCGGAATCGCGTGTCGGCAGCGGCGTCGGGGACGATCAGCGGCTTTTCGCCGGTGATCGCATATTGGCAGAAGCTGATGTCGCGCGGGGTTTCGGGACGGTCGAGCCCGTGCGCCGACTTGACCCATTGCCGGCTGTCGTCGATCAGCGACACCAGCGCGATCGGCGCGTCGAACAGGTCGGCGACCAGCTTGGTCACCCGATCGAAGCCGGGTTCGGGGGCGGTGTCGAGAAGATGATATTCGCGAAGGGTACGCAGCCGCCGGGTTTCCTCGGCCGCCGCATCCCTGCCCCCACCGTCTGCCAAATCCTGCCCCTCGCGCTTCGCCGATGCACCGGCACCGGTCTTGTCCGCGGGCCGCTGTGCCATGAATTCGGTCCCTAAAAAAGCTTGGAGGCCGCGCTTGTCGCAAGGTTATGATATTCCATCCTTTCCTCCCGCGGCTCTAATGTGTTCCGGCTGAGTCTACGCACCGGGCAGCGACAAGTTGCGCGGCGCCGGGCGCTTTTTCGTCCCGGAACGGGAACCCGATGTCACGCGGCGGCGTATGATCTCTTACAGAGGGAGGATTCTCAATGAGCCTTGGCGACGAAATCCGCGGACATCTTCCGTTCCTGCGCCGCTATGCGCGCGCGCTGACCGGCAGCCAGCAGCATGGCGACAATTTCGTCCATACGCTGCTGGAGGTGGTGGTCGCGGCGCCCCACGAATTCGCCTCCGGGCACGGCACCCGCATCGACCTCTACCGCGTCTTTCACCGCATCTGGGAAAGCGCCTTCATCGAGGATGGCGAGGGACAGGACGACGAGGACCCGCTGCTGCGCGCCGCCGACCGCCGGCTCGCGCGTATCACCCCGCTGGGGCGCCAGATCCTGCTGCTGACCGCGCTCGAAGGCTTTTCGACCGAGGAAGCGGCGATCATCACCGGCGCCGATGCCGCCACCGTCGAAGCGCTGCTGGGCGAGGCGGTCGCCGATCTCGACCGCGAATCGCGCACCTCGGTGCTCATCATCGAGGACGAGCCGCTGATCGCGCTCGAACTCGAAGCGATCGTGCGCGACCTGGGGCACGAGGTCGCCGGGATCGCGACGACGCACGACGATGCGGTGGCGGCGTTCGAGGCGAGCGACGCCGGGCTGGTGCTCGCCGACATCCAGCTTGCCGACGGGTCGTCGGGGATCGACGCGGTGCAGGACATATTGGCCCTCGCCCCGGTGCCGGCGATCTTCATCACCGCCTTTCCCGAGCGCCTGCTGACCGGCAGCCGCGTCGAGCCGACCTTCCTGATCTCCAAGCCGTTCCGCGAGAATACGGTGCGCGCGGCGATCAGCCAGAGCCTGCTGTTCACGCCCGAACTGGCGGCATAAGGCACGCACGCCCGGTCGGCAGCGCCTTTCGTCGGGATCCGGATCGAACGCGCGCGGTATTTTTCCACACTCGCCGGCCGAATGTCCGGTTTCGACCGATAGGCGACGATTGGCATTTCATATCTTTGTCATTCCCGCGAAAGCGGGAATCCAGCGTGGGGTTGGCCGACGCACGCTCTGGATTCCCGCTTTCGCGGGAATGACAAAGGTTGGGAAACGACCGGTTGCGGCCATCCAATCATCGTCACCCCGGACTTGATCCGGGGTCCCGCTGGATAAAAATCTGTCGGTGCCTCAAAAAGCGGGATCCCGGATCAAGTCCGGGGTGACGAAATGGAATGAGCGTCCGTCCGCTTCCAACCCCAATTCGAACGTTCACGACCGAAAGATGACGTCGCCCCAGCGAAAGCTGGGGCCGCTATCCCTTCGTCACGGCGGCGGAAGAGCAGGCCGACAGCGGCCCCAGCTTTCGCTGGGGCGACGGTCGTGGTTGGGACGCCTCGTCCGCTTCCCGCCCCATTTCCGCCACCCGATCTGACATTCACCTTCTATCTGCATTTCACGCGAAAAAAGCGGGTGAACGCTCTGAATTAGACAAAGATGGACGTAAAGGGGGCCAGGGCCCGCCCTAATCCCCCGCGGGGCCGTTGGCGGTCAGGTCGTCGACCTTGCCCATGATCGCCGCGAAGGCGTCGCTGGCGGGCAGTTCGTCCTCGCTGCGCAGCGGCATTTCGCCGCCCTCCAATATGTCCTGCAGCGCGGCGCGGGCGCGCGAGACGCGGCTTTTCATCGTGCCGATCGCGCAGCCGCAGATCGCCGCGCCTTCCTCGTAACTGAGGCCGCCGGCGCCGATCAGCACCAGCGCCTCGCGCTGGTCGACCGGCAGCATCAACAGCGCGCGCTGGACGTCGGCGAGGTGCAGGCTGTCGTCCTGCGCGTCGGGCGCGACGAGCATCCGTTCGGCGGCGAGCTCGTCGTAATCGGCGGTGAATTTCTTGCGCCGCATCTGCGACAGGAAACAATTGCGCAGGATGACGAAGGCCCAGCTCTTCATGCTCGACGGGCCGGGAATATATTGCCCCCGCGCCTTCCACGCCTTGAGCATCGTTTCCTGGACCAGATCGTCGGCAAGGTCGGCATTGCCGGTCAGGCTGCGCCCGAAGGCGCGCAGATGCGGGAGCATCGCGGCCAGTTCGCGTTTGAAGCTCGTATCGTCGAGCGGCTGGGCCGTCTCGCTCGTCATGGCCGGCGTGGGCCCATAGCCAGAGGCGCCGCGAAAGAACTACTCATTGGGACGATGCTTAGACACTTGGTCGGACAAAGCAAAGCAGAAGAAGCGTCGTCCGGCTCTGCGCCCGCATGGATTCCCGATGGCATTCGGCCCCCTTCCGATGGGTTCGCGCGGCTGGCGCCGCCCGATCCTAGCCGCTTGCCGCAGGATGCGCGTTAACCTGAATTAGCTTCGATCGGGCCCCCCACTGTGGCCTTGCGGCAACGCTTCGGCTCGAAAATCGCCGCGTCGGGGAACTTGCGCCCTTTTCTGTCGTTGCTGGACCATGGCAACACACGGCGAAAACAGGATGAATGGCAACGGCATGGTGCGACCGCTCGCCGATGCGTCGTCGCGCATCGGCCCGGGCCTGACCCGCGTGGGAGGCGATGCGTGGCATCGCCGGCTGACCGGGCGGCAGTCGCCCGAGCCGGTCAGCGCGAAGCTGCGCATGATCTATGGCAACATCGTTGCCGAGGAGCTGCCCGACCGCATGCTCGACCTCCTGTCCCAGCTCGATCAGAAACGCCCCGAATGACCCGTTCCACCGCTGCGATGCAGCCGCCGGCGGACAAGAGTCTGTCCGACGACGAGTTCAAGACTCTGCTGGCCGGGGTGATCCCCCATCTGCGCGCCTATGGCCGCAGCCTTTCGGGCAATCCCGACCTGGCCGACGACCTGACCCAGGACACGATGGTCAAGGCGTGGGCGTCGCGCGACCGCTTCGAGCGCGGGACGTCGATCAAGGCGTGGACCTTCGTGATCCTGCGCAACACCTTTCTGTCGCAGATGCGCCGCAACAAGTTCCACGGCGATTATGACGAGGTCGCGGTCGAGCGCACCCTGTCGACCCCGGCGAGCCAGGAGAATTCGGGCGAGATGGCCGACCTGCAGCGCGCGCTGATGGAGCTGCCGCAGGACCAGCGCGAGGCGCTGATCCTCGTCGGCGCGGGGGGCCTGTCCTATGAGGAGGCGGCGCAGATCTGCGATTGCGCGCTCGGCACGATGAAGAGCCGCGTGTCGCGCGCGCGCACCGCGCTCGACGAGATCATGACCAACGGCCAATTCTCGCAGAAACGCGCCGAGGCGCCGCCGGCGGGCGAGGCGATGGACGCGATCATGGACAGCGTCGACGAAATCGCGGCGCGCCGGGCGGCGCGGGATTAGACTCTGTCCCGATCAGATTGAACCAAAGGCTGAAGGCGGGAGCTCATCTCCGGCCGGAGCCGGCGTGAGATGGGTTCCCGCCCTCGCGGGGCCCCGCACGCGCGTCGATCAAGGATGATCCGGCTCCAGAGAGGCGGGCCTTTGATCTGACCCATTTCAGGATACGCGGCCGAAGGGCAGCAATTGCCTGGCAAGACGCGACGCGCCCTTTGCATCGCCCGCGTTGATCAGGGCGAGGACGCGCTTTGCCGCCGCCTTGGTGATCCGGTCCACCTCGGTCGGGCCCGCGGCGCCGGCCGCCTTTTGCAGCAGCGGTTTCGCGGCCCTGGCATCGTCGGCGTCGAGCGCGATCCGCGCCAGCCCGGCATAGGCGGGGAAGAAGGCGCGGTTGCCGCCCAGGCTGACCGCCTTGTCGAGCGCGGCGAGTCCCTTGCTCTTGCTCGCGCCGAGCGCCGTGCTGCCCAGAAATCCCCCGACTTCGGTGATCACCGTCAGGTGCCAGCCGCCCAGCGCGATCTGCGCCTCGGGATCGCCCGGGTGGCGCTTTGCGAAGGCGGTGAGAAGATCGCGCCCCCGCCGCGCGTCGCCGACCGACCGCGTCAGCTTGCCGCGATAGCCGAACGCAATTCCCTGCTGAAGCTGCGCGTCGCGATTCCCCGGCGCCTTGGCCAGCGTCGCGTCGAGGGCGCCGATCGCCTTGTTGACCAGCGCGAGCGCCTGCGTCTTGCTCGTGGTCTGGAATGCCGCGGTGACCAAAGTGGCGCGCGGGGTCGCGGCGGGCGCGGCAGCGACGGCCGGCGCGGTCAGGATCATCGAGACGGCACCAAGAAAGGCGGTCGGCTTGTGCATCGGGGGCTCCATCATGGTTGGCGATGACGGCCTCGATTTCATGTTTTGACATATATGTCAATAAAAGATAGATGGATGCGGATCACGATGCCGATAAATGTTGGATTTCCGTAAATCCCTCAAGCAGAATCCGAGTTCATCCTATTGTTCATGTAAAATTCATATGGAGCGCCATGCTGAACGAAGACGATATGCAGGCGCAGCGCCGGCTCAACCGCCGGCTCCGCCGCCTGCCCCGGCTGACCGTCGCGGGACGCGGGCGCCTGTGGCTGACGCGCCGCCTGCTGCGCGCCGCGACGATCGGGTCGGCGGCGCGGGTCCGGCGCAGGGGGCTGGACCTGACGGTCGTGCGGCTGCCGACGCCGGACCGGACCCCGGTGCGGATCATCCGCCCGCGGGGGCGGCCGCGCGGTCTGCTCGTCGATTTCCACGGCGGCGCCTGGGCGATCGGCCTCGCCGCGATGGACGACAAGCTCAACGCCGGCTTTGCGGAGGCCTGCGGGCTGGTCGTCGCGTCGGTGGACTACCGGCTCGCCATGCCGCGCGCGATCGCGGCGCTGCAAGCGGAGTGCGCCGCGGCGCTGCTCGCCCTGCTGAAGATGAAGGATTTTGCCGGCCTTCCCGTCCTGCTGACCGGCGAATCCGCCGGCGGGCATCTGGCGCTGTCGACCGCGCAAAGGCTCGCGAGCCATCCGCTGCTCGCCGGGCGTCTCGCGGGCCTGCTGCTCCACTATGGCGCCTATGACCTGGGCGGCACTCCCAGCGCCCTGGCCGCGGGCCCCGACACGCTGGTCCTCGACGGGCCGACGCTCGAACGGCAGATCGCCCTGCTCTGTCCCGGCCTGTCGGTGGAGGATCGGCGGCGGCCCGACCTGTCCCCGCTGCATGGCGACATGACGGGCCTGCCGCGGACGCTGATCGTGGTCGGCGACATCGATCCGCTGCGCGACGACAGCCTGCAACTGGCGGAGCGGATGCGCGCGGCGGGCGTCGCGGCGGAGACGCTGCTGCTGCCGGACGCGCCGCACGGCATCCTTCACATGCGCGGATCCTATGCCGAAAAGGTGCGGCGCGCCGGGCACGCATGGCTCGACCGGCGCCTGACGGCGCCGCCGGCCTGATCCACCCCACGCTTTCAACATTGTTGTCATATTGACGAATCCGCCCCGGGGGTTCAGGGAAGGCCGCAGTTGCCCGCCGCGCACCCCGTGCGGCGCGCCATGTCGGGTTTTGAGGGAGCGGCCTTGACTGAATCGGCGAACGCCTCGAAGCCGCCGCGCGTCCGGCGGCGCAAAAGGCTGGGCGACGTCGCGCGCGAGGAAGGGCTGGTCGCGGCGCGCAAGCTGCTGCTCGAACGCGGCCCCGCGGGGGTGACGCTGGCCAATGTCGGCGATGCGATCGGCATGTCGCACGCCAATGTCCTCTATCATTTCGGGTCGGCGGCGGATCTGCAATCGGCGCTGATGGGATCGATGATCCGCGACCTGACCGACGCGCTCGACAGCGCGGTCGAGCGCATCAAGACCGACGGCGCCGCGCCGCGCGTGATCGTCGACCAGGTGTTCGACGCCTTCGGCGAGGGCGGCGCGGGGCAACTCGCGGCGTGGATCGCCCTGTCGCGCGACTTTTCGCATCTCGAGCCGGTGCGCGAGGCGGTGAACAGCCTGGTCGTCGCCTTTCGCGACAAGTTCCTCGACGAGGACGCCGATCCGCGCGTCCGCTCGGCGGTGCTGATGATCGCGGTCTGCGCCTTCGGCGACGCGGTGATCGGCCCGCAGCTGCGCGACATGCTGGGCCAGGACGACGACGCGATGCGCAGCCTGGCCGCCAAGCTGCTGCCGATGTTCGTCATCGGGCCGCTGTAGCGGCCCACGCCTCCCTTTCTCGTCACCCTGAACCTGTTCCAGAGCCTGCCCCGGACCTGATCCGGGGGGCCCATGGCCTGCCCTTTTCTCGAGCGCCGGGCCATGGATGCTGAAACAAGTTCGGCATGACGATGCGCTCCAAAAAAAGGGGCGAGCCAAGGCCCGCCCCCAGTGGATGTCCCCGGAGTTTGGGGCGAGAGAAACGTCAGTTCCCGAAACCGATGCTCAATTTGATGTAGGGACCGTGGATCGTGCGGTCATATTTCCCCGGACCGTCCGCCCCGCCGCCGTCGATGGCGTTGAAATAACGATCCCAGCGATAGCCAGCCTTCACGCCCACGCGGCCGATGTTGTAGGACAGGCCCGCAGCAGCACCGAGCGTCGGCACGGTGACGCGGTTGCGGCGAGAAACCTCAACTTGAGTCGTGGTTTCGGTATCGGGCGACTTCATATACCCAACTGCGATATTGATGCGCCGGACGACCTCTGCCGGCGCCGTGCTTTCGTGCCAGAATTCTTCGGTTTCTTCGGCCGTTATGCGAGTCTTCTGACGACCGAAGAGCAAGCCTCCCGTCAGCGCCCAGTCGAAACCAACGACTCCGGTTTCGGGGGTTCCAAACAGATTGGCGGAACCGTCCCAGCGGACGATCGGGCCGACGCCATGATATTCGCGTTCGATGTTGGCGTAGCTCTGATACCGGTGGAAAGCCGCCATCCGCGCGAGGATGTTATTCTGCTGCACATTGTCGGGGATACCGAAAATGTCGAGCGACGTGTCGTCCTGCAGATCGGCGTAACGCGCACCGATGCCGATGAAGCTGTGAACACGCGGCGACAGGTCGACAGCGTGGCTGAACAGGAAATCGCCGATCAGGTGCTTTTGGCTGTCGATCGCGCCGACATCGGACCAGTTGGTGAAAACGGGTCGTATACTGGTGCAGTCGTCGATGTCGGCGGGGTCGCTGTAGGCACAGATGGGATCGCCGACTTTCTCCGCGCGGCCGCGCCGATTTTGCCCGTCCTTGCCATAGCGAAGCTCGGCGGTCAGTTTCCAGGGACTGTCGTTCGGCTGTACGATCACCGCGACGTCGGTGCTGTCGCGCCACGCCTGCGGGCGATGCGCCTGGATCGGGGTGAACGCATCGATGTCCGCCGGATAGGCATCGGCGAAGGTCGGGCGATAGGGAGCATTGCCGCCACCATGCCGCAGTAGTTCGACCCCACCCTCGATCGTCACGTCCCACGGCGTTCCGGGCTTGTGTGGACGATTGGCACCGCCGAAGCCGAAAGGAAGCCCCGAGAATTCCTTGGTCACGCGCAGGCCGTACCGGCGCGGTTCGGTGAGGAACATGTTGGTGACGAGTTGGGTGTCGTCGCTGAGCAGGAAGGCGCCGGTGATCGCGGTCCGGTTGAAAACATTCTTGACATAGGCCATGATGTTCCAGCCCGACGCTTCGTTATGCAGCAGCAGAGCGGCGTTGACCGTACTGTATGGCTTGATGCGATCGTAATCGGGGCGATTGAAGACCCGCGCCCAGCTTTTCCCCTGATAATAATAGTCGCCGTGCAGCGTCGCCAGCCAGTTCTTCCCGAGGGAAACGGTGTAGTCTGCATTGATCGACACGGTGACGTGCGGCGCGTTCGGCAGTTCGTTGCCCGATATGTCGGTGTAGAAGCCTTCTCCGCCGTTGGGCGCAGTCGAGGGGTCCCATCCGGCATAACCCGGCTTCCACGCCAGCATCGAAAGCGGGCCGCCTGTCGTCGGATTGGCGACATAGGGCGCATCCGTCACCGGATCGAGGCCAAGCTGATAGGCGAGTTCGCATGGGCCGGGATTGCCGCCGCTCTTGCCGCCAAGATTGATCAATGCCGGATCGCCCGCCGTCCCCCAATGCGCCGCCGCCCCCGCCGGAACCACGCCCTGGAACAGCGCCGCGGGCAGAATGCAGTTCGATGGATAGGCAGGGAACGGCCGCACGACCACCCAATCGGGGTTGCCCGCCGTGCGGTCCATCAGGTCGATCGCCTGCGATCCCTTTCTCAGCTTGCTTCCCTGATAGCCAAGTTTCAGCCCAAACTGGAAATTCTCGGTCGGACTCCACAGGGATTCGAGCTCGGCCCCCCAGACCAAAGTGTCGAAATTCAGATTCACCGCCGACCGATCGACGATCTGCGAAATCTGATAACCTTTATAGTCATAGAAAAAGGCAGCGGCGTTGAGCGTCAGCGTGCGGTCGAGCAGTTCATTCTTGATCCCGATTTCGAACGCATTGACATATTCGGGATCGAAAGTTTCGGGGCGCGTCGCCGACCGCCGAACAAGCGCATTGGTCAGGTCCGTCACGCCGCCAAAAGGCAGGGCATAGGCGACGGTCCCCGTCGACGGCGGGTTGGCGCCGCCCGCCTTGTAGCCGCGCGAGATCGACGCATAGATCAATGTGCTGTCGGTAAAGGTCAGATCAGGTTTCCAGTCGAGGCTGATCTTGCCCGTCGGCTTGATCCACCTCTGCTCGATCACTTTCGCTACCGTCGAGCCAACGGTCTGTCCGGCAAGGAGCCAGCTTGGAACGCGGGGCGCCGTTTTCTCATCGACGGTCAACCGTCCGCCGACCGTCAGTTTCAGCGTGTCGGTGACGTCTAAATAGCCTTCTCCGAACACGGCATAGGACGTCAGATCATAAGGATTGTTGCTGAGAAAATAATTATGGCCCAGATCGTTGAGACTGTCGATCGGATTGGGATCTATATACTGACAGACCGCGACCTCATAGGCACGGTTGGGGTCGGGTGACTGGAACCCATTGTTCAAGCACTCACGATTGTCGCTGACGCCGCCTTCATAGGGTTCGTAATCAATCCCCGGCCACCCCGTCGCCGTAGCGAGGCTGAGCGAATTGAAAAAGACATAGAATTTTTCCCGGGTATCGTAGCGCAGGAAATTGGCGCCGACATTGAAATTGAATGGCCCATCGTTATTGGATGCGAGGCGGAATTCCTGCGCGAACTGCGTCGACTTGGCGGTCGACAGGTCCATGCCGACCAAGCGGTCGGCACAGCCGAGTTGCGGATCGCAGAAGATGCCCGTCCTGAAAGCGCCGTTGCCCGCCGCTTCCTCTTGCGTCAGCACGACCGGCCCTTCTTCCAACACGCCAGGGCGCTGCCCGTCATCAAAGCTGAAAGCGCCCGAACGCGTGTTGAAGCGGTTGAAATCCTGCGTCGAGAAAATCCAGTCGGTCGAATAAGCCGTTTCGGAAGTGAGTTTCAGATTGTCGGCAACATCCCAGCCAAGCTGCAATTCAAAGATATTCGATCGCGCGCGATAATGCGGCTCAATCGTCGATTCGATCTCGCGCAGATTCCGCGACTGGACGCGACTGACATAGGGGTCTTTCAGTGCCACCGGCAGACCGATTCCGCCCAAAGGTCCATAATAGGGTGCCGACAGGCCGTTCGGCGTCTGATAGCTTTCATCCGAATAGAAACTCGAAGGCAGGCAGCCTTGGCTGAAGGACGCTTGAACGCCGCCAAGATAGGTGCCGTTCGATTGCCCCCTGTCGGGCAATGTCTGAAAATGCGTCACCGGAATCCCCGCAACCTCGGTCACTTCGTCGGTCTTGCACAATTGCTTGCCCGAACGCAGGCGGTCGTCATTTTCGTTGAAATGCTCCCAGACGAAATTGGCCTCGAATGTGTCGGTCGGGCGGAACAGCAGGCTGGCGCGTGTCGACCACAGGTCGCGGCCGTCGATCTGGCGATCGGTGATCGTATTGTGGACATAACCGTCGCGCTTCGTCCACGCGCCCGCGAGACGCAACGCCACCTTGTCGTCGACGATCGGAATGTTGATCATCCCCTCGGTGCGGATCTGGTCATAGCTGCCGATGTCGACCGACAGCTTGGCGCCCGGCTCGAACTTCGGCTTTGCGGTCACCAGATTTACGACGCCCGCGGTGGCGTTGCGGCCATAGAGTGTGCCCTGCGGCCCGCGCAGGATTTCGACCCGTTCGAGGTCGAAGAATTCCTGTTCGAAGAAGCGGTTGCGGATGAAGGGGGTGTTATTGAGCGCGACGCCGACCGCCGGGTCGGTGGTGACCGAGATCGCCTGCGTGCCGATGCCGCGGATCTGGATCGAATAGCCCGAGAAATTGGTCTTGGTGAAGGTCATGTTGGGGACCTGCGTCATCAGGTCCGGGCCGCCGGTCACCTGGCGGGTCGTCAACTCCTCCATCGAAACGGCCGTCACGGCGGCGGGAACGTCCTGGACCGATTCGGCGCGCTTGCGGGCGGTGACCACGATATCGCTGCTACGCGCCTTCCCCTCTTCGACCGCCGGCTTCTGGTCCGCCGCGTCCTCCGCCTGTGCCGGCGCGGGCAGCATCAGCCCGATCGAAACGGCCATCAAGCTCACCGCGCCGACGCGCGCCATCCTGCGTGATCGCATAGTCCATCTCCCCTGAGAAACGGCGGTTGATCCGCCGCGCATTGTTCGTTGCATCCTCAGATGGGCGTCCTTTTATATTAATGTCAATATTAAATTTTACACCTGTCAGAAATCCCCGGCATTTTCGTTTGCGCGCCCCGATCATGGTCGCGCCGCACCATCCGGCGGATGCGTGCGCGCCCAATCGCCTCTCCTAAATATTGTATTATATCAGCTTACTAAGAAGGACATGACGGGATTTACCGCCGCCCTTCGCCGGCGCCGGGCTATCGCAGCCCGATTGCCGGGAAAACAGGAGCATTTGCTCGGGAAAGTTTATCTTGACATCAATGTCTACATCTCGCTAGTTTGACATCATTGTCAAAACGGAGTCGATCGATGACCCATGAAACGCAAAACCCCGCTAAAAGCCCGAGCGATCTTTCGATTCGCATCCGCAACCTGCACTTCGCATTCGACGATTCGGCGGCGCAGCGGCGCTGGTGGCACGGCGGCGACCCGGTCGCGACCGCCTTTTTCAACGCGCTGTCGGCGACCTTCCCCGACGGCGAGAAATTCTTCATGGACAGCGTGCGCGCCTTTCGCCACCTGACCAGCGAGCCGCTGCGCACGCAGATTAAGGATTTCGTCGGCCAGGAGGCCGTCCACAGCCGCGAGCATCGCACCTTCAACGCGCTGGCGACCGACGCCGGATACGATATCGCGCGGCTGGAGGAGCGGACGCGCAAGGTCATCGCCTTCGGCCAGCGCAATTCGAAGGTCCGCCAGCTCGCGGCCACCTGCGCGCTCGAACATTTCACCGCGATCCTGGCCCTGCTGCTGCTCTCTCCCGACAGCACCGACCTCGACGGCGCGCCGGAGGAGACGCGGCGCATGTGGAGCTGGCACGCGATGGAGGAGCTGGAGCACAAGGCCGTCGCCTTCGACACGATGCTGGTCGCGACGAAGAGCTGGTCGCCGCTGCGCCGCTATCTGCTGCGGACGCTGACGATGGTCGCCAGCACGGTGCTGTTCCTGTGGACGATCACGCTCAACATGGGCACGCTCTATCGCCAGGACGGCATCAACACGCCGCGCACCTGGTGGCGGACGCTGAAATATCTGTTCGGCAAGCCGGGCGCGCTGCGCCGCGCCTTTCGCCCCTATCTCACCTATTACCGGCCGGGCTTCCATCCGTGGGACCATGACGACCGCGACCTGCTCGCGCTGACCGAGCGCAAATACGGACTGGCCACTGTCTGATGGCCTATGATCCTGGCGGGCGGACCGCCGTCCTGACCGGTGCCGCCAGCGGCATCGGCGCCGCGCTGGCGGCCGCCCTCGCCGCGCGCGGATGCCGGCTGGCGCTGGTCGACCGGGACGCGGCGATGCTGGAACGGGTCGCGGCGCCGCTGGGGTCGGCGGTGTCGAGCCTCCACATCGTCGACGTGACCGATCGCGGGGCCGTCGCCGCGCTGCCCCGGCAAGTCCTGGACGGCGGCGGCGTTCCCCATGTCGACATCCTGATCAACAATGCCGGCATCGCGGCGATGGGCCGTTTCGACCAGCTCGGCCTCGACGAGTTCGACATGGTGATGGCGGTCAATTTCGGCGGCGTCCTGGCGATGACCAAGGCCTTTCTGCCGCACCTCGGCCCCGATGGCCGGATCGCGAATATCTCCAGCCTGTTCGGCCTGATCGCGCCGCCGGGCCAGTTGCCCTATGTGACGAGCAAGTTCGCGGTGCGCGGCTTTACCGAGGCGCTTCGGCACGAGTTGGCCGACACCGGAATCAAGGTCACCGCGGTCCATCCGGGCGGGGTCCGCACGGCGATCGCCCGCAACGCGCGGATCGCGAGCGCCATCGAACCCGACCGCGCCCAGGCGGCGACGGCGGCGTTCGGGAAATTCCTGCGGATGGACCCCGATCGCGCCGCCGGCCTGATCGTCCGTGCCGTCGAAAAGGGCAAGCCGCGCCTGCTGATCGGCAGCGACGCCGTCTTCGGCGACCTGCTCGCGCGCGTGGCGCCGGCCCGATACGGGCATGTGCTGCGCGCCATGATGGGCGGCCTGCGCGAGCATGTCGGAACCATGGCGCGCGGAAAGGCGGCGGCATGACGGCGGCCGATGCGCCTCCCGAGGTCGTGGACGTCCTGATCGTCGGCGCGGGGTTCAGCGGGCTCTGCCTCGGCGCGCGGCTCGCGCGCGAGGGCCGCCGCGATTTCGTCATTCTGGAAAAGGGCGACAGCGTCGGCGGAACCTGGCGCGACAACCGCTATCCGGGATGCGCGTGCGACATCCCCTCGCACCTCTATTCGCTGTCGTTCGGGCCGCGGCCCGACTGGTCGCGCTATTATCCGACCCAGCCCGAGCTCCATGCCTATCTTCGGGACGTCGCCCGTCATTTCGGCCTGATGCCGCACATGCGCCTGAACACCGCCTTCGAGCAGGCCGAATGGGATGCAGACCGGCTGCAGTGGGAGGTGCAGACACGCGACGGGCGGCGCTTTGCCGCCACGACCCTCGTGTCGGCGATCGGGGCGCTTCACGTTCCCGAAAAGCCGTCGATCGCCGGTGTCGCGGGCTTCAGGGGCCAGGTCTTCCACTCCGCCGAATGGCCCGCGGATTTCGACCCTGCCGGAAAGCGGATCGCGGTGGTGGGAACCGGCGCCAGCGCCATCCAGTTCGTCCCCCGGATCGCGAAGACCGCGTCATCGGTCCATCTGTTCCAGCGCACGCCGCCCTGGGTGCTGCCCAAGTTCGACCGCGCCATCGGTCCGGTCCAGCGGGCCTTGCTGCGCCATGTTCCCGGCTATCGCCGGCTTTTCCGCATCGCCCTTTATTGGCTGCACGAGGCGCGCCTTCTGGTCTTCACGGGAGGAAGGCCGCTGCGGAAGCTGGCGCGGCGCCACGGCGAGCGGATGATCGCCCGGGCGATTCCCGACCGCGCGCTGCGGCAGGCCGTGACTCCGGCCTATGATCTCGGCTGCAAGCGAACGCTGCTGTCGAACGATTATTACGCGGCGCTGGCGCGCGACAATGTCGCCGTCGTCACCGCGCCGCCCGCGGCCGCATCGGAGACCGGCGTCGTCACCGCCGACGGACAGGACATCCCGGTCGACGCCATCATCTATGGAACCGGGTTCCAGGTCGTCCAATCGCTGATGAACCTCGACATTCGCGGCATCGGAGGCCAGCGGCTGGCCGATGCCTGGCGGGATGGCCCGGCCGCCTATATGGGCCTGTCCGTCCCCGATTTCCCGAACCTGTTCCTGATGCTCGGCCCCAACACCGGGCTGGGGCATAATTCGCAGATCCTGATGATCGAGGCCCAGGCCGACCATATCATCCGGTCGCTTCGCTGGAAGCGCCGCCGGCGGGCCAAGGCGATTGCGGTCGATGCCGAGCGGGCGAAGCGCTTCGACCGGGACACCCAGCGCCGCCTTCGCCAAAGCGTCTGGGCGCAAGGCGGATGCCAAAGCTGGTATCAGGATCGCTCGGGCCGCGTGGTCGCCCTGTGGCCGCGTCCCACCTTCCTCTACATCCTCCTGTGCAGGATGAACAAATCCAGGGAATATGGAATTCTGCCGACAGCCACGGCGCGAAGCGCCGTGCGGGTAAATCGGACAGCTCCCATACTCACTTCCAGCGAGTGATGACATAGCGTGCCCGCGAAGGCGGTATTTTAGCTTCGGGTGAGTCTAGGACGGATCGACATTCAGAAGATGGCGAGCCGAAAATGGTGGGTTTCCGCGACCCGGAGCGCAGCGTGCTGATGGCACGTGAGCACCGGAAGCGCGGAAAGCCGCCCTTTGCAGGCCGCCAGGGCTGAATGTCGATCCGTCCTAGGCCGCCTTGCCGTGCAGGGTATCCATGCTCACCGCGCCGCCGGCCTCGATCTCGGCCGCCTTGGCTTCGACCAGCGCGACGATATGCGCGATCATGTCGGCGTCTTCGACATGGTGGTCGGTGACGCCCGACAGATAGACCATATGCTTGCCGTTGCCGCCGCCGGTGATGCCGATGTCGGTCTCGCGCGCTTCGCCGGGGCCGTTGACGACGCAGCCGAGAACGGAGAGCGACATCGGGGTCTTGATGTGCTGGAGCGCATCCTCGAGCCTCTGCACGGTGCGGATGACGTCGAAGCCCTGCCGCGCGCAGCTCGGGCAGGAGACGACGCGGACGCCGCGGGTCCTGAGGCCGAGCGATTTCAATATCTCATAGCCGACGCGCACCTCTTCCTCGGGCTCGGCCGACAGGCTGACGCGGATCGTGTCGCCGATGCCGGCCCACAGCAGGTTGCCGATGCCGAGCGCCGACTTGACGGTGCCGCCGATCAGCCCGCCGGCCTCTGTGATGCCGAGGTGCAGCGGGCAATCGACCGCTTCGGCAAGCTGCATGTAGGAGGCGACCGCGAGGAAGACGTCGCTCGCCTTCACCGCGACCTTGTATTCGTGGAAATCATGGTCCTGCAACAGCTTGATATGGTCGAGCGCGCTTTCGACCAGCGCCTCGGGGCAGGGCTCGCCATATTTTTCGAGCAAATCCTTTTCGAGGCTGCCCGCGTTGACCCCGATGCGGATCGCGCAGCCGTTCGCCTTCGCCGCGCGCACGACCTCGCCGACGCGCTCGGACGATCCGATGTTGCCGGGATTGATGCGCAGGCAGGCGGCGCCGGCGTCGGCGGCTTCCAGCGCGCGCTTGTAGTGGAAATGGATGTCGGCGATGATCGGTATGCGCGCCGCGCGCGCGATCTGGCCCAGCGCCGCGGTCGAATCGGTGTCGGGGCAGGACACGCGGATCAGGTCGGCGCCCGCTTCTTCGCAGCGACGAATCTGGTCGATCGTCGCCACCGCGTCGCTCGTCGGCGTGTTGGTCATCGTCTGCACCGTGATCGGCGCATCGCCGCCAACGGGGACGCTGCCGACCATGATCTGGCGGCAGTCGCGCCGCGCGATGTCGCGCCAGGGGCGCAGGCCGGGATTGTGATCGCTCATGATGCGTGCCAAATGATGGAGAAAGCCGCTCTTTAGACGTCCGGCCGCCGCTTGGCAAAGGGCAAGCGGATGGCGGACGCGGCCTAGGGTCAGGACCTATTCATTCCACGATCGAGGTTTGAAGCGATTTTGCTCAGGGCGAGGAGAAAAGGCACAGGAATATGATGATATTTCAAGACTTTTTGACGAAGCCATGGGCAAAATCGGTCAAATCCCGCAGGGACGCCGAAATGGCTTCGATCTCGGGCCCGCGCGGCCTTGCGGGTAGCGATGCTACCCGCTGCATCCGCCCGAACCCGATATCTTCGCCATTTCGACGCCTCGAACGTGGAATGAACAGGTCCTGACCCTGGCCTATTTCAAGATGGAGACTCCCCGATGACGATCCCGGCCAAAGCGTGTTTCGGCGCGCTGCTCGCCCTGTCCGCCCTGCCCGCGACCGCACAGGCGCAGGCCATCCCCAGCGGCCCGCTGTCGGTGTCGGGCGGGATCAGCGTCGTGTCCGACTATCGCTTTCGCGGCCTGTCGCGCTCGGACGGCAAGGTCGAGATCCAGTCGACGATCAGCGTCGACCACGACAGCGGCCTCTATGCGGGCGTGTGGGGGTCGGGGCTGCCCGATACGCCGCGCTACGGCCAGTATGAACTCGACCTGTTCGCCGGCTATGCGACCGAGGTCGCGCCCGGCACCTCGCTCGACGTCGGCGCGACCTATTATGCCTATCCGGGCAATCGCGACTGGGCGGGGCCGAGCGATTATGTCGAACTGTCGGGGCGGCTGTCGCACGATCTGGGGCCGCTGTCGGCGACCGCGACCCTCGCTTACGCGCCCGACCAGAAGGCGCTCGGCCGCGACGACAATCTCTATCTGAACCTTGGCCTCGCCTCGGGCATTCCGAACACGCCGGTGACGCTGTCGGCGAACCTCGGCTATACCGACGGCGCGCTCGGCGCGTTTGCGGGCGACCGCAACTATCTCGACTGGTCGCTCGGCGCGAGCGTCGTGCACGGACCGGTGACGCTGTCGGCGCGCTATGTCGATAGCGATATCCGCAAGACCGGCGTGAAGGCGGTGGACCGGCTCTACGACCCGACGCTGGTTTTCAGCGTCGGTCTGTCCTTCTAGGGATTCTCCAACCCGCCGCGTCGACCTGGGCCGAAGCGAACCAAGGGTTCGCACAAAGACACGAAAACACGAAGATGTCGTGCAGATTTGGCAGGTTTTTCTGCCAACCCGCGCGAAGGGTCTTCCTCTTCCATCGCTTGCGGGCGCAACCGCCGTTCGCGGCATGGAACAGGCATCTTCGTGTCTTTGTGTCTTTGTGTGAAATATCGATGACGGCATTGGAGTGGCCGGCGCTACAGCCACCATACGCCCTCATATTTCTGGAATAATAATTCTCACAGAGAGAATAATTCATAATGAAATTGTTGCAAATTTGCAACATAGCCCATTTTTTGGGCAGAAACGCCATTTTCCGATTGTGCGCCGCAGCGACTTCGCCAAAAGGGGCAGCGTCTGAAAGGACGGGCCCGCGACAGAGGCTCGCCGTCAGGCAGCAGGCAGGGACGATCCGCATCACCAGCAAGGGATCTGTCCACCATGAAGAAAATTTCCCGCGCGTGCCTCGGCATGCTTATCGCCGCCGCGACGCTTCCCTCGGCGGCGCACGCCCAGGACGAAGCCGGCGACGGCATCACCATTTCGGGCAGCGCAACCGTCGTCAGCGACTATCGTTTTCGCGGTTTCAGCCAGTCGAACGAGGAAGCCGCGATCCAGGGCGGCATCACCGTCAGCCACGACAGCGGCCTCTATCTCGGCACCTGGGGCTCCAGCATCGGCTTCGCCAACGGCACCGAGATCGACGTCTTCGGCGGCTATGCGAAGGAGCTCGTCCCCGGCCTGACCGCCGATGTCGGCGCGACGCTCTATCTCTATCCGGGCACGTCGAACAGTTCGGTGATCGAACCCTATTTCGCGGTGTCGGGTGACCTCGGCCCGGCATCGATCAAGACCGGCATCGCCTGGGCACCGGGCGGGCAGGACTCGCTCGGCGACGCCAGCGGCGTCTATCTCTACACCGACGCCGGCGTCGCCGTTCCGAACACGCCCTTCACGCTGAAGGGCCATGTCGGCTTCGCGAAGAGCGACAGCTTTCTCGGCGGCGCCGATGGCGACGTCGTCGACTATTCGGTGGGCGTCGAGGCGAGCTGGAAGATGCTGACCCTCGGCGTCTCCTACGTCAATACCGACGCGCCGAAGTTCGGCGGCTACAAGGAAAGCGTCGGCGCCGACGGCGCGGTGCTGTTCACCCTCGGCGCCGCCTTCTGACGCCGGGCCGGGGCGGCCTTGGAGGGAGGCCGCCCCCTTCCTGTTGGCGATTGGCTGGTCTCGGGTGAAACCCTGCTCTATCCTGCTGCGTCATGCTGAACTTGTTTCAGGGTCCATGACCTGTTCTCTCGGCCAGCGCCGCGCATCATTCGAGTGCAGGCCATGGACCCTGAAACCAGTTCAGGGTGACGAGATAAAGGGAATTATCGCCAGCGCAGATTGCCGCGCCCCAGATCGGCGAGGCTCTTCGCGCCCATCAGCTTCATCCCGCGCTCGATCTCGGCGCGCAGCAGCGTGACCGCGCGGTCGACGCCCGCCTCGCCCGCCGCGGCGAGTGCGTAGAGATAGAGGCGCCCGCCCGAACAGGCCTTCGCACCCACCGACAGCGCCTTGAGCACATGGGTGCCGCGGGTGATGCCGCCGTCGCAGATGACCTCCACCCTGTCGCCGACCGCGTCGACGATGTCGGTCAGCGCGTCGAAGGGTGAAATGCTGCCGTCGAGCTGGCGCCCGCCGTGGTTCGACACTATGATCGCGGTGGCGCCGATGTCGGCGGCGCGCTTTGCATCCTCGACCGCGACGATCCCTTTCAGGCAGAAGGGACCGTCCCATTGCCTGCGGATCGCCTCGGCGCGTTTCCAATCGAGGCTCTGGTCGAGCATCGTCGTGAAATAATCGGCGACCGACTTCGGCACGCTCGATCCCTCGGACACATGGGTCGCGAGGTTGGGCAGGCTGAACTTTTCGCGCAGCACATAGTTGAGCCCCCAGCCGGGCTTGATCGCATAGCTGAGCAGGTTGCGCGGCGTGAAGCGCGGCGGCGAGGTGAAGCCCGAGCGCAGGCAGCGTTCGCGATTGCCCCCGACGATCGTGTCGACGGTCAGCGCGACCGCGTCGAATTTCGCCTCGCGCGCCGCGTCGAGCATCGCGCGATTGAGTCCCTCGTCGTGATGGACATAGAGCTGGAACAGCTTGGGCGCGTCGGTCAGCGCGCCCGCCTCGGCCAGGCTGATCGTCGCGAGACTGGAGATGCCGGCGACGGTTCCGGCCTTCGCCGCCGCGCGCAGCACCGCGCGCTCGCCCTGCCAGTGGAACAATCGCTGGAGCGCGGTGGGCGACAGGAACAGCGGCATCGCGACCTCGCGCCCGAACAGCGTCGTGCGCATGTCGACGCTTTCCATCCCGGCGAGGACGCGCGGGATCAGGTCGCACCTGTCGAAGGCGTCGCGGTTGTGCCGCCGCGTGACCTCGTCGTCGGCGGCGCCGTCGATATAGTCGAACACCGGCCATGGCAGCCGCCGCTTCGCCAGCGCGCGGAAATCGTCGATATTGTGGCAGTCGGTGAGTTTCATTCCTCTAATCCCGTTCGTGTCGAGCGAAGTCGAGACACCTATCGTGATAGCGCCAGACCGATGGGCATCTCGACTTCGCTCGATGCGAACGGTGAAAAGGTGGAATAGACCATCGTCACGCCGCCCCGCCCGTCAACCGCCCCAACGCCCAGCGCGGCTCGACCGCACGCCCCGCATCCTCGACATGCGCCACGACCCGCGCCCCGATCGCCGGGGCCAGGGCGAAGGCGCGCCCGGCGGCGCCGCCGACCAGCCAAACGCGCGGATGCCCGGGCAGGCGGTCGAGCAGCAGGTCGCCGGTCGCGGTGCGGCAGTCGTGCGCCGCGGCGCTTGCGACCACCGGTGCCTCGGCGAGCCGCGGCAGGCGGCCGGCCAGCCATTGCCGGACCTCGGCCAGCGCGCGCTCATCGGCGCGGCGATCGAAGCTGTCGGGATCGACACTCGCGTCGGGCGCGCTTTTCCACACCCGCACTCCGACCCCCTCGACGTCGGGAAGCAGGTGGAAGCCATAGGCGCGGTCGACCAGCGCCGGCATCGCGGGCAGGCGGAACTGGGTGTCGCCCTGCCCGGGGCCGAAGTGGAAGACCTGGTGGCGTACCGCCGACAGCCGCTGCGGGGTCAATATCTGCGGGAACAGCTCGGTCAGCCACGCGCCGCTCGCATAGACCAGACTGCGCGCGGTGCCGCCGTCAGGGAGCATGTAGAGGTCGCGAGTCTTGTCGCGAAGCGGCGCCGGCATCACGACATCCTCGGGCGCGACCTGCGCGTCGAGGATGGCTTCCAGCACCCCGCGCCGCCCCGCGAGCATCGCGCCGCCCTTTTCGGCGACCAGCGCGGCCGCCTCGGGGCGCCACGCGACCTGTGTATAGCGAGGGCGGAGCTGCTCGCCGGTCAGCCGCGCGGCGCCGCGCACCTCGATCGCGGCATCGGTCGCGGCGAGCGCGGTTACCGCCTCGCAGGGAGTGAGGATCGGCAGGCTGGCGCTGTCCGACAGCCGCTGCCACGCCTCGCGGCTTTCCTCGACCAGCCCGGCATAGAGCGCGTCGCCGCCCTGCACCGGGTCGAGCATCATCGAGGGAAGGTTGGACGCGGCGCGCCCGTTCCCCGCGCCATAGGCGTCGAACAACCGGACGCTGAGGCCGCGGCGCACCAGATGCCACGCGATCCAGGCGCCGAGCGCGCCCGCGCCCACGACCGCAACGTCGACCTGTTTCTCGGGCGGCTTCGCGTCCTTGCGCCGGCGCGACCGCCGCGCTTCGGGCGGCTCCCTGCGTTTCGGCTCCTTCTTCTTCGCCGCTCCGAGCGCGAACGCCGCCGGGGTGGCGGCCAGCGCCGCGAGCAGGCGCCGCCGGTCCATCAGTCGCCCTTTTTCTTGTAATAGCGATAGCCGCCGACCCAGGTTTCGAGCGGGGTCATCTGGCGGATCTCGCTGGGGCTCGCGAGCAGCGGGTCGGTGTCGAGGATCAGGAAGTCGGCGCGCATCCCCGGCATCAGCGTGCCGATGCGATCCTCGGCGAAGCCGGCATAGGCGGCGCTGCGGGTGAAGCCGTCGAGCGCGGTCTCGCGGCTCACGGCCTCCTCGGGGTGCCAGCCGCCGAAAGGCTGGCCCACGGCATCGGTGCGGGAGATGGCGGCGGCGATGCCGGGAAAGGGATTCGCGCTCTCGACCGGCACGTCGGAGCCGAAGGCGAGGCGGACGCCCGCCTTCTCCATGCTCCGCCACGCATAGGCGCCCGTCAACCGCTCGGAGCCCAGCCGCGCCTCGGCCATCAACCGGTCAGACGGCTGGTGGATCGGCTGCATCGAGGCGATGACGCCGAGTTGCTTGAAGCGCGGGATATCGGCGGGGTCGACGATCTGCGCATGTTCGATGCGCCAGCGGCGTTCGCCCGGCAGATCGGCGTTGAGGTCGGCGATCGCGTCGAGCGCCTCGGCGTTGGCGGCGTCGCCGATCGCGTGGACCGCGACCTGGAACTTGTCCATCGACGCGCGCACCATCTTGTTGCGGAGCTGCGCGGGGGTCAGCAGCGGCAGGCCCTTCTGTCCCGGCGCGTCGGCATAGGGTGCCTTCAGCCACGCGCCGCGCGAGCCGAGCGCGCCGTCGAGGTAGAGCTTGACCCCGATCATGCGCAGCTTGTCGTCATACAGCCACGGCGTCGGCCCCGGCCCGCCGATCAGCGCCATATTGTCGATGTCGTGGCCATAGCTGATGATGCGGATCGCCAGACTGTGCTTGTCGCCGGCGCGGCGATAGGATTGCCAGTCCTCGATCGTCGTGCCCATGTCGGCGATCGTCGTGATCCCCTGTTCGAGCAGTTTCTGCTGCGCGAGCAGGAAGGCGCGGTCGCGGTCACGCGCGAGCGGCCGCGGCACCGCCGCCGCAATGAGGCTGGTCGCGGCATCGACGAAGACGCCGCTCGGCCGGCCGTTCGCGGTCTCGATCCGCCCGCCTTCGGGTGCTTTGGTGTCGGCGGTGACGCGCGCGGCGCGCATCGCGGCGCTGTTCGCCCAGCCGGCATGACCGTCGACGCGCTCGAGCCAGACCGGACGGTCGGCGACCACCGCGTCGATGTCGGCGGCGGTCGGAAAGCGGCCCAGCCCCCATTTTTCCTGGTTCCAGCCGCGCCCGATGATCCACGGCGTCTCGGGATTGTCGGCGGCATATTGCTTGATCGCCGCCTGCGCCTCGGCGAGCGAGCGCGTCTCGCTGAGGTCGAGCGTCATCAGCGCAAAGCCGAGGCCCATGACATGACCGTGCGCGTCGATCAGGCCGGGGATCAGCGTCTTGCCCTTGGCGTCCTGCTTGAAGTCAGGGCGCTCGGGGCGCTTGTCCTTGCGGTCGAGCAGCGCCTTGACCTTGCCCTCGGTATCGATGACCAGCCCGGTGAAGCGGACGAGCTTGCCGTCCTTGTCGAGCGTGATGCCGTTGACATTGTCGATCAGCGTATCGGCGTGCGCCGGCGCCGCGAACAGCAGGGCAAGGGCCGCAAAGGTAAATATCCCCCTCCCGCAGGCGGGAGGGGCGGCGAGACTTGCGAACTTGTTCGCTAGTCGCAGCGGGGTGGGCCTGACGCGATGGCGGAGAGCCCGCCCCGCTGCAACTAGGCCCGGCTTCGCCGAGCCAAGTTTCGCTGCCCCTCCCGCTTGCGGGAGGGGAGAGAATGTCGCCCCCCTCACTTCGGCAGCCTTTCGACCAGCACGCTCGTATCGTGCCGCCCGTGCCCCATCGCCTGCAGGTCGGCGTAGAATTGATCGACCAGCGCCGCGACCGGCAGCACCGCGCCGTTGGCGCGCGATTCCTCGAGCGCGAGGCCCAGGTCCTTGCGCATCCAGTCGACCGCGAAGCCGAAATCGAACTCGCCCTTCGCCATCGTGCCCCAGCGGTTGACCATCTGCCAGCTCGCCGCGGCGCCGCCCGACACCGCCTCGAACACCTTGTCGGTATCGAGCCCCGACACTTGCGCGAAACGCAGCGCCTCCGACACGCCCTGGATGACGCCGGCGATCGCGATCTGGTTGACCATCTTGGTCGTCTGGCCTGCCCCGGGCCCGCCGATATGGACGATGCGGCCGGCATAGGCGCGCATCACCGGCTCGGCGGCGGCAAAGGCGGCCGCGCTGCCGCCGCACATGATCGACAGCGTCCCCGCCTGCGCCCCCGATTCGCCGCCCGACACCGGCGCGTCGAGGCTGAGCAGCCCCAGCCCCTCGGCCTCGACCGAAAGCTGGCGGGCGATGCGCGCGGACACGGTGGTATGATCGACGAACAGCGCCCCCGCCTTCATCGCCTTGAACGCGCCGTCGCGTCCCAGCGTCACCTGCGCCAGATCGTCGTCGTTACCGACGCAGGACAGGACGACGTCGGCATCCTTCGCGGCCTCGCCGGGTGTCGCCGCGACGCCTCCGCCATATTCGGTCGCCCAGGCTTCGGCCTTGGCGCGGGTGCGGTTGTAGACGGTGACGGCGTGGCCGGCCTTGACGAGATGCCCCGCCATTGGCCCGCCCATGACGCCGGTACCGATGAAGGCGATGCGCAATTTCTGTTCGCTCATGGCGTGGGGTCATAACGGCGGTTTGTTCGTGGCGCTAGGTCGCGCGCATAAAGCGCTTCGCCTTCGGGGGACGGGTTAAGTAAGTCTTTCCCTCGGCCCGGCTTGCCGTTAGGGCCAGCCCCCATGGCAGACCTCGAAACGCTCACCGCCGCCGGCTTTCCGGCGATCACCCTCGACGATGTGCGCGCGGCGGCGGAGCGAATTGACGGCGCGGTCGTGCGTACGCCCACCCTCAAGTCGCAGACCCTCTCCGAAATGGTCGGTGCCGAGGTGTGGCTGAAGTTCGAGAATCTGCAGTTCACCGCGGCCTACAAGGAGCGCGGCGCGCTCAACGCGCTCCTTCTCCTCGACGACGAAGCGAAGGCGCGCGGCGTGATCGCGGCGTCGGCGGGCAATCATGCGCAGGGCCTCGCCTATCACGGCAAGCGGCTCGGCGTGCCGGTGACGATCGTGATGCCGAAGACGACGCCGCAGGTGAAGGTGTCGCAGACCGCGAGCCACGGGGCCGAGATCGTGCTGTTCGGCGAGAAGTTCGACGATGCCTCGGCGCATGCGCGGCAGCTCGAAAAGGAACGCGGCCTGACCTTCGTCCACCCGTTCGACCATCCGCATATCGCGGCCGGACAGGGAACGGTGGCGCTCGAGATGATCGAGGACGTGCCCGAACTCGACACGCTGATCGTGCCGATCGGCGGCGGCGGCCTGCTCACCGGCATGGGCACCGCGGCACGCGGGCTGAAGAACGACATGCGCCTCGTCGGCGTGCAGGCCGAGCTCTATCCATCGATGTATGCCGAGCTCAACGGCGTCGACATGGCGTGCGAGGGCGACACGCTGGCCGAGGGCATCGCGGTCAAGGAGCCGGGCCTCTATACGCGGCGGCTCGTCGCCGAGCTCAACGACGATATCGTACTCGTCGCGGAACGGCACCTCGAACGCGCGGTCAGCCTGCTGCTCCAGATCGAAAAGACGGTGGTCGAGGGCGCCGGCGCCGCGGGGCTCGCGGCGATGCTCGCCCATCCCGATGCTTTCGCGGGGCGCAAGGTCGGCCTCGTCCTCACCGGCGGCAACATCGACACGCGGCTGCTCGCCAACGTCCTGCTGCGCGACCTCGCCCGCTCGGGCCGCATCGCGCGGCTGCGCATCCGCCTCCAGGACCGGCCGGGGGCGCTGTTCAAGGTGATGAAGCTGTTCGACGAGAAGCAGGTCAACATCATCGAAATCTATCACCAGCGCATCTTCACGACGCTGCCCGCCAAGGGCCTCATCACCGACATCGAATGCGAAGCGCGCGACCGCGAGCATCTCGACAGCCTCGTCGATTCGCTGCGCACCGCGGGCTATATGGTGACGACGGTCGAGCTGGCATAGTTTGTTAAGCCCTCCCCTTCAGGTAGGGCAGCGAGACTTGCGAACTTGTTCGCTAGGGTCAGGACCTATTAATTCCACGTTCGAGGCGTCGAAATGGCGAAGATATCGGGTTCGGGCGGGTGCAGCGGGTAGCATCGCTACCCGCAAGGCCGCATGGACCCGAGATCGAAGCCATTTCGACGTCCCTGCGGGATTTGACCGATTTTGCCCATGGCTTCGTCGAAAAGTCTTGAAATATAATCATATTCCTACGCCTTTTCTCCTCGCCATGAGCAAAATCGCTTCAAACCTCGAGCGCGGAATTAATAGGTCCTGACCCTAGTCGCAGCGGGTGGGGACCATCGGCCTTGCGCGAGGGCGATGGCCCCCACCCCAACCCCTCCCCTGAAGGGGAGGGGCTTGCTATGATCGCAAACATGAAATCCTTCACCCTCTCCCTCACCGCCAACCCCGACACCATCGACGAGCTCGGCCACGTCAACAATGCCGTCTGGGTCCAGTGGATTCAGCAGGTCGCGACCGCGCATTGGGACGCCGCGGCGCCGCAGGCGCACAAGGACGCCTATATCTGGGTCGTGGTGCGGCACGAGATCGACTATCTGCGCGCGCTCGGTCCCGGCGAGACGGTGACCGCGCGCACCTGGGTCGCCGACAAGCCGCAGGGCGCGAAGTTCGACCGCCATATGGAATTCACCGGGCCGGACGGACGCGTCCATGTCCGCGCGCGCACGATATGGGCGCTGCTCGACAAGGCGAGCGGCCGCCCACTGCGGGTGACGGCACAGGTCGTGGCGCCCTTCCTCGACCGGCCATGACCGGCGGCTGGCGACCGATGCGCGCGGCGGACCTGCCCGCGGTCGCGGCGATATCCAACGCCGTCCACGGCGCCTTCACCGAAGCGCAGCCGGTCTATGCCGAGCGGCTGGCGCTCTGGCCCGAGGGGTGCCGCATCCTCGAAACCGGGGCGGGCGTCGCGGGCTATCTGATGGCGCATCCATGGCGGCTCGGCGCGCCGCCCGCCCTCGGCGCGATGCTGGGGACGCTGCCGGCGGCGGCCGACGTCTATTATCTTCACGATATCGCCCTGCTCCTCGCCGCGCGCGGGACGGGCGCCGGCGCGGCGGCGGTCGGCTTCGTCCTCGAGTCCGCCGCCGCGGCGCGGCTTCCGCTCGTCGAACTCGTCGCGGTGAACGGGGCCGATACCTATTGGCGCGCGCAAGGCTTCGAACCGATCGCGCCCGGCCCCTATGGCCCCGGATCGTGGCTGATGCGGCGCGCCGTCAATGCGCCACGCTCTTCGAAAACAGGGTCATGACCAGCACGCCTGCGACGATCAGCCCCGTGCCCGCAAGCGCGGGTGCGTCGAGCCTCTGTCCCTGGAACAGCCAGGCGACCGCGGCGATCAGCACGATGCCGATCCCCGACCAGATCGCATAGGCGACGCCGGTCGGCACGTCGCGCAGGGTCAGCGACAGGAAATAGAAGGCGATCCCATAGCCGACGAGGGTGACGAGCGACGGGCCGAGCCGGGTGAAGCCGTCGGATTCCTTCATGAAGGAGGTCGCGACGACCTCGGAAACGATGGCGATGAAGAGGTAGACATAGGGCATGAAAGGCTCCTTCGAACAAGAGCGATATGATCGCGGCTGATCGGCGTCCAGCCGGCAGCTTGTGACGACCGCCATCCGTTCTTAAGGCATTGCCATGCTGATCCGCCCCGCCACCCATGACGATGCCGCCGCGATCTGGTCGATCATCGGCCCGACCATCCGCGCCGGCGAGACCTATGCACTCGACCGCGACATGCGCGAAGCCGATGCGCTCGCCTATTGGTTCGGACCCGACAAGCAGGTGTTCGTCGCCGAGGCGGACGGCGCCGTCCTCGGCACCTATTATCTGCGCCCGAACCAGGCAGGCGGCGGCACGCATGTCTGCAACTGCGGCTATATGACCGCCGCCGCGGCGACCGGACGCGGTATCGCGCGCGCGATGGCCCTCGATTCGATCGAGCAGGCGAAGGCGCGTGGCTTTCGCGCCATGCAGTTCAACTTCGTGGTCGACGCCAACGTGCGCGCGGTGAAACTGTGGCAGTCGCTGGGGTTCGAGATCGTCGGGCGGCTCCCGAAGGCGTTCGATCATCCGGCGCATGGCTTCGTCGATGCGCTGGTGATGTATCGCGTGCTTTAGCCCTAGGACGGATCGACATTCAGAAGATGGCGAGCCGAAAATGGTGGGTTTCCGCGACCCGGAGCGCAGCGTGCTTTTTGCACGTGAGCACCGGAAGCGCGGAAAGCCGCCCTTTGCAGGCCGCCAGGGCTGAATGTCGATCCGTCCTAGGCGTAACCGACCCAGCCGCGCCAGGTGAAGGCGGCATAGAAGGGCTCGACGCCGGTGAAGCCTGCGGCGCGCAGCACCGCTTCGTCCTCCTCGGGACTCAGCATCGCGACATGGGTAGCGACGGCCTGGCGGCCCTTGGCGACCTGCTCGGGGTCGCCGCCCGAGGCGATGGCATAGGCGGCATAGCGGTCGAGCCAGCGGTCGCGCGTCCCGGCCTCCTGCGGGAAGCTGCCGTGCGCGGCGACGAAGGCCGTGCCGGGTTTCAGGCGCCGGCGGATTTCCGCCGCGGTGCGGATGCGCTCTTCCCGGTCCAGAAAATGCAGGGTCAGAAGGCAGGTCGCGCCGTCGAACGGCCCGATGGGGGCGTCGTCGATCGTGCCCTCGATCAGCTCTGCGCGCACCGCATCGGGTCCCATGACCCTCGCGGCGAGATCGAGCATCGGCCCGGCGGGATCGACCCCGGTGAAGCGCCAGCCCGGATGCGCATCCGCCATCGCCTTCAATTCGCTGCCGCCGCCGGCGCCGAGCACCAGGATGTGCGCATCGTCGGACGCGCGTTCGGCGAGCAGCAGACCGGTCATGCGGTGCAGCCCGTCGAGCCCGGGCACGAAGCGCCGCGGCCCCTCGCTATAGCGGGCGACCGCCGCCGGGTCCTTGAAGCTGTCCAGGAAATATCGGGCGCCTTCAGCCATGGGCATGATCCTTTGTCGTGGGGGAATGCGCCGCCATGCGGGCGTGGAAATCAGCGGCAAGCACGGCGAGCGTCACCGCCTCGAAGCGATCGAGCAGCAGCGCCTCCGCCTCGCGGAAGCTGGTGTCGAGCGCGGCGTTGACCGCCTGCTCGACAAGGCAGCCGGGCGCTTCGGTGCGATTGCCCATCGCCATCAGATGCGGGCGGCCGATCGCGTCATAGACGTCGCGCATCGTGATGGCGGACAGGTCGCGCGCGATCGTCCAGCCGCCGCCATGCCCCTTTTCGGAGTGGACGAAGCCCGCCTCGCGCAGCCCGGCAAGGATGCGGCGCACCACGACCGGGTTGGTCTGCATCGCCCTGGCGAGGCTCTCGGAGGTGAGCGGCTCCCCCGCCTCCGCCATGTGGAGCAGGACGTGGAGCACGCCCGACAATCGGCTGTCGCGTTTCATGTAACTTTACATATTACATGATAACGGGAAATCAAGCCCCGTCGCGGTGAAAACGGAAAACGCCGCTCGGCTTCGAGGCCGCGCCGGTCTCGGCGACGTCGTAGCGCGCGACTTCGCGAAGGCGCGCCAGCGGCAGCGGACGCCGCCACGGATCGCCGACGAGCGCTTCGATGCCGCGATCGAGGCAGCGGTCGAGGAAGGCGGTGACCGCTGCGGCTAGGTCGTCCGAATAAAAGAGGTCGCCAACGAGGATCATGTCGACATCGGGCAGGGCGAGGCTCGCCGCATCGCCCGCGCGAATGTCGATAGACACGCCGTTGACCGCCGCATTGAGCGCCAGCGCCGCGAGCGCATGGGGATCGGCATCGACCGCGATCGCCTGCGCACCCGCCTTTGTCGCGGCGATCGCGACCAGCCCCGACCCGGCGCCGAGATCGAGCACGCGGCGTCCCGCGACGCTTTCGGGATGGTCGAGAATGTACCGTGCGAGTGCGAGCCCACCCGCCCAATAATGCGCCCAATAGGGCGCGTCGTCCCCGGCAAGGCGCCCCACCCCGCTCGCCGGCACCGCCTTGTGCAGGTGGATTTCGGGAAGCCCGGGAACGGGCAGCACCGGCAGATGCGCGCGGATGAAGGCGGCGGTATCGGGCGAGGTCATGCGCGGAGATTAGAGCGGGAGGACGGTATGGGGAATCGTCATTGCGGTCGAGCCCGGTTCCGCGTTGATCGCCGCCGCCAAAGCTGATAGGCGCAGCCGCGATGACCAACGACCGATCCCTTCGATTCAAGGCGTATTGGCGCTCCTTTACCTAAGGAGCGGCATGGCATCACCCTATGACCATCGCCGCCGTGTCGGAAGGCGCATGGTCATTATCGAACATCCTCCATCCGTCGCGGCGCGCGCTTTTTTGAAGAAGACGCGACATGACCGATACCTTGCTTGCCCTGTCGACCGAGAATTGCCGCATCGCGCCGCTGACCGCCGACGATGCGCGCGCGCTCGCGGCGATCACCGACGAAACGGTGACGTCGCAGGTCCATTTCCTCCCCACGCCCTTCACCGAAAGCGATGCCCGCGCGCTGATCGCGGGGTCGGGCGGCGGCGACGTCTTCCATGCCGTGCGCGATGCTCGCGGCGCAGACCTCAACGGAGTGATTGGCGTGCATCGCCGCGCGGGGCGGGATTATGAGATCGGATACTGGTTCGCGGCCCGCGCCCGCGGGCGCGGCATCGCGGCCGAAGCGGTGCGCGCGGTCGTCGAGGCGCTCGCCACGTCGCGGCCCGGCTGCGCGATCGTCGCCGAATGCCATCCCGACAATGTGCGCTCGCGCGCTTTGCTGCGGCGGGTCGGCTTCGTGTCGACGGGCCTCGCGGGGCGGCGTCCGGGACGGATGCTGCTGATGTGGCGCGCCGCGCCGCTCGACCGCATCGACGTCTGCTGAGCGGTCAGCCGGGCGCACCGACCTCGTCGGTCAGCGCCCGCACGATCGCGGCGACCGAGGTGGGGGCATAGGCGAAGCCCATATGGCCGCAGTCGACCTCGACCTGCCGGTCGCTTTCGTGCGGCAGGCCTCGCGCGCTTGCGACCGCGACGACGCCGTCGTGCGCCGACCACAGCGCGAAGGTCGGCATTTCGGGGCGCGGCGCGGGGTGAAAGTCGATCGGCGGATTGTCGACCGGGTGCCGCGCGATCAGGTGATAGAGGCGCCACGCGCGGTTGGCGCGGCGGCTGCCCGAAAAGGGCGAGCCCAGCGTGACGACGCGCGCGACCTTGTCCGGATGATGCTTCGCATATTCGCGGGCATAGATGCCGCCGAGGCTCCACCCGACCAGCGCCGGCGCGCGGCCGGTGCGCTCGATGATCCACTGGACGCGGCCGTCGATGCGCTCGATGATATCCGCCGTCGCGCCGCGGTTGAAGCCGAGGCGCCAGGCGTAACAGCGAAACCCCGCACGGCGCAGGTCGGCGCGCAGCGCCTTGGTCGCCCAGTCGCCCGACAGAAAGCCGGGCAGCACCATCACCGGCGGATGCGCGCTGTCGGGATTGGGCTCGGGCGGCAGCGGCCGGACGCGGCCGCCGATCGCGCGCAGCAGCGATCCTGCCTCGCGCCACAACAGCGCGAGCGGCGGCGGCGCATCGGGATCGGGCACGCGCGCCGGCCATTCGGCGCGGCGGGAGAGGAAGGCGCGGATCATCGCGGGGCACATCCCATATTCGTCATTCCCGCGAACCCGGGCACACCTTTATTATAACTCGGTCGGCGTCGGGTTGCGGGTTGTCGTTCACGAAGTCGAGAATGCCCATGAGCGAGCCGTGCAGCGTGGCATGAACCTCGCCGCGCTTCTCACCAGAATGCAGCACGATCTTGCCGACGAGTGATCGGATGTCGGCCGACGCATCAAGCTGCGTCTCCGGGTCTTTGAGCGTTTCGGTGAGCCGTGCAACCTTGCGTTTGTAGATTTCGGCGATGCCCGGATGAACGTCGGGAACCTCCGTTGGGGTTTCGGCAAGCCGCGCGGCGATCTCCGATTTCTCGCATTCGAGTTCGGCCATGCGCGCTTTCATGCTCGGCTGATACAGCCCGTCCTCGATCGCGGCCATGATGCCCGCGACGGCCTTGTCGATCCGCGCTAGCCCTCTCCGGTCAGCTTCGGCCTGAATGCGCCGCTCGCGGCTCTCTCGGTTGATATGCGTGGCATAGGCGGCAACGGCCGCGTCGATCTTGTCGGCTGATACCAGCCGGTCGGCGATGCCGGCGAGCGCCCGGCGCTCCAGGTCCTCGCGCCGGATGGTCCGGCTGTTGGTGCAGTTGCGGCTACGATGATGACCGATGCAACCGTAGCGATCAGTCGTGACGATCGCATAGTTGCCGCCACATTCGCCGCATTCGAGCAGACCCGACAGAAGATAGGCGGGACGCCGCAGCCCGTTGACACTTCGTGCCTGGGCCGCTTCCTTCATGCCTTTGTTCCGCGCGGCGAGTGCTTCCTGCTGACGCTTGGCTGCATCCCATAGTTCGTCGCTGACGATGCGCAGGTCAGGCACGGCCTTTCGGACCCATTCGGATTCGGGGTTGAGCCGGGTGACGTTCTTGCCGGTGGCCGGGTCCTTCACATAATGTTTGTGGTTCCAGACGCGAACCCCGACATAAAGCTCGTTATTGAGGATGCCGAGTCCCCGGCGCGGGGTGCCTCGGATGCTGGTGTCGCGCCAGGGCTTGCCGGAGGGACCGGCGACGCCTTCGGCGTTGAGGTCGCGCGCTATTGCGATCGGGCTCTTCCCGGCGGCAAACTCGCGGAAGATGCGCTCGACGATCAGCGCCTCGACCGGATCGATCTCGCGCTCGCCGCGCACCAGCTCGCCTTCGCTGGAAAGACGGCGGACCATCTGGTAGCCATAGCCGATCGCCCCGGCCGAGAAGCCCTTCTCGACCCGCCCGCGTAGGCCGCGATGCGTCTTCTTCGCGAGGTCTTTGAGGAACAGCGCGTTCATGGTGCCCTTGAGCCCGACATGCAGTTCGGAGATTTCGCCTTCGGCGAGCGTCACCAACGGCACGCGGGTAAACTGCAAATGCTTGTAGAGGATTGCGACGTCGGCCTGATCGCGCGATACGCGGTCGAGGGCTTCCGCCACCACGATATCGAACTTGCCGGCCTGCGCATCGGCAAGCAGCCGCTGGACACCGGGACGCAGGATCATGCTCGACCCGGAGATGGCGGCGTCCTCGTAGACGCCCTCGACATGCCAGCCTTCGCGCACCGCGCGCTCGCGGCAGAGACTAAGCTGATCGGCGATCGATGCTGCATTCTGCTGGTCGGACGAATAGCGGGCATAGAGCGCGGCACGGATCATGACGTTTCCCCTTTCTGTCACGCGGCTTTGGTCAGCATGAAATCGACATGGACGGCATCATAAGGAAAGACGATGCCGCGCTCGGCACGGTCGATCACCCCGACCGCGATCAGCGCCTGGACATCACCATGCACCGCCTTGACGTCGCGCCCGACGCGCCGCGCCGCTTCGCGGATCGACATCACGCCTTGCCCCGTCATCGCCTGGAGCAGTTCCCAGCGTTTGCGCGTCAGCGTCTGCCAGAGCAGGTCGGTCGACCCGAAGGAATAATGCGCGCCCTGCGCCTTGCCCTCGAAAGCCGCCAGCGCACGGGCCTCGACCGCTTCGCGCGAAGCGACGGAGAGGGTCACGATGTTCATTCGGGTGTCCATTGGTCCACGTCCTTCCAGAAGTCCGCCAGCAGAGCCGCCGGAGTGGTGAAGGCATAGAGTGTCTCGCTCTTGCCGACGTGGCGATGGTCGCCTTTGCCGGCCTCGTTATCGTAGCGCAGCACACAGATGCCGCTGACGACATAAGCGAGGGCATATTTGAGATCATGGTTCGACCCCGGCACCCGCCGGGGCACGCGCCATATCCGCAATTCCACGAATGCCTCGGCGCTGAGTTGGTGGCGTTCGTGAAGAAGCGGCTCCGCCTTCATGTTGGATTTTCTACCAACGATTGGCCTCGTTGTCAATGACTCCATCACCCCTTGTCGATGGGATCATTGTCATTCGCCGCGCGAAGCGCACGAATATGTTCGCGCGCGATATGGCGACCGATCGCCTCGGCGATGCGCGTCAACGCGGCATCGGTATCCGCCGCACGCAGCACGGGCTCATTGTCGTTGGCCGGGACGATGCCGCGTTCTGGCTGCATGTCATCCTCGTGCATCGCCGGTTCCCGCGTCATTGTCATTGTCCGCACGATAGGCGGCGGGGTTGGCGACCCAGCGGTCGATCGCGGACTCATGCCAACCGGCGCCGTGGACGCTGATCTTCTCTTGTCGCGGGAAAGTGCCTTCCGCGATCTTGCGGTAGATGGTCGAGCGCGACAGCCCGGTGCGGTCGAGGACAGTCTTGAGACGGACAATTCGTTCGGGAGCGGACACGGTGACTACCTCCAATATCTGGTGGTTGACGACGCCCCTTGCAGACAGACTTCGACTGTCGAAGCCCGCCGTTCAAGTGCTTCTTCGATACCGCTCGGCGCAATCGAAGCATAGGATGCAAAGACAGGCGATAGCTCACAATAGCGCATGAACGGCGGCTCGCGGCGCGAAGAGGAAGGAAAAGGAAAGTTTCGCGCAGGATAGCGCCGGCTCTTGTAGGCGGCGCGGATGGACGATCGCTTTGCGGTATCTGTTCGCATGTCTTCGCAGACCTCCGACTCGGTGGTCCGCCCGCCGTGCGCCAGTCTGCGTCACCTTGTCCGATCCATGCAACGGGGGAGGCATTGTCGTGCCGAGCCGGGCGCACATCGACAGCGCGGTGCCGATAAGCCTTGCCAAGGACCGGAGATTGGCTGAAGATTCCGGCGATGCGCACCGACGTCGATTTCCTTCCTGCCCCGAAGCAGCGCGAGCTTGAGCGCGTCGTCGAGATATTGTTCGACGAGTTCGGACAGGCCACCGAAAACGCGACCGGGCGCCGCAAGGGCCAGGGGAATCGCATTTGAAAAATATAGTAGCGCGATGAGTTGATATGGATTCTTTGGGTGTCCTTCATAGTAAGGAGGATATCCATGTCCTGGTTTGCCGCGGCGTTTGATG
>Ga0180219_1000162_pt1 | contig 74431 bp, 41 predicted proteins | sample eDN3rd30CBELigMG_FD_151338 | JGI IMG/M metagenome (GOLD analysis project Ga0180219, IMG submission 151338) | Enriched Miracle-Growth compost microbial communities from Emeryville, California, USA - eDNA 3rd pass 30_C BE-Lig MG (version 2)... ...
TTAACTCAGGCGAATTGACAAATAAAGGCATTGAATTTATTGTCAACGCAGCTGTTATCCAAAGCCCAAACTTCAGTTGGAGTCTTTCACTGAACGGCGCAAAAAATGAAAATAAAGTGGTGGCTTTGGCGCCCGGTATACGTGAGCTACGGATAGCCGATGTTTTCGGCAACCTCGGTGTATTTATGCGGGTCACACCCGGCGATTCTTACGGAACCATTTATGGCACCGACTTCTTACGTGATGAAAACGGCAACAAACGATTATATAATGTGAAGGATGCTGAAGGAAATGTATATGGAACAATGTATAAAGTCACCGATGAGCCCGTAGCCATCGGCAACGCCGCACCGAAACTTACAGGCGGTTTAGGCAATACATTGCGCTACAAGAATTTCAGCTTATATGGAATGGTAGACTTCAAAATCGGTGGCGACATCTATTCATTCGATCATTCTACTGCAATGGGTAGCGGCATCGCTCCCGCAACCTTAGTAGAAAGGAATGGCGGTGGACTCCCTTATACATTTCCTGACGGAACAACTGCAAACGTAGGTGTCATCATGGAAGGATACAACGATGATGATAAAAAAATGAATGATCGTGTTGTTCATCCGATTTACAAATATGCAGGATCGTATACCGGCTGGACACACCTTAACAGACCCAGAAGCCTGTCAGTATTTGAAAATACCTGGATAAAAATGCGGGAAATTGCGCTGTCTTATAATCTCCCCCAAAAACTAATGCAACGTTCAGGGGTTTTCCAGCGTTTACAAATTTCCTTCATTGGTCGAAACCTGTTTTATTTTTACTCCAGTCTGCCCGATCACTTGAATCCGGAAGCCATTAACGGAACGGGAAATGGTCAGGGCTTACAATGGTCTGGGATGCCGAGCATTCGGTCACTTGGCTTTGGTCTGAAAGCGCAATTCTAACCTATTAATTAGATTAAACATGAAATCATTGTATATAAAAAGAATAGGTTTGCCGATCGTGTTGGCCTGTTCATTAGCCATATCTTCTTGCGAAAGAGATTTCGGAGATATCAACAAACCTTGGGATAACCGAACATATAGCGCAAAGATACCAGAATTATATAACAGCATTGCCTCTTCCATGCAGGAAGGCGGCAGGGGATTATTCTCATCTTTTCTTTATCAAAACTCGCAATTGGCCGCCAATTATCGTGCATCGGGTTATCGGCTCGACAATACCGTCGGAGGTATCTGGGAAAATTACTATTTCGCCCTTACCGATTTCAGGAAAGCCATTGACTTAATTGATGAAGCGCCAGATGCGCAATCCTATACCAATATCAGGGCGATGCTCACGACATTGATCGCTTTTAAAACATTACGGGCGACGACCTGGTTTGGCGATATGCCCTATTCTGAAGCAGGCAAGGCTTATTTGGGTGCGGAACATTATACACCTGTATACGATAACCAAGAAGCCATTTTCTCGGCAGCTCTGGCCGACTTGAAATGGGCAGCGGATAATTTTACCGATGCTGCTGATCAAGTTTCACTCGGTGCTTACGAAACCCTGCTTCACGGCGATCTGCTGCAATGGACTAAATTAGCGAACTCTTTGCGACTGCGGTATGCATTGGTCATGTATGAAAAGAATCCAACAGCTGCTAATGCCATTATTTCTGAAGTAATCAATCAGCCTATGCTCGAACCCGATGAATATTTTGGAATCGATCCGACGTTGCTCAGCATTGAATTAAACAGGGGGCCCTCTTTTCGGGGAAATGCCTATGTGCGATTAGGATCTACCATGTGGGACGTTATGTCTAGCAACAACGCGGATGGCTCCGGCATTTTTGACTTACGTGCAAAAATCTTCTTTGAGCCCAACAGCGATGGCGAATGGAAACCTTTCCCGCAGAACCCGCCAAACGGTACAACAGCAGAGACCGATAATGGTACAGCAGGAAACGACCCTTATGCAGAGGTTAGGTTGACCACGTGGGAACCCACAGGGCAATACCTGTATTCTCCGCTGAATGTGTATTATGTAAACGATAGAACCTTCCCTGATTTGCTTATCACTGGATCTGAAGTCAGCTTTCTGAAAGCAGAAATTTATAACAGAGGTATCGGTGGCGTAGCCGCAAATGCAACAATTGCCGAACAGCTTTATAAGGACGGGATTACGTCTTCGGTCAAATTCTGGTATAAATTGGCAAACGGTTCCGGAGTTTGGGCGGTCGGCAAACCAGCGGCAGAACCAGCGACTCCCGAGTTAGAAGCGATGCTTTCAAACCCGTTGGTGGCCTACAGTGCCAATGCAGCAGACGCACTGGCTCAGATCTATACACAACAATGGATCGCTTTGTTTCATCAACCATTTGATGCGTGGACATTGAAGCGCCGGACCGGAAATGCCACACCGAATGTTCCATTAGATGGTCAAGATGAAGCGGCTAACTTGAATAGGCTGGTTTATCCACTGACTGAAAATACTTCCAATCACGAAAATTGGGCGACTGCAACCGGTGGAACTGACGATAAAACCAAGAAACCTTGGTTTATGCCTTAATAGGGGTGGATGTCAATGATTATTGGTTAATCATCGATTTATAGTGTTTAAAATGAGCAAAGATGGTGATAATTTGTCTCCACCTTTGCTCGTTAATCTTTGCTGTACTTTTGACATTATCGATGTTGATGTAGCATTTTTCAGTATGCTTTCGTTTTTTAAAAAAAACCAACTGATTATGAAACGAGAAAAGCACCTGTATGGAACGATATCAGTCCTCGTTATTTGTACAGCACTTATCATATCGTGCGAAAAAGAGAAACTGACAACCCTTACCCCCGACAACCTCACCGAATGCGAAAATTGCGAGACTTATTTTAAGAACTCCGCTCACTTGGACGGACGCCAGGTGGTAGACGGCGAGGCCATTGTATTTCAGTATAAAAACTATTGGTCTGCTGATCGCGCTGACGGCACACCCTATAGCGGCTTATTCTTCGAAATTCCCAGCAGCCGCTCCTTTTTTAATTTTGATAAAAATACGATCACCAGCGAAAAGGTTGCACACGTAACCATGTGTCCGTATTGCAACACCGTACCCTTAAAACCCGTAGATGGTACAATTAGAGGGGAGCGAATCAATGAAAACCGTTGGCTCGTGGAAGCAGAAGTTGCGTTGGCCGGGCCAGATGGCCATCTTATGGACACCGTTACATTCAAACACTATTTTACACGGGACTGAACTTCTTATACGAAGTATTCCGTGAAGGACACGGATGGAAGGGACCCGTTTGCGTTTGGCTTCGGATCGACTTCGGTGCCAGTAACAGGTTTGACAGAAGCTAATCCCACCTTCGTACGACACTTGTTGCGGATGAGGTGCAACAAGCCTGCGTCAAGCAGGGAACAAATCCCGGTCCATCTCCGGGGCCTGTCCCAGCCCGAATTAGACGGCATCGGCCGCCTCATCCCGGCGAGCTTTTTCGATTTTTGTAAACCAAAACCTTTCAAATTCCTTATCCATGAATGCTTCTAGTAAATAGACATAATCGGGGTCGGCTAAATCAAGGCTTTTCGAAAGTTTACCTGTTTGCCGATCGTAATCGGAAAGCGCCTGCACGATCTCATTTACCTTTTCATGGTCTCGATTGTACACAATGGGCGCAAACCGTTGCTGCTCATCCAGAGATAATAAGATCTTCACGTTCCCATTTTCATCGATCGGAATCTGTTGACTATTTAAGTAACCTTCGATATCCACAGCCAACTGGCCGTATCGCATTGAATCTTTCGGACTACTATGTTCAACATAAACAGCCGGAGCCGATAGTTGGATCAAGCAAAGAAACCTTAGACAAAATGCGTTAGCCATGTTTTAAGAAATGTTTGCTTTATAGATACTGTTTAAGCCTACATTCCATATCAACTATAGTAGTATATTATAAAACCTACCGCTATATATTCATTTTTTATATCTAAAAATCAATAACTTACTATATCTTATAAATAAAATTTAAAAAGTTGTTTTACAAAAAAATCTATTTTATTAAGTTTGCATTATAAACATGCTAATCAATAGTTTACCTTATTATATTAAGGAAAGGTGACTTTAGTCGGGAATACCAAGTAATTGACAAACATAAAATGGACCGCCTATGGAAATATAGAACTACTACCTCATAAATCGTGAAGCACCGTTCACCAATTCTCTAACAAAATTTTAACACATTAATTAATCAAACATGAAACAATTGTACGTAAGTTGCATGGCGTTGCTATTGGCAATAAGCAGTGCCCTTGCCCAGATCAATGTAACCGGCGCAGTGTCCGATGAAAATGGTCCGCTGGAGGGTGTAAGTATACTCGTAAAAGGTACTACGCGAGGCGCAAACACCGACGAATCGGGGAGATTCACCATAGGCACCGCCCAAGGCGAAATCTTGGTATTTAAATTAATCGGATATGTGCAACAGGAAATCGTGGTTGGTTCAAATCCGGTTATCAATATTCAATTGGTTTCAGAAGAAGCCGCGCTGGATGAAGTTGTCGTAACCGCTTTGGGCATTAAACGGGATAAACGATCTCTCGGTTATGCCACATCCACCATTTCCGGAGAAGATTTAACAATTGCCGGAGCAACGCAAAATCCGTTTTTAGCGATGTATGGAAAAGCTGCTGGTGTGGGTGTGAATATCGGTTCGGGAGGACCCGCTGCCGGTGTAAACATCCGCATACGGGGGGCAGCAGGACTTGAATCTGGCACCAACACCCGTCCGCTATTTGTCGTAGATGGCGTGCCGCTTTACGATGAAACAACGTCAATGGAGTCCCGGGGATACGATCCGCTCAATTCCTTTGACTACGGATCGGGTATTAACGACCTCAATGCCGATGATATCGAATCCATCGAAATCCTGAAGGGAGCAAAAGCGACGGTTCTTTACGGTAGCCAGGCGCTGAACGGAGTTGTTTTGATCACCACAAAGACAGGAAGAGGCACCCGGGGTCTGGGCATTCAAGTGTCTCAACAGGTAACCATCGACCAACCCTTTACCTTTATCGATTTTCAAAACGAGTATGGATCGGGCGAAAGTACCCGTGATATCCAAGAAACCGCCCTTAACGGCCAAACGGTTCGCAAATTACCATTAAGCAGGTTTAGTTTCGGTCCCAAATTCGATGGTAGCGAAGTGATGCTTTATGACAGTACGATGGGTATTTACCGGGCGCATCCAGACAATTTCATCAACTTTTTTGAAAATGCAGTTAACTCCCGTACGAACGTTGCAGTGGCAGGCGGAGGTGAAATGGGAAGTGTCCGGGCTTCCTATACAACCAATAGCTATAAAGATGTACTTCCCGGATTCAAGCAGCGCCAGCATACGTTCAGTTTCAACGGCAATTTCAGGCCATCCAAATTCGCCAATTTTGAATTTGTAAACAATCTTTACTCGGTCAATACCCGCAACCGAAGGCCGAATATCCAACAACTGGTTGCAACCGGTTTAAATCGAGATTACGACTACAACTGGATGAAAGACTTCTATCACGATGCCGATGGATTCAGACGGAATCTCGAAGATTATGGATTAGGATCAAGTAGCCCAGGATACTGGCCAAACGCCATTTCTAATATTCTTTGGGAACAAAACGACAACTTAGACACGGACAAAAAAATTCACTTAGTCAGTTCCATAAAAGCTACGCTGCAATTTACCGAAGAATTGTCATTTATCGGCCAAGCGTCATTAGATTATACCAATACCGATTTCATCACTGAAAATGAAATTGTACGGCTCAATCCCGATCGCATCGGCGGCGGATACAAATGGACCAAACGTAACACCATTGTTCAGAACTATCAAGGATTGGTCAAGTATGAAAACCAATTCGGTGACAACTGGAATTTCTTTGGGTTTGCAGGGGGCGCATACCAGCAAATCAACGATAACAACATGTTTACATCAACCGGGGGCATGGGCCTGTTGTATCCGGGCTGGTTCTCGCTCAACAACGCCGATATCTCTAACTGGCCTACCGCGGGTGGCCGCGGCCAGGTAATGGGAAATGGCAGAGGATCCGATTTGTTATACAGCGTCCTGGGGTCAGCAACGTTATCATACAAAGATTCTTACTACCTCGAAGTTCAAGCTCGTAACGACTGGAACTCCACACTGCAAGCACCCAACAACTCTTATTTCTACCCAGGCGTCTCATTAACTTGGAATTTCTCAAACGACGTGACCATCCCCAAATTGGAATATGGCAAGTTGCGTTTTGCCTGGGCTGATGTGGGTGGAGGACCGTTCACAGCAACAGGCGATCGGTACTTTGCAAACAATGTCTTCAGTGTAAGTCAACTCCCTTATTCCTATGGTCCAGTGTCTGTTACACCACCAAGCGCACTCTTTTTGGATGTCATAAAGCCGTTTAGAAAACGAGAGTTTGAAGTCGGATTCAATACCCGGTGGTTCGAAAGAAGCCGGATTGAATTGGATTTCTCGTTCTACACCAACAATACCTACAATCAAATTGTGTCGCAACCGTTGACACAGGCAACTGGTTACACATCCGCCAAAATCAACACGGGAAATGTAAAGAATTGGGGATATGAAATCTTTGTAAAGGCAGCCCCGGTAGCTACCGAAAAATTCCGTTGGGACCTTACACTTACTGCAGCCAATCAATTCTCTAAAGTTGTCGCACTCTACCCTGGTATCACACAAAAATACATCACCGGCAACAGTGGATTCCAGGTTTGGGCAGAGGAAGGAAAGCGGATCGGTGAAATAAAGGCCTATGACTACCAAAAAGATGAAAATGGAAACCGGATCGTTGGCGACAATGGCTTGTATATGCTCTCCGATGCGGTTACTTACACCGGAAAAAATGTAAACCCGGATGTTTTCGGCGGACTTTACAGCGATTTCTTCTTTAAAGGTTTTAATTTCCACATTGGATTTGACTATAAATTCGGTGGTTCCGTTTTCTCATATACCAATAACTACTTAATGGGAACGGGCGTAATTAAAGCCTCGCTGTTTGGCCGGGATGAAGATCACGGCGGAATTGCCTATTACGTCGAAGAAGGCACCAATCGCAAAATCCGCTGGGAACACGACCAGGCCGCCCCAGCCGGGTCGGCAGATGGTATTGTGTACCACGACGGCATCATACTTAATGGCGTGAAAGCGGTGCAAGAAGGAGATCAAACAACGTATCAACCGAATGATATCCTTGTCGCAGCACCTACGTATTACCAAACGTATATAAACGATTTGAGTACGTCATGGCCACCCGATCGGTTGTTCAAGAACGACTACATTAAACTGAGGGAGATCGCAGTATCCTACACGTTACCACAACGCGTGTCCCAACAGTTGAAACTGCAAAAGCTTACGCTTACCGGTTCGGTGCGCAACTTGGGCTATTTATATAAAACAGTGCCCAGTATCGATCCCGAAGGTGCACTTGGAGCTCAATCTTATATCGAAAACTCGTTTTATCCTTCATTGAGGTCCTTCATTTTTGGAGTGAACGTGAGTTTCTAATGTATATAAAGTGATAAATCTTACTTTAAAGTATAAGAAAATGAAAAAGATACTTATTGGGATTTTAACCGTTAGCTTGATTTTCTCAAGCTGTCAGGATAGGCTGGAGGAAGCTTTCCCCAATCCCGAGAACTACGATAAAACCGGCAATCTATTTGGAGGCTTGTTTACGAAAACACTCTTTACCTGGAAAATATATGTACAGGATTACGGCGAATGGTGGTGGGAAATTGCGGGAAGCGGTGCCATGGGCGTTTCTTCCTATTCACAGATTGCACACCGTTACATTACCGATCGTTATGCCTGGTATGTTGACTACGACGATCTTTCCGGTACGAACGGGTTCGGTAGTGCAACCGCCTTATGGGAAGGACGCTTGGGAGCTTTTTACACCGGCGTAAATACGTGGGCGGTGATTAAAGACAACCTTGCTTCTGTGACCGGACAAGAGTTGGACGACAATTATATCTACTACTTATTATTAACCGTCGTCAAAGATTACGCGGCCCTGAACACCGTCGACTTTTACAACTCCATTCCTTATTCGGAAGCATTTAAAGGATCGGAGCGGGTATTCTTCCCTAAATATGATGATCCGAAGGAAATCTACCTAACTGTATTGGATGAGTTAAAATCAATCTCCGAAGAGCTTCCGACGGCTTATGGGAAAATGACTGCTTCGGCCGTGGCGACATTTAATAACCAAGATATTGCATTCAGGGGTGATGTAGATAAATGGGTCCAATACGTCAATGCCATTCGGTTAAAATATGCGTTGCGGATTTCCGGGGTTGAGGAAGCTGCGGCAAGTGCACATATTCAGGATGTACTAAGCAAGAATAACCTTCCGACCACCGATATGGTGTGGTCAATGCCTTATGACATCGACATCATGAATGGCGGAGAATGGCTGCGCGGCTTAAATGAAGCGTGGCCGGGCACCTTCGTCACCGACCTCATCATGCGGAGAATGAATTATGGAACTACACTTTATGAACCCGGCATGGACGACCCGCGGCTACCGGTTATTGCGTTTCCTACAAAATACAGCAATTTTGACGATGCCATAGGTGATTACCGCGGTGTAAGCATGAATGCAGATGGACAAAAGGCGGGTTACGATGGCGGAGAACAATATTATACAGGCGGTCCAACAGGCGATGTCCAGGCACATTTTAATCAAAATTCTCGATCGCTTTATAATTTTGTCACGTTTACTCAGAATAAAAAATTCCCGGTGTACATGCTCTCCCTAGCGGAAGTGGATCTTCTTTTAGCAGAAATAGCGGAAAAAGGATTGGGAACTACCGGTAAAACTGCGGCAGAACACCTCAAAGATGCCTTAAAGCACTCTACTGATTTTTGGTATACACGCAATGCAGAAAGCCCTTTTGAAACGTCAAGGCAAATCCTGCATCCGACAAAACCCGATGGCAGCGTAATCGATACTTACGCCAATACATTGGTGGCGAAATACAATTCAAAAACGAATCTGGATGATAAGATGGAAATCATCATGCAACAAAAATACATCCATCTTAACCTTATGTGCCCTTACGAGCTTTGGGCGGAAATCCGACGCACCCGTCATCCCAAATTGGAGCCATTTACCTTCCAGAGAGAGGTTATGAAACCATTCCCCGAACGTCTGCGTTATCCCATCGCCGAGCAGCAGAATAACCCGGATAACTACGCAACGGTAAGAGATCAAGACAATTTCACTTCGCCCATCTTCTGGGTACCCGAAAATCTGCGGAGCATCGTACCGTATTGGGACAATTACGACTATGAATAAGCGTTAATAAAACCACGGGATGCCGATGATTCCAATCGGCATCCCTCTTTGAATTAACTATTTTTACATAAAACCTACATCATGAAAATCACCCGTCTCCATTTCTTCAATACGCTTGGCTCCCTTCTATTTTTATCTTTTCTTCCACTTCTCACCATCGCCCAGGAACACAATGTCTCCGCGGGTTACATGCCTCCCTCCGACCCGTTGGTGCAACAAAACCTCGCCGAATGGCAAGATCTCAAATTCGGGCTTTTCATGCATTGGGGTACCTACAGCCAATGGGGGATCGTGGAAAGCTGGAGCCTATGCCCTGAAGATGAAGGGTGGACCGTACGGCGGGGGCCGCATGCCCAAAATTATTTTGATTATGTAAAAGCCTATGAAAACCTGCAAACGACGTTCAATCCCAAACAATTCAACCCCGAAAAATGGGCCGATGCGGCCAAACAGGCCGGCATGAAATACGTTGTTTTCACGACCAAACACCACGATGGTTTCGCCATGTTTGACACCCAGCAGAGCGACTATAAAATCACCGACTCGAAAACACCTTTTTCCAGCAACCCGCGTGCCAACGTGACCAAAGAAATTTTCAATGCATTCCGTAGCGATGGCTTCAAGATCGGTACGTATTTTTCCAAACCCGACTGGCATTCCGACGATTACTGGTGGCCTTATTTTCCACCCAAGGATCGCAATGTCAACTACGATCCCATTAAATATCCCGAACGCTGGGAAAACTTCAAGAACTTTACCTACAACCAAATCGAGGAATTGATGACCGGCTACGGCAAGGTCGATATCCTTTGGCTGGACGGCGGTTGGGTACGGCCTTTTGCCACCATTGATACGGCCGTAGAATGGCAACGCACCATCAAAACCGAGCAGGATATCGATATGGCGCGCATCGCGAAGATGGCCCGCGGTCACCAACCCGGCCTTCTTGTCGTGGATCGCACCGTACCCGGTGAGTATGAAAACTACGTGACCCCGGAACAACAAGTACCTTCCGAACCGCTCGATATCCCCTGGGAAAGCTGTCTCACCCTGGGTAATTCATGGAGCTACGTACCCAATGATACGTACAAGCCCGCTCGCCAAATCATACACACGCTCGTCAAGATCGTTTCCAGAGGCGGCAACTACCTCCTGAATATCGGTCCGAGCCCAGACGGTGACTGGGCCCCGGATGCATATGACCGCCTGAAAGCCGTGGGCGAATGGATGGCGATCAACGGCGAAGGAATTTACAGCAGCCGGACCATCGCTCCTTACGCGCAGCACAATATCTACTACACCCAGCACAAAGACGGCCATACCAGCTATGCTTTTCTGCTATCTGATGAAAACAACGATCAGCTACACCTTCCTCCCACCATTCAACTGACCCTGCCCGATGGCAAACCGGTCAAACGGGTCGAAATACTCGGATTGGGTAAGCTGAAGTTTAAAACCAAGGGCAACGTATTGGAAATTACCGTTCCTGAAAGCAAACGCAGCAATACCGCGTTACGGTACGCCGCTGCGATCAAACTGAGCCACTAAATCCGAAAATCGTCATAACATGTCAAAACCTTCCGTCTTCTTGCGAATCACAAGTTTCACAATCTTCCTGGTGGCGACACTGTGGGTTGACCTACAGGCACAGACTACACACCGGTTTACCGAGGGACTGATCATTCAGGTGCCTTCTAACTACGGCCGCGAAGCGGTTTATACCGATGTGTTGCTCTGGAACTATTACCAGGGCAAACTGCCCACACCGCAACAAGGACAGCCTTTTGGTGGACTAGCTACCGATGAGCCAGCCAACTGGATGCCGGTCACCGCCGATACGTCAGGATTTTTCCGGCCCCAACCAACTACCGGCGGCAACCTGAACAGCCCGAACAACCCCGCAGGTCCCGGACGTATAGAGCGCTTGAGTGGAAAACAGCAACCTGCGCCGCAACGCCGTAGGTGGGGACCGAGTTATTTATACCTCACCTATCCATCGGCCAAAACACAGGTGGCAACACTTAATGTACGGGGCAACAGTGCCGTACTTGTCAATGGCACATTGCATATGGGAGACCCCTACCGCATGGGATGGATGGAAATCCCCGTGCAACTGAAGAAGGGATTGAATGAATTTTATGTCCGCGGCTTATTGGTGGCGGCTGAACTCCATTTTCCGGAAAAACCGGTGTACCTCAATACGGAAGATCTTACCTTGCCCGACATCGTACAGGGGAAAGATAAAAGCCACCTCCTAGCCGGCGTTGTCGTCGTCAACACTTCATCAAAGGTGGTAAGCGGCCTGACCATGGGCAGTTCCACCCAAGGACAGGCGGCGGAAGCGACCGTACCGGACATTCCGCCATACAGCACACGCAAAGTGACCGTCCCGATCAACGCATCCGAGGTGACGGAAACGGGAGACGTACGAAGCCAGCTAACGCTGAGACAAAAAGGGAAAGTCGTCGATCAACAGTACCTGTTACTGCGCAGCGTAACTCCTACCCTGCCTTACCGCATCACCTTCGTGAGCAAAATCGACGGCAGCCTGCAATATTACGCGGTCAATCCTGCTGCCGGAGGTGAGAAACCGGGCGATGCGCTCTTCTTTTCGGTACACGGTGCGGGTGTCGAAGCACTCGGCCAGGCGCAAGCCTACCAGTCGAAAGACTGGGGCACACTCGTGGCACCTACCAACCGCAGGCCCCGTGGATTCAACTGGGAAGATTGGGGGCGTATCGATGCACTGGAAGTATTGGCTTTGGCCCGTGAAACGCTCCAACCGGACACCCAGCGCATTTACCTTACCGGGCATTCTATGGGCGGCCACGGCACGTGGTTCCTCGGCGCCACCTATCCCGACAAATGGGCGGCCATTGCCCCGTGTGCAGGGTATCCCACGCTAAAGGGATACGGCTCGGCTGATGGATTGATTCCCGAAAAAGGCCGCAATGCAATGGAAACACTATTATTGCGTTCCAGCAACCAAAGTGATGTCATTGCCTATGCGTCGAATTACAGACCGCTGGGTGTCTACGTGCTGCATGGAGATGCCGACCAAACCGTGCCGGTTACCTATGCCCGCCAGATGCGTGCGGTGCTCGGCGAGTTCCACCCGGATTTCAACTACTACGAATATCCCAACGGTTCTCATTGGTATAGCAACGAAAGTGTCGACTGGAAACCGCTATTTGACTACTTCCAATGGCATAAACGGAAAGTCGACACCGCCGTGCACACCATTGACTTCAAGACCGCCAATCCGGGTATTTCAGCTTCGTATTACTGGGCCACCATCTACCAGCAGCAGGAACCGCTGGAATATTCCCACCTGGTTCTTTCGCGCGACATCAACCAAGGGGCGATCATAGGTACGACCGAAAACATCCATACCCTACAACTGGACGTCAACGCATTCCCTTCCGGAAAGTCTATCCGCATCCAACTGGATAGTCTCAATGAGATCAGCCTTGAGAAACCGACCGGTGCTCCCTTCATTTACCTGAAAAAACAAGAAAGCGGCTGGCAGGCGGTCGACCGACCTTCTGCCGGAGAAAAAGGTCCACACCGCAACGGAACGTTCAAAGAGGCCTTCAACCATCGTATGGTGTATGTATACGGCACCCATGGCACGGAAGCGGAAAACCAATGGGCGATGGAAAAGGCGATATACGATGCCGAATCGTGGTATTACCGCGGAAATGGCGCATTTGATATCATTGCCGACCGTGATTTCGATGCCCCGGCTTATGCCGATCGCAACGTCATCCTGATCGGCAACGCAAAAACGAACAGCGCCTGGAACACCTTGCTGGCGAACTGCCCCATCAACGTCAATCCCAATGGCGTACAGATCGGCACAAAACAATACCAGGGAGACGACCTGGGCGGGTATTTCGTCTGGAAAAAGCCCGGGACTTCCATCGGATCGGTAGGCGTCATTACGGGAACCGGACTAAAGGGTATGCAGGCGGCAACCGCAAACCAGTACTTCGCCGGGGCGAGCGGCTTCCCAGATTATGTGTTCTTCAAACTTGATATGCTCAAAAACGGCCCCGAAGATGTTGTTGGCGCTGGATTTTACACCAATCAGTGGGAGGTAGGTCAATGAACAACCTAATAAGGATTCACCGCATGAGCGCATTAGCAGCGCTCCTGCTTTGTTTCTCTACCGTGGGCAACGCACAACAACGGGGGCTGACCAAAGCAAGGGCCAACAAATTGGCGCAAGAAGCGCTGACAGCCGCTTTGGAAGCATACCGACCTACTGCCACAAAAATATGGCTAGCGAAGAAAATCAGGCACGAAAATGGTTCCGAAATGAAGTTCGAATACAACGTGTTCGGCGATAAACCTGCCGACGGCCGGAGCCTTTACATCTCCCTGCATGGCGGCGGCAATGCCCCTGCCGAAGTGAATGACAAGCAATGGACCAACCAGATTTCGTTATATACACCCAAGGAAGGGGTATATGTGGCGCCACGCGCACCCACCAACACCTGGATGTTATGGCATGAAAATCACATCGACGATCTTTTTGATGAACTGATCAAAACGGCCATCGTCATGGAGGGTGTGAATCCCAATAAAGTGTACTTATTGGGCTACTCAGCGGGAGGCGACGGCGTTTTCCAGCTGGCACCCCGCATGGCCGACCGATGGGCTGCCGCCTCCATGATGGCCGGGCACCCCGGCGATGCGCAGATCGTGAACCTCCGCAATCTTCCATTTGCCCTCTTCATGGGCGGACTGGATTCCGCGTATAACCGCAATGGGCTGGCTGCGATTTGGGAAAAACAATTAGACAGCCTACAACAGCAGGACCCGAATGGATACACCCATCTGGTACGTATTTATCCCGAAAACGGTCACTGGATGCAACGGAAGGATTCCGTCGCTGTCGATTGGATGGCTGTGCATGTACGCAACGCGTACCCCGACAAAGTCATTTGGATACAGGACGACCGCATACACAAACGGTTTTATTGGCTGGGCGTACCCACTTCGGAAGCTGCAACCGGTAAAACCCTGCACGTCCGTATCCACAACCAGACCGTGGATATCCTGCAAAATGATTACGAAACATGCTTTATCTACCTCAATGACCAACTGGTCAACCTGGATAAGCCTATCCTCGTCACCTATCGAGGGAAACGCATCTTTCGGGGACGTGTCAAACGCAATGCTGCACACATCCAAACCAGCGCCGAGCGATTGGACGAAGGGTTTATCTATTCGGCCAAATTAACGCTCAACAATGGAAAAATAACAATCGATTGACCCACCTGCTTAGAACTCCTATACCAAAAATAAGGTACATAGGAAAATTCTATGCGGTCTGCGGCTTTAAATTTGGCGCTATGGTAACTCAAGATTTAAGCGCAAATTTTATGAAAACGATCAGCAGCTCTATTGCTGCATTTTTTTTACTTACCTCTTGCCTGGCATGCGAGCGGGGAGAATCCAAAGCCACGGAATCCGGGAAAGAAGTCCCCACAACACCGGAAGGACCATCCGCCGATATCACTACCCCTACCCTCGGTGAAGATGGCCAATACCGGATCGAATGGAAAGGAATCACTTGGCTGGTAAAGCATGCCACCAATCGCGACGAGCCGAGAGGGCCGGGCGAGAATACCTGGAGCAGCCGAAACGTGTGGATCGATAATCAAGATAACCTTCATCTGAAAATTACCAGACAGTCGGATGGCCGCTACTTATGTGCAGAATTACAAAGTGAAAATGCCTATCAATACGGCACCTATACCTGGAAAGTCTCCAGTGATCTCAGCACCTTGCAGAAAGATGTGATTTTCGGCCTGTTCCAATACGGAGGAACGGATTACATCAACGAAATCGATTTTGAATTTACGCGTTGGAATAACGCTTCCAGCAATTGGTGCAATTATACCGTATACCGAAATCAGGTAACGACTTCAAATCCGGAGGTAAATTATGTGCATGTCGATTATTCGGAGCCCTTGGCGGGACCCGCTACCACACATGCATACACGCGTGAGGCCGACAAGATAACTTTCAGAAGCTACCACGGCCACGGCACTTCCACACGCTTTGCAAACATACCGGGCGGCACCGCAGGATGGGTATTTGATGAGCCAGGTACCGTGCCGACCAAGGCAATGCCGGTCTACATCCAGCTATGGACAAAATACAAAAATGTGATAAACTACGAGCTGAACAGTCCGAGTGTGGAGGTCATCGTAAACGATTTCATCTTTACCCCATAATCCAAAAACTTAGCTATATTGCATACCCAGTAAATATAGCTAGGTTTTATATATCCGATATGAGTAGGGTCTGGTTCCGTTGCTGCCTTCTGTTGGTCTGTCTGAGCAATTGCATGCTTGCCCGGGCACAATGGGATTATTTAAAATTCAAGCAGCTGAAAACATCGGACGGCCTTTCTCAAAACACCATACAGACCATCTTCGAAGACGACTTAGGGTTCCTGTGGTTTGGCACACAGGATGGAATCAACAAATATGATAGTTATCAATTCCATATCATACGGAAAACCCCGGATAACGAACAAACCCTGTATTCCAACGACATCAAATCCATCGTTCAGGATCGCGACAAACAGCTATGGATTGCCACATCTGATTCGGAATGTCCCAACATCTTCGATCCCGTTACCCGTCAGATCAAGGGCGCGGATGTTTACCTAGCCGATAAAGCGACGGATTTGTCCAACGTGATTTCCTTCTCGACAACCCGGGAAGGTGATGTATTACTTTGCAGCCGATTATCCGGATTATTGGTTTACGATCACCAGCAAAAAAAGATTACAGCTACCGAAGTCGACTTCCCGGTCACCTGCACGGAACAGGATCCGCAAGGAAACCTGTGGGTGGGCACCTACCAGCAAGGTGTGGTCGTTACCGACCGGAAAGGCCGGATCATTCATCGGTACGAGGCACTCAACGATGGCCCCGTTACGGATATCCACGTCGATCAATCGGGGCGGATCTGGGCAAGTTCAGCAACGTCAGGAATATACTACTTTGATCCAGCGCAAAGTCGCTTTACCAACGCACGGCTCGATTTCGCCGGTAAACTCATCGGACAGACGAAAGTTTTGTGCATCGGCGAAGATATCGATGGGCAGATTTGGTGCGGCACCGAAAACGAAGGGCTGTATATTCTGAATCTGCCCCAACGGCGCTGCAAAATATACCGCGCAGATAAACAAGATGCCCGGAGCATTACAAGCAACTCCATCAACTGCATCCAACGGGATCGGAAAGGCAATATGTGGGTTGGAACATCCGGTGCAGGCATATCCATGGTCAATATCGATGAAATCAACATCCTGCATTTCCGGAATACCGATAATCCCCACAGCCTGAATAACAACATCATAAATTGCCTTTTTCAGGATGCAGGAGGCAATATCTGGATCGGCACAGACGGAGGCGGACTGAACCGGTTTGACAAAGCCCAAAACGCCTTTGCCAACGGGCGCGACGTCCCCTTTCAACAGCCGGGTGCGGGACGCTACGTGGTTTCGATCACCGAAGGCAATGACGATGAATTGTGGGTCGGTACCTGGGGAGAAGGGATTTACCGCTACCATCGGGGGAGAAAGGGCACAAAAAGAGTAAATACGACCAACACACCGGAGCTGAAAAGCAATAATATCAACAGTATGCTGAAAGACCGGCGCGGCCGGATCTGGATAGGCACATACGGGGGCGGGTTGACGGTGTATGACCCAGCGGAAGACCGATTCCGGCATTACGGGATGGAGAAAGACATAAACAGCAACCACATACTTTCCCTCTTTGAGTCTTCCGATGGGACGATCTGGATGGGAACCGAAGGTAGCGGCATCGGGTTATACAGTCCCGAAACCGGTTCATTCGATGTAATCACGACCGATTCGGAATTAGCCGGCAACCCGCTTTCCAACAACACTGTAAAAAGCTTCGCCGAAGACCGGCATGGCAACATCTGGGTTGGAACCTCCTACGGACTCAATAAACTGGATGATGCGCACAAACGAAATACCGTCTATTTTACTTCCAATTCTGCCCTCCAAAGTGACATTGTCAATGCGATTGTGACGGATAATTACGGGCATATCTGGGCGGCTACAAATAAAGGCATCACAAAAATCGACGACCGTACACAAGCGATGGTCAACTACATGCCCTCCAATGGCCTGCAGGGCGATGAGTTCAGGCGGGCTAAGCTCGTAGACCGCGAAGGGAACCTCTATTTCGGTGGGGTCAACGGACTCAACGTGATCAACAAATCCGGCGTTAAACCCCGGAATTACACCCCCTCGCTGGTATTTACGAATTTTCAGCTGGGCAATGTCGACGTTCCCATCAGCACGCCGCAACAACCGACCCCGTTGGCGCAGGATATCAACTACACAGAAACCATTACGCTGGATCATACACAAAATATTTTTTCGGTTGAATTTGCTTCACTCAATTATGTGGATCCGGCCCTGAAGACCTACGCCTATAAGCTCGATGGGCTGGATAAGAAATGGCTGCCGCTGGGAAACAAAAATACCCTATCGTTCAACAACCTCCCGCCCGGCGCGTATAACTTGCTCGTGAGAGGGGTCGACAACAGCGGCAGTTGGTCGGATAACGTAGCCAGTATCCGGATAGCCATTACCCCACCGTTCTGGTTGACGTGGTGGTTTAAAACCCTCGCTTTTGTTTTGGTATCCATCGGTATTTTATCTAGCTACTACTACCGGCTCCGGAGCATCCGTCGGCAAAACACCCTGTTGGAACGAAAAATTGCTGAAAAAACAACCCAATTGCATGATGCCAACAGCGAATTGCAGACGACCAACCAGGAGATCCGGAATCAGAATACCACGCTCGCACTAAAAAACGAAGAAATCAGCCGGCAACAGCAAAAGATTATCGAGCAAAACGGCAAACTGGAAACGGTCATCAGTGAACTGGAAACGAGTAACCAGATGAAGGACAAGTTCCTCTCCATTCTTGTGCATGACCTGAAGAATCCGCTCTCTGCACTCACCGGACTTACCGATTTGCTGAAAGAGAATCTTCCGCACCTTTCCAGGAAGGAGATTACGGCGTACATCGAAGACCTGAGCCTTTCGTCCAATTCGCTGAGCAATCTGGTCATCAACCTGCTGGAATGGGGAAAAACCAAAACCAACAAGCTGCATTTCTCGCCGAAGTCATTCAATCTATATGACCTCATCCAAAAGAACGTCTATCTGTTCAATCTACAGCTACAGGGCAAACACATTCAGTGCAACGTATCGGTAGACTCCGGTGTGCGGCTGTTCGCAGACTATCAGATGATCAATACCATCATCCGGAATATTTTAAGTAATTCCATCAAATATACCAACGAAGGTGGACGGGTAACCTTCGAATGCATCAACGATGAAGGGTACATTCACATCAAGATCCGGGATAACGGGATTGGTATGGACACCGCCCAAATCGAAAAAATCTTCCGGGATCAGTCCGATTCGACCATCGGCACCAACGGTGAAACCGGTACGGGCCTGGGCTTTCAGATATGCCGGGAATTTATCAGAGCCCACAACGGTGAGCTGTCCATACAAAGTACCAAAGGCAAGGGTTCGGTATTCACCATTTCGCTGCCGAATGTGCGGGGTGCCTCCGGGAATCACCAACGAGATCTCCTCGCCCCCACTCCGATGGTGGCCGAATCGCTGCACAAATTCGCCAACGTGCGCGTCCTGGTAGTCGACGATAACCAAAGCATCCGATCCCTGCTTCGGCATATGCTGGAAAATTACTTTGAAGTGGATGAAGCCTGCAACGGCCAGGAAGGCCTGGATATGGCACGCAAAACGCAGCCCGACCTGATTATCACCGATCTGATCATGCCGGGCATCGATGGATTGTCGTTAACGAAATCGATAAAAAGCGATCTCATGACGTCGCACATACCTGTATTATTGCTGACCGGTGAAGATCAGGAAGCCAGTCAGCTACTGGGGTATAAAGCGGGCGCGGATATCTACCTCACCAAACCCCTCCATGCCGATCTCCTGCTCGCCGTCATCGGCAATTTCCTCGACAGACCCAAACCAACCTCGAAAGAGCTGATCGACGAAAGCACACCAGAGACAGCCGATCTGGGACTATCCGAACTCGACAAAGCTTTTATGGAAGATGTACGGGATTTCGTGGTGACACACATGACAGAATACGACCTCGATTACAAAAGCCTGTGCCGCCAATTCGGCATGAGCCGTTCCATCCTCTATGCCAAATTCAAGGCCATTACCGGCAAGGGAGTGCATGATTACATCAAATCCATCCGCCTGGCGGAAGCGGAGAAGTTGCTGCACGAAGGCAAAATGAATGTTAGCCAGATTGCGTATTCCGTAGGATTCAATTCAGTATCCTACTTTTCGAAGTCGTTTTCCAAGCAGATGAACGTATCGCCCAAAGCCTATCAGAAAAATCCGAAATGAATCCGACATGATTAACAAAAAGGTGATATGGCTCTTTGGTTTATCAGGAGCCGGCAAAACGACACTTTCGCGGCTGCTTGCCGAAAAGCTGGAAAAACTTGGCCGGAGCGTCGTGTTGTTGGATGGCGATGAATTAAGGGCAGGATTGAATGCCGATCTGGGGTTTTCGAATGAAGACCGGGCGGAGAATATCCGGCGTGCCAGCCACATCGCCAACCTATTGGTGAAACGAAATGTGGTCTGCATTGGCAGTTTTATCACACCAATGGACGCGCACCGGCAACTGATATCCCGGATTGTGGGCGAAGATCTGCTGCTCGTCTATCTGGATTGCCCGGCATCCGAGTGTGAACGCCGGGATGTAAAAGGTCTTTACCGACAAGCCAGAAAGCACCTCATTTCGGATTTCACGGGTGTATCCGCGGCTTTTGAGCCCCCGAATGCAGGTGTTTTATCCATTGATACAAGCCGTCACACGCCGGAAGAAAGCATGGATATTTTGTGGCGTAGGCTGACCGAGTAGCAGACGAAACTGCCGTTGGCCAAACGGGGTTTGTTATATACAAATGCACTTCCATCCGCATTGGTCACCTGTGCGCCGCTGGCAACAGCAATGGCATGTCCCGCCGCGGTATCCCATTCCATGGTAGGGCCGTGCCGGTAATATACCTGTGCTTTCCCTTCCGCAACCAGGCAGAATTTCAACGAGCTTCCGATGCTGACCACGTTCCGGATATTCAGGGAAGATAAAAAAGCTTCCTCTTCTACGGTTTTGTGCGATTTACTGCCTACGGCGACCGGATCGTTGCTTGCGCTCGCCTGTATGCGTTCGATTCTCCCCTCGGCTATTTTAAAGCTACCCTGGCCTTTCATACCGTAGTACAATACTCCCGTTACCGGCACGTAAATCACGCCAAAAACAGGTTCGTTCTCCACAATTAGTGCGATATTGACCGTAAACTCCCCGTTGCGGGAAATAAATTCCTTCGTGCCGTCCAATGGGTCCACGCACCAGTAACGGCTCATATTCTTCCGCGCTTCGTAAGGGATGTCTTTCCCTTCTTCCGATAGGATGGGGACTTCCGGATAAAGATGAGTCAGCCCGTCGCTGATGATCCGATGGGATGCCGTATCAGCGAGCGTAAGGGGTGAATGATCATCTTTCTGTTGGATTCCCCATTGAGCTGTATCGGTATGATAGATCTCCAGGATTGCCTTGCCGGCCTTCCGCGCAATGTCAGCCACGGCTAGGATGTCTCTTTCGCTATCCATATACACTGACTTCGGTTTCCTTGATTCGGTTAATCAGATCAAGCTGGGGCTGCCTCCTTTTTTTGTCGTCTTCAGGAGCCGTAAACCCACGCTTCAACTGCGCATTTTTTTCGTTGAAAACGGCAACGTCGTCCGACGTGAAATTTAACAGGCGGGTTGTCGGGGTAACGGGCTCGTAGCCCAATGCTACCAAACTCTCCAACGCCACCGATTCAAATATGCGGATATCTTCAGCGGACATTTCGCGCAGGAATTTATTGCAGTTTTCCCGCATGACCGGCTTCGTTAGGTTTGTCCACATCGCGCCCCCCTCGGCCGTCCGCCGGGATTCGTCCGAGGTATAATAGTGCAGCATCGCATCCTGAAAGTCGATTCCCAAAAATGCACATAATTGCCGGATGGTTTGTTCCGGGTACTGGATAAGCTGCTCATAGTTCAGCATAAAGAATCGTTCAACCGGTACCCGATCGCGCAGTTTCAGACAGGCCTGCTGGTCCTTGTGCCACTGCTTGGCAATGTGATATGTGTGTTTTTCGCCGACGATGGCTTTCTGAAACGACAGCGCTACATCGCGCCCATCGCGATAGAGATAAATATATTTCAAATTGGGCGAGGCCTTTTCCAACTCGTCGGAAAAGTACATATTACCCATACTTTTGCAACACCAATATCCTGCACCGCATTGGCGGGCCAGAAATTCGTAAATATGCTTGTTCAGCTCGAAAAGATTGAATTGATCGGCCATCCGATAGATTTCATCGTGATCCAGGCGCACACCCCAGTCGACCGGATTCACGTGGATATAGTCCACTACATCATCCACAAGACGCCGGTAAGAAACCGCATCCAATGTACCGTAGTACGGCAGCAACGGCTCAAAATTAGTCAATAGGTGAGCCGGATGCGGAGAAACCAATTGCTCGGACTGGTTGAGAATCACCCGGAGCAGGTTGGAACCCGACCGTTGGGTACCGATGATTTGTATACCTTGTATCTCCTCCATAAATCAAAAAATATAGTCGATGATAAATCCCAGCAGAATCAAATAGATCGGATTCAACCGGGTGAAAGATAACGCTGCTAATCCAGCTAACCCGAACAATAAGGCGGGCCACGAAAAATGCGGCACCACCATGACCAGCTGGACACCTGCCGCTAGGATCATCCCGATTACCACCGGTCGGATGCCCTTAAACACCGCTTTGATCCCGTTTTGCTGGTAGTTGATGTACTGTGCCAGCACGATCATCAAGCTGGCCGAGGGAACAAAAATCGCCAAGGTTGCCAATAATGCGCCCAGAACACCCGCAATTTTATAACCGATAAACGTAACACTGACGAGAATAGGTCCCGGCGTAATCTGTCCAAAAGCGATGGCATCCACATACTCCTTGACCGGTAGCCAATGCAGTTCGTCGACCAAGATAGATTGCATGTAGGGTATAATAACCATCCCCCCGCCGAAAAGCGTCAGGCTCATCCCGCTGAAAACCGACAACACCTGCCAGGGTCCATACGGTGCGAATTGATATCCTCCCAGTAAATACCCAACAAGTATGACGAACAGCAGGGAAATGACAACGATATTCACGGTCGACCGGGAAGTGGTACGCGGCATCCGGACCGATGGAACAGACCCCTTTCGGTAGCTCAGATAGCCTACTGCCGCACCCACCAGAATCAATATAACGGAGCCGGCAAAGCCACGGTATAGGAGCGTTGTGGCCAATGCGCCCAGACATAGCAACCATCCTGTCCGATCCTTGCCGATCTGCTTTTTGTACAAGGCAAACCCCGTAGACAAGACTACGGCAGCCACCGCCAGCAACACAAATAGATTTGAACCGCCCCCTCCGGGTTGGCCCGCCGACTGATAGTACCAGGCCGCAATCGCAATCATCAGAAGGGTGGGTGGTGCCGCAATCGCAACAAAAAACACACCCGCTCCTAACCAACCGCCTAACCGGTATCCCAGGTAGCAGACCACGTTGACAGCCATCGGCCCTGGCAAGAGTGTGGCCAAGCTCATGGCATTCAATACATCCTCGCTATTGAAGACCTTTTTTTGTGTAACGAGGTAATGCTCCACCATGACGACCAGGGCTGCATGGCCACCAAACGCCACCGCTCCCACCTTGAAAATACCCCACGAGAGCTCCAGCAGCGATGAGGCTGCCGTGTGTGTCGAGCGATGGGTCGTCAGCTGGCTGTTCATGGCATGGTGGTAGTTAGCAACGGTACTTCTTCGATGCGATAGGGATCGCCCCCGATACTGATTTTCCAAAGCAGGTTACCTTCGTAGTCTGACAGCACGAATAGCCGGGGATCTGTCAAACAAGTCAGTACACTGCTTTCACCCAATAGTGCAGAACTACCTTTTACCGACGAAAAGAATTCGGACGGGTACTTGATTTCCAGCGCACGCCGATACTGTTTGTTGGATTCATCCAATTTAAAAGACAATGCTCTCGACTGTTTTCGCTTAACCCCGTTATCCAGTATCATCAACTCGCCACGCCGATTTATGTGGGCGTAATGCTGTGCGAAAAACAGGTCATCTTCCTGCATGGGAAAATCGCCTCCCTGACCAAATTTCCATACCACGTCCCCGGTTTTCCTGTTGATTTTCCAAATCTGGTTTAAATCGCGGAACGACATCAGAAAGTGGCCGTTTCCGTCGTCATACAGCGCATTGCCGTGCACGAGGTCGTTTTTGTCTTTCAAAATGGTTGGGTAATGCAGCACGTCGAGGTGGTCCAGCACCGACCACTCCCAGATTTTCTTTCCGTCGGAATTGAAAACCACAATCCCATCGGCCTTGACCGTATCAGCGGGTCCACCACCCACGGCGCTCAGGTCAAACACTTTATGATCGAAGGTAATGGCGTAAATATTACCATCTGCATCCTTGCGTACCTCGTGGTGCACCATTTTATCCATATCCCCCTGCCCCACTTTGAAATGTTTCAGGTATTCACCCTTGAGATTTACCTCCACAATTTCGTCGCCTCCCGATGACGGTATATCTTCCGAACCGACAATGCATAACACCGTGCGATCGGGCGTCCAGGAAGATACTTTCACACCCTTCGAAAAGGGCTCATACCATACCATATCCCCCAGTCCGTTCAGGATCACCGCGGCGCCAGGCTCGGTCAGAATTTGCGTCAGGAAATACCGCGATTGCATATCCTCCCGGATCGAGTCGGCCAAGGTATCCAACGTAAAATAAGGAGTAGCATGATAAATGGACTTAGTTTCAATGGAATATACGTTGCTCCAGTCGGTATCGGATCCCCGCTGTGCTTTTACCTGATAGGCATATTGGCGTTGGGGCAGGAAGTTATACAGGATGACCGCATGATCGGATTTGTCGGCATACACATCAGACCATAGGGTATCCCTACCGCCGTCCAGCCAGTACTTGACCTGCACCGACGACGATTTATTCGTCGTAACGTTAACCCGCACACGCAATCGGTTCTCAGGCAGGTAATGCAGCTCAATCTTTTCGATATTCAACGGCCGCAATGCCTGATAAAGGGATACGGTGCCGACCAGAATCAGCACCGCAATCACGATATACACGACGAGGTTTCGTCTCATTACTGTCTTACCCGTCCTTGGTTAATACTGATATCCAACGATGTATTTGCCTGGATTTCCTGAATCGGATAGGGATACAACGCATAGTTGACCGCATCCGAATAGGTGTTCTGATCGCGAAGTAACGGCTTGACTTTTTCTTTAAACTTCAATAAGGGGTCGGCTCCGTTGGTAGCACTGCGTCCCCATCGGATCAAGTCGTCCCGACGGCGTCCTTCCATAAACAATTCCAATCCGCGCTCATCAAAGATAAAATCACGCAGGGCCTCTTTGGAAGGATAGCTAGCCAGTTGAACCGCAGATACGTTACTGCGTTCCCTCACTTCGTTGATTAACGATACCGATTCGTCATTGGGGCCGTTCAGTTCATTGAGCGCTTCTGCCCGCATCAGCAGGATGTCCGAATACCGGATGATGCTGACGTTGTTATATCCGGCGTAGTTATAATTGTTGACGTGGGGATATTTAAGACCGAACGTAAACTGCGCTTGCACCGTATCGGGCAAGCTCCCGCCTTCGCCGCCAAACTCCTTGGGTAACGTGATGATCTGTCCGTACAACGCTTTATAGGTACCCAGCAGTAACTGACGGCGCTGATCCTGCGGATTAAACTTCGCATAAAATTCACGATGGATCGGGAAGTTACCCCAACCGCGGTTATAATCCCAGGGTACGGACTGGATACCGAAACTGTTGGAGAGAATGCCATACGATCCCGGTTCGCTCGATGATTTCATCACAAAGATAAATTCATTATCCGACCGGTTCATGTTGTCAAACAACGCAACCACACCGCCTTCGCCTGCGGCACGCAAATCATACTCACCCGCTGTGATAATCTCGCCACATTCATCGGCGGCCTTTTGCCATTCTCCCCGCCGCATATACAACCGGGCCAATAGTCCTTGGGCAGCAGCCTTTGTGGCACGGCCGTTTAGTTCCACGGGATAACTCAGCGGAAGGTGTTCTTGGGCATATTGCAGATCGATAACGATCTGCTCTTCAACAGTTGCCTGTGCCACCAACGGTGGGTTCTCGTCTGCTTCGGTAAAATCAGCCGACGATTTCAGGTTCAGCGGCACATCCCCCCAAAGCGATGTCGCATCGTAATAAGCCAGGGCACGCAGGAAACGGACTTCAGCCAGATGCTGCATTTTGACTTCTTCCGACTCGCCGTTGCCCGTGTAGTCGATCTTGCCGATGAGGTATTCCGACTCGTTGGCTCTTGAAATCAACCGGAAGATGCTCGCCCACACGTCGTTGATAATGGAATTGCTGGCATCGTAGGTCAATTGGTCGAGCTGGATTCCCTGCCGACTGTCGGGTTTGGTCGTAACGATATCCGATGGATATTCCGTTAACTGATGCAAGTAACCGGCATAATAGCCATTTCCACCGTTATCCCGGAGTGCGGCGTATACACCGCGCACCCCCTGCAAACCATTTTCCGGTTTGGTGAGCGTGGTCTCATCAAAAACAGAATACGACTCTTCCTGCAGGCCGTTCTCACAGGAGATCGGCAAAAATGAGCAGAGCAGGAACATATATAAGGTTGGTTTTACGTAGTTCATCATTACTGTTCGATTTGTATAGTTAAAAAGTCAACCTCAATCCAAAGATATACATTTTGGCCAGCGGATAGGCATTGAAATCAAGGCCTCTTCCGACATTCCTATTTTGCTGGTCGTTCGAAACGAGGTTCCCGATTTCGGGATCCAGTCCGGTATACGAAGTCCAGGTATGCAGGTTCTGCGCATTGACGTAAAGCTGCAACTGCGCCACCCGGATTTTCGACAACAGGGAAGACGGAACCTGATAGGCCAGCGTTACATTCTTGACACGCAGGTAATCGGAACTCTCCACAAACCGGGAATTCACCCACCCGCCGTGACTGGTACCGTAAAAACCGCGCTGAGGCAGCGTGCCGTTTGGATTATCCGGCGTCCACGTTTCTGCTTCCGTGGAAGCCAGTACGTTTCCGGTCGATAGCGGATCCATCATATCCAGGCTTTGCACATTTACCAATTTACCTCCCGCCTGACCCTGAAGCACCACCGTCAGATTAAATCCTTTATAGCCCAAGCTATTGGTCATCCCGAAAAAGGACGTGGGCACACCCGTTCCGAGTACCACGCGGTCTTCCGTGTTGAGGATGCCGTCTCCGTTCGCATCCACGTATTTGGGGTCACCCGCCTGGGCGTTTGGGTGTGTGGTTGTCAGTGCGGGGTCGTCGGGCAACAGGATACCGTCGTACAGGTATCCGTTAATGGAACCGATGGACTCGCCCACACGGATAATGAAAGGGTCTTCAAAATTTGCAGCACCGTCGGGTTTGACAGATCCCACATAGATATCGGCATTGTTGCTGCCTAATTCGCGGACGCGGTTGCGGTTGTGGGAATAGTTGATCGATGTATTCCACTCAAAGTGATCATTCCGCACGTTAACCGTCTGCAGTGCAAATTCCCATCCTTTATTGGATACTGCCCCCGCATTGCCTGTCCGGAATAAGAATCCCGTGGAGGGTGCGATGTTCCGATCCAGCAACAGGTTATCGGTATACTTGTCATAGTAATCGGCTATTACGACGATCCGGTCGTTAACAAAACCGATATCCACTCCGATATCCAGTGCCTTTGTACTTTCCCATTTCAGATTCTGGTTTGAAAGCCGGGTCACGGCAATCCCATTGACCGTCGTGAGACCGTCTTCCGTGTATTTGGTGGAGTTGTTACTGGCATAGGTGGCCAGGGAAATACCCGGGCTGATCCGGTCGTTGCCGGTAAGGCCGTAGCTGGCCCGCAGCTTGGCTTGCGAAAGCCACGTCACATCTTCGGCAAAACTTTCGTTCTTCACATTCCACGCGGCAGCTACCGAAGGAAAATAGCCCAATTTATTGGACTTGCCGAATACCGACGATCCATCGATGCGGTAGGTTGCTGTCAAGCTATAACGCGCGTCGTAGTCATAGTCGACACGGCCGAACCAGCTGGCACGGTTGGTACGGTTACGGGCCGAGTAGCTGGTAAAATTCTGCGCAGTACCCAGGTTATTATATCCCAGGTTGTCGCTGGCGAAATTGGTGGCGTTGGTTCCGTATTCGAAATAGAGATACGTTTGGTAGTTATAACCGGCCAGCAGTCCGATATTGTGTTTATCAAAGGTACGGTTGTAGCGAGCGGTGGGGTTGAAGATAAGCTCTTTTGCATCAAATGACACGATAGATCCCCGACCCTTGGTAGCTGATGCATTGGGCACCGTAGACGGCGCAAAATAAAATTGCTCCGTTCTATTCAGGTCTGCTCCGAAATCCGCTTGCAGAAAGAGGTCCCTGATCGGCTCATACTTCATCGAGAAATATCCATTGGTCCGATAGCTCGTGTTTTCGCGGTCTTCCGCCTCCACGAAGTGCAACGGGTTCTGTGCATCCAGCCGTGGGGGAACACCCGAATCAAACGTCGACGCAGGATTCGCACTCAGCACCTGTTTCAGGAATCCGTTGATGGTTGACGGAGCCAGGGGAAGATCGTTCTGGATACCATAGTTTCCGAATACACGACCCGAAAGCGTAAATTGCTCGCTCACATGATGATCTACGTTGATACGTGCCCCGATCCGTTTGTATTTGGAATGTACGACGACCCCCTCCTGCCCCAGGTAGTCGAAACTGGTGTACACGCCGGTTTTATTGGTTCCGCCGATGAAGCTAAGGGAATGGTCGTTCACACGGCCCACTTGGAAAACCTCGTTTTGCCAGTCGGTGCCGAGTATCCCCGATTGCAGCGAATCCAAACGCCCGGCGGAATACGGAGGTAGTTCCCCATTTGCCTCTGACATCCGGTTGCGCCGCAGCGCGAAATCATAAGAGCCCATTAGGTCATAGCGATCGATGACACGCTGGTACCCCACCGAACTATTCACATTCAGGTTACTTTTTTTGTCGGTTCCTTTTTTGGTGGTGACCAATACCACACCGTTTGCCCCGCGTGCACCATAGATGGACGTGGAAGCAGCATCTTTCAAGATGGTGATGGTTTCGATGTCCTCGGGTTTGATGGTCATTCCGATTCCTTCGGATGCGGGAAACCCATCGATGACGTAGAGCGGTTCGCTATCCGCATTAATCGAGTTGGTGCCCCGGATGCGGATCGATAAGCCGGCACCGGGCGTGCCATTATTTTGACTGACCTGCACACCCGCAGCCCGCCCCTGCAACATGTTTCCCACGGAAATGGACGATCTGTTGAGGTCCTCGGCATTGAGCGACACGGCTGAACCTGCAAACAGGTTCTTATCCCGGGTACCGTATCCCACCACGACCACTTCTTCCAGCGTTTCCTGTTCCGCCGCCAGTGTAATAATTAGTCCGGCAACCGACGATCCGCCGGTTTGATGTGTCTGACGGGCGTAGCCCACACGCGAAAACACCAGCTGACCATTTGCCGGTGCCACAAGCGTGAACGTACCCGCCTCAGTGGATTTGGTTAACGTTGCGCCACCCACGACGCCTATATTGACATCGCTGAGCACGGTTCCGTTTTCATCGGTGACAGTCCCGGAAACGTTGATCTGCGTTTGAGCATTTGTCAACAGGGCACTTCCTCCCATCCACAAAAACAACAGTAGGCTTGTCAGTCGGATAAACTTGGGTTTACAATTTACCATAGTGTTAGTTAATTTACGTAGTACATTGGGTATTTAGGGTATTATTGGCTTCACCAACAACATACCCACAAATGTACCGCTCCAAAGATGACTTAAAATTCCTATAGTCCTTATTTTTTGTCCATTCATCCGAATCCGTAGCCGGACTGTAGCCCAAGTTTTCAGGAATATGGTAAAAAAGATTACAATGCGGCCACTTAGCTTTGCCTTTCATATGAAAATGAATATACCGGTTATTGGATTGGTTTTTGGATATTTTTTGTCGGCCTGTATTGCAGGCAGACAATCTCAGCACGATCTGACGTACAACGTCGAAATCCACACGGATGCCGACGGACAGCTGGAGCCGGTTTGCTATGTCAACCTACGGGTTTCTCCGTCGCTTGATTTAAACCGAAAGAACTGGAAACTATATTTCAACTCGTATAAGAATCCGCAGATAGACAGTGTGGGAGCCGGTCAGCTTACTGTTATTCCCGTCAACGGGGATTTGAATTACATAGCGCCGACAGCTGATTTCCATATGGAAGCCGACAGATTGGTCATCCCCATCCGGCAGGCACGGCTACGGAACATCTCGGATTTTCCAACCGGGTTTTACCTGGTATACGACGACCAACCGGATCAATATTACCCGTTCACCAACGAGAATCCGCAATACGACCACCTGGTTTTTCCTGAAAATGTATTGGCACAAGAAATTTACGAACGCAACGAACGGCTAATACCAGAGCAGACCCTTGACTTGGGAAGCCAGCTATTACCTTCTCCGAAGGCTGTGAAATCCAATGGCCAGTCCTATACCCTTACCAACGGGTCATTAATCATTGCCGATAATCCGTTTGCGGGGCAAGCTACCTATTTGACGGACGAACTAAAAAAATACACCCAGCTTGGCCTTCGCACCGTTAACGACCCCACCAAGGCCGGAATTAAACTGAAGTATTGGAACCTGGAAGAAGAAGCCTACCAACTACGTATTGGAAACACGGGGATAGAAATCAGTGCAGGTACCGCTTCCGGAATGTTTTATGGGATACAGACGTTAAAAAGATTGATACTTGATCAGTATCGCGACGGAAAATGTATCCTGCCGGGTCTTGAAGTGGATGACCGCCCCCGCTTTGGTCATCGATCGCTGATGCTGGACGTTGCACGCAATTTTCTACCGAAAGAGAAGCTATTACCGGTGCTGGATCAGATGGCGGCTTATAAAATCAACATCCTGCATTTTCACTTCAACGACGATGAAGGCTGGCGCATAGCCATTCCGGGGTTGCCGGAGTTGACTTCCTTCGGTGGATACCGCGGGCATACCGCCGACGGGGCGGGATACCTGCCCCCGTCACATGGCTCGGGACCCGATTCCGCTTCTGCACGCGGCAGTGGGTTTTACAGCCGGAAAGATTTTGTCGATATTTTAACTTATGCCAAGGACCGATTTATCACCGTAATTCCCGAGCTTGAAACACCCGGGCATGCGCGGGCCGCGATCAAATCGATGGAGCATCGATACCGTACGTATGCCCACACCGATAGCAATAAAGCAACGGAATACCTGCTTAGCGACCTTCGGGATTCATCGGAATACCGCACGGTACAGGGTTGGCGCGACGATGCGATCAACCCTGCAATGGAATCCACCTACCGCTTCGTTGAGAAAGTGATTACCGAATTAGCGCTGATGTATCAGGATGCGGGAGCGGAATTAAAGACGGTCCACATGGGCGGCGATGAAGTGCCGGCCGGCGTATGGGAACAGTCCGCAGCCGTACAACATCTTCTGAGTGAGCACCCTTCGTTTAAAACGGCGGACGACCTTTGGGAATATTTTTACAGCCGGGTGGGCGGGATTCTGGCGAAGAAGGATATCCGCATGCATGGCTGGGAAGAAATCGGAATGAGACGTGTGGATGTAAACGGCAGAAAGAAAATGGAAATCGTTCCGGAAATCCGGAAAAACAGATACCTGTTGGATGTATGGAATAACGTATATGGCACAGGCGCTGAAGACTTGGCTTACCGGTTGGCCAACCAAGGGTTCGATGTCGTGTTGTCGAATGTGACCCATATGTATCTCGATCTGGCATCGACCCGAAGCTTTTATGAACCGGGTATGTATTGGGGCGGGTATGTCAATCCCGAAAAAATATTTTCCTTCCTACCGGAGAACTACTACCGCACGTTTCTGCGTGACGACCTGGATCAACCGATAGATACCGCGTCGCTACGCAATAAAGCGCGGCTGACAGCAGAAGGGAAGAAGCACATCCAGGGGTTACAATGCGCATTGTGGTCGGAAACATTGATTAATGAGGACAATTTTGATTACATGTTATATCCCAAGTTGATCGCCTTCGCGGAGCGGGCCTGGGCGCCGCAACCGTCATGGACAACGGCATCAAACGAAACGTTCGACAAGCGCTATAAGGAGGCATGGCAGCGGTTCAATACCGTGTTGTGGAACAACGACCTGCCGCGATTTGACCGGTATTGGGCCGAGATTCATTATCGGATACCTGCCCCGGGTGTTAAAATTGCCGGCAACCAAGTGTTGGTGAATACCGAATCGGAAGCATTGACCGTACGCTATACCGTTGATGGCGGTATTCCATCGGTTACCGACGCGGAAGTCAACGGTCCATTGAAGGGGAAGGGTATCTATCGGTTCAAAGCCTTTCACAAGCAGACCGGTCGTGCAAGCCGGATGATCGTGATCAGTAATATTTAATCGATACCGATTTCATCGGCAATGGCGTCTACCATCCCTTCTTTTTCCTTATCCAATGTCAGTTCCCAAAACATAATGCCGCCTAGTTTTTTATCGAGCGCATACCGTGTTTTGGCCTTGACGGAACGGATATTATCACCCGTGGCATATTGACCGGCCTCCGCATTGTACCAGTACGGAGCACCGGCTTGCTCGTCGTAGAAGTATTTCCAGCCTTTTTCCGGCGTCAACTCGGTTTCATACCGCTTAAAATTATAACCGCGTGTATGTTCACCGGTCTGGTAGCGACCGTTGTCTGCGGCGGCAACGTTTTTCCATACTCGGGTGTAAAATGCTGCACCGATCACCAGTTTCTCAGCTGCAACGCCGTGATCCAGCAGGTAAGAGACCGCCCGGTCGGTAGACTCCTCATTGGCGTGCACGCTGTAAATCGGCGTATGGTGACCGGTGACTGTCGAATAGCCGTTCACCAAATCATAGCTCATGATATTGACCCGATCCACCAATGGCATCACCTTGTCCCATTCGATGGAATGGTCGAGAAATTTCTGGAATCCACCAGCTGCGAAGCTCAATTCGTTTGTATCGCCCAGCACGTTTCGCAATTCCACCACTAATGCCGTAAAGTTTTCCCGATCTTCCGGCTTAAAAGGATGGCCGGGGAACCCTTCGATAGCCGGATATTCCCAGTCCAGGTCGATGCCATCCGTGCCAAAATAATCGTTGACTTCCTTAACCGATGCCGCGAAAAGTTTCCGCCCCGCTGCGGTCGAAAACACATCGGAACAAGGTTCACAGCCGCTCCATCCACCCAACGAAAGCATAATTTTCAAATCCGGATATGTTTCTTTCAGGCCTACCAGGTGTTTGATCGTAGTTGTATCCCGTGCATTATCTATATGAAAACGCCCGGCTTTGAGATGGCCAAAGCTGAAAATTAGGTGCGTTAACTGATCAACTGGGTAACGGTCGATGGCTTTGTCATCTCCCGTATAATACGCAATGACCGAAAAATCGCGAGCGGATTGACCGATTCCCTGTATTGCCACCATCAACATAAGAACCAGCATCAAAAGTGGGTGTGTGTTGTTCATTAGATTCCTCATTAATTCACTTCTTTCAATCCTAAACCGCATTCCATCCCTTGCACAACAAGTTTGGCAAACCAACATGGCTTAGCGGCCAACTTCATAAAAATAGAAAAAACAAAGCAACTTATTAATATTTTTTCATAAGTTAGTAGAAAATACAGCTAATCAAGCATAAAAAACAAAGCAATATGCGGTTATTTCTTTGGTTTTCATCAGTCGCGATGTGTTTGTATTCCTGCCAACCATCGGCTACGGATACATCCATGCCCAGGATTGCCATTGCTGGCTTAGCCATCGAGTCGAGCACATTCTCTCCTGCCACAACAGAAGCAGCAGCCTTCCACCCCAGACGGGGTGATGAGATTTTCAGCTATTATCCCTTTTTTGAACAAGGATCTGCCTTGCGGGAAGCAGCCCAATGGGTACCCACACTGATCGGGAAATCGTTACCCGGCGGGGCGGTGACGCGCGAAGCTTACGAATCATTGGTGTCTGAAATGCTCGATTCCCTTCAGAAAAATCTTCCCTATGACGGTGTGTTCCTCGATATTCACGGTGCAATGAGTGTGGTCGGCCTCGATGATGCCGAGGGCGATCTCATCGCCCGCATACGGAAGGTGATCGGTACCGAACCGATGATCTCTACAAGCATGGACCTGCACGGCAATGTCACCGAGCGGCTCGCCGGCCATTCAGACCTCATCACCTGCTACCGCATGGCACCCCATGAAGATGCCATGGAATCGAAAGAACGTGCCGTCCAAAATCTGATAGACAGGCTTCGGAGCGGCAAGGGTAAACCCGCCTATAAAGCCATGGTATCCATCCCGATCCTATTGCCCGGCGAACAGACCAGCACACGTATCGAACCCGGAAAAAGCCTGTATGCAGCGGTAGCACCCGCTGCAGCGCAGGAAGGGATTGTGGACGCGGCAATCTGGGTAGGCTATGCTTGGGCCGATGAACCCCGGAATCATGCTTGTGTTATGGCCGTTGGCGACGACCGGGAAGCGGTGAAAGCCACTGCCGAAGACCTAGCCAAAAGATTCTGGGATGTCCGCCGGCAATTCGACTTCGTGGCACCGACCACCACCTTGGATACGGCCCTCACCCTTGCACTACGGAGCAAAAAGAAACCTTTTATCATCAGTGATACCGGAGATAACCCCACTGCCGGCGGTGCAGGCGATGTGACCAAGACCCTCACAGATGTGCTGGCAAATCCCGCTTTCCAATCACCCGACGGCCCTACTTTCATCTACGCATCCATTCCCGGGCCGCAGCTCGTTGAGCAGGCGCTGAAAGCAGGCATCGGACAACCTGTGGAAGGACTTGTCGGAGCAGAAGTGGATCACCGTTTCGCGCCGCCTCTTCCCTTGAAAGGCACGGTCTACGCCATTAAGGAGGGCGACAAAGACGCAGAAGTGGAAGTCGTGGTAAAAGTCAACAACAACTACATCATCGTCACCAAAAAAAGAAAACCCTATCACAAAGAGCATGACTTCACCGACCTGAATCTCAAACCGCGGGAAGCCGATATCGTCATGGTGAAGATCGGCTATCTGGAACCCGAATTATATAACATGCGAGGCGATTGGGTAATGGCGCTGACAGCAGGGGGTGTGGATCAAAATCTATCGGAACTTCCCTATAAACGTATTCAGCGACCGATGTTCCCCTTGGATGCGGATATGAAAGACCCTGATCTGTCGGCAATCTTTATTCCGCTGTCTGATCAATACCCGGTGAAGTAAGAAAACTATTTAACATTTTTTAACATCGGATAATTCGGCAATAATTGTAAGTTTGCACAAACTTCGACCGCCAAGCAGAGGTTTTCTTTTTGGAAATTAACGAACGTCGGCACGAAGCATCTGATTTAATGCAGTGACGTGCTACGAGATAACGATTTTGGTTTGTTTTAATTAGGTAGGAAGACGCCGGTTGCCTCCCCGGCAATCGGCGCTTCTATTTTGGCTTGTCGCTAGATGGCCGCCGTTTTTTGGGCCAACCACTGCTGCTCCTCCGTAGTCAAAAAAGATGCCAGCTTATTGTAGACGAGGCTATGATAGTCGTTCAGCCAGTTAATATGCTTGGTTTCCAACAGCGATTTATCTACCAGATCGGTATCAATATAACACAGTGTTAGGGTTTCAAACGACAAAAACGGGCCGAATACAGTTTTCTCGTTATCCACCGCCAGCACCAGGTTTTCAATCCGGATACCGTAGTTTCCTTCACGATATAACCCCGGCTCAATCGAAGTGATCATTCCCGGCGTCACCGGTATATCCACCGCTGCAGTATTAAATATGTGTGGTCCCTCGTGCACATTCAGAAAAAAGCCGACACCGTGTCCAGTACCATGTCCGTAGTTACGCAAATGATCCCACAGGGGTTTGCGCGTAATCGCGTCTACTTGATAGCCCCGGGTACCTTTAGGAAAAACGGCCGTGCTTCCTTCAATCATACCTTTAAGCACCAGTGTGTAGTCCGTCCGTTGTATGTCTGTAATGTGCCCAAGCGATATTACACGGGTAATATCCGTGGTCCCCGTACGGTATTGTCCTCCTGAATCCACCAGCAACAACCCTTCAGATTGCAACACACTGTTGCTATCCGGCGTAGCCTTGTAATGCGGTAAGGCCCCATGTGCCCGATAGGCAGCAATGGTATCAAAGCTTTCGCCCACGAAGCCTTCTTGCTCGGCACGAAACCCGCGTAGCCGCTCGGCCAACGAAATTTCCGTGATAGGTTCCCGTCCGATGGTTTCTTCCAGCCACTTAAAAAACCGGGTTAACGCCACACCATCCTTCACCATGGTATTGCGGGTATGATCGATTTCTACCGTATTTTTTACCGCTTTGAAATAGGTTGTTGGATTGGTTTGTTCAACAACAGTAACCGAAGGTGAAACGGCACAGTAGCTAGCAAAGCACGTACGCTTCGGATCTAAAAGCAGGGATGTCCCTTCGTCCAGCCGCTTCAAGGCTCCTTTCGCTTCCGCATAATCAGCCAGTTCCACACCGGCATCGCCCAGTCGCGCACGGTCTGCCGGCTGCAGTTTCTGCCGATCAATGAACAACGCAGCGCTATCGGCCGTGATCAGTCCAAATCCCAGCACCACCGGATTGCAGTTCACATCGCTTCCCCGGATATTGAACAGCCAAGCCAAGTCATCGAGCGAAGAAATAAAATGGGCATCCACCCTATTCTGTTTCATTTCCACACGCAACCGTTGCAGCTTGGCAGGAGTGGCTTCGCCAGTCATGTTTTCATCCAGCACACGGGCAGGTGAGGCAGGCAACGTGGGGCGATTATCCCACAGAGGTGTAAGTAAGTCTACTTCTCCGCGCACCTGTATCCGCAGGGGCTCCAATTTATTCATCAAGGTCTTTGCCAATGATACGGATGTCAGCTCGCCATCGAATGCAACCACCGCATTTTCCGGTAGTTTTCCAGCCAGCCAATCGGCATACTCCGGAGCATGCTGCACCTGCAGCTTGACCAGCTCATATCCGCTTCCATCCAATTGCTCCGCAGCTTGCACAAAATACCGGGAATCTGTCCATAATCCTGCAAAATCGGGTGTGATGGCTAACGTTCCGGCAGATCCGGTAAATCCCGACGCCCAGGCTATGCACTGGTAACGATCCGGCAGGTATTCGCTGATATGTGGATCTGACGAGGGGATGATGTATGCATCGATATGTTGTTGTTTCATAAGGCTACGGATAGCAGCCAGCTTTCCTGCATGGTTCATTGCGTTTACGTTTTGAGGGATGCAAGTTACAAAACTTTTAGGCCTTCACGGGAAACATTCACATCAACTGCACGTTATATTAGTATGAATGTTTTTTTATTGGCCTTATTTTCCACCCCTTTCGTCCAACAAGATTCCACCGAAAAAAAGCTGCTAGACTATAAATGTAACAAGGAGATTCCGGCGGTAATTGAAAAACAGACATTGATTGCCTTGTCCCACTACCCTGAATTAAAAAGCACAAGGATCCGATTTACATTCAACCGGAAATTAAAACGTTCGGTCATGGCTGCACGGCCGGTAGTTGCGTCGTTACTCAGGAAGCGTGAAAAACGCGTGTATGACGTGCTGATCAATCCGGTTTTTAAATTGGAACACAGTTTTGAAACCATTCGCCAAATACCAGACAGCGTGATGATCGGTTGGATTGGTCACGAACTTGGCCATATCATGGATTATGAAAAAAGAAGCACATGGGGGCTACTGGGTTTTGGCGTTTCTTATGGGGTCTCAAAAAAATACATCCGTAAGGCCGAACGCATCGCAGACCGCTTTGCCGTTGAGCATGGACTGGGAGAACATCTGGTAGCAACCAAATCGTTTATTCTGGATCATACCGAATTGCCGGAAGCCTACCAGGAAAAAATTGCGACGCTATACTTGTCCCCCGACGATATCGTGGAACTCGTAGCGGAACTGGAAACTGAAAGAGACGAAGACAAAAAAGAAAAATTACTGCTAGAAGAAGAGAACATCGTAAACGAAGCCGAATCGGAATTGAACGGAGGACAGCCTTCGGCCTCTTAGCCTCTTAGCTGAGGCTTTTAATAAAGTCCTCAAACTCGTTAAAATCCTCCTCTTTCATGACGCGAGGTATTTTTGTCTGGCCACCCATCTTTTTTGTGATTTTACTCCATCGATAGAAATAATCTACCGGAATGACTTCCATTTCCACTCCTTTCAGTGCTTTGTTCCGTGCTACGCGATAGTTTTTATTACTTGCTGCCAATTCGCGATCCAAAAATGCCACCGCAGCTGTAGTATCGAAGGTTCCATCTGTCCCGAGATACCACTTATTGATGTAATCTGCTCCGTTCCGTACAGACGCCACGGTAAATTCCAGCACTTCTGTCTGAAATTGTTCGGCCAGACTTTTTATAGCGGCGTTCATTTGATGCACGGATAGTTGCTCTCCTACCACATTCAGGAAGTGCTTGGTACGGCCTGTGATGATAATCTCTGCGCGTTCGGCATCCGTAATCATCACGGTATCACCAATCATGTACCGCCATGCCCCGGCCACGGTGGAAATGAGCAGTACATACTGAACATGGGGCTTTGTTTCTTCAATGGTCAGTACCTCTGCGTCCGGTCGCACCCTACCTTCTTCATCCATGTTCTCTTCGATAAAAGGGACAAACTCAAAAAATATTCCGTTGTCTACAATCAAAGCCATGGATTGGGTATCTGGCCGCTTCTGGGTGGCTAAATACCCTTCGGAAGCGAGGTACGTATCGATGTACGTGAGCGGTTTGTCCAACAGCGATTCAAAACTCTTTTTATAGGGTTCAAAAGCCACACCACCCGAGGTGTACACCTGCAGGTTGGGCCAGATATCATGTATGGTACGCACGTTATTGTAACGGATAATTTCTTTTAGCAACAATTCGGACCAAGAGGGAATACCGGTCATGCTACCGATATCCCATCTCGGCGCATATTTGGCAATTTTACGCACACGGTCCTCCCAGTTTGGGGTGGCTGCAATCCGTGCACCGGGTTTATAAAACTGCCTGAACCAAAATGGAATATTAGCCGCACTGATGCCACTGATTTCACCTTCGAGAAATTCGCCGTTGGACGCCAATGCGGTACTGCTCCCTAGCATCATGATGTCCTTTTCGAAAAAATCGGCGGGCAAGTTAAAATTCCGGAGACTCATAATCTGCTGAATACCCGATCGCTTGATGGCATCGAGCATATTGTCTGTTACGGGGATAGCTTTACTGTTGGTCGTGGTTCCGCTGCTCAACGCGAAGTAACGTTGCCCTCCCGGCCAGGTTACATTCTGGTGGCCTTTGTGCAGGTAATGCCACCATTCCGCATGCAATCTATCATAGTCATAGATCGGCACCACATGTTGAAAAGCGTGGATCGGATTTGCATCAGCAAGAATCGCTTCAAAGTGATGTTCCTTTCCAAATGCTGTGTATTTGGCCTTTTCCAATAAATCGCATAAGACCTTTAATTGTGCTTTTGCCGGTGGAGATTCTCCACTGATATATCCTGTTACGTCGATTGTTCGTTTGATGAGTTCACCAATGATGGCCATTCCGATTTCTCCTGCTTGTTGTAAGACAACAGCGCAATCCTTTTTTTGTTGGTCATTGCTTATACAGCAAAAATACATTGTCTTTATTTTTCGGCAACTTTGGCTAACTTCGCTTGTGAAAACAGATTACCAGATGCAGAAGTTACTATCGTTTTTATTGTTCCTGCCGTTTTTCGTCCATTACACAGTTGCCCAGCCATTGGCGCAAAAGATAGCCACGGCTTTTCGGGCTTTTGAGTCGCACGAGAGCCTTGCTAACGGAATGGCGTCATTTATCGTCCTCAATACCAGCACGGGGCAGGTAGTTTTTGCCAAAAATGAGAAACTCGGCATGGCGCCTGCATCTACACTCAAAACGGTTACTTCCACGGCGGCCTACCAAGTATTGGGGGCAGATTTCACGTTTGAGACCACACTTTCCTATACCGGTCAAGTGGATGCTTCGGGCACATTGAAGGGTGACATTGTAATCCGTGGAACGGGAGATCCTTCCCTGGGCAGCGACCGATTCCCGCAGACATCAGACACGGTATTGCTGTCTACCTGGGTGCAGGCCATAAAAGCTGCCGGTATCCGTAAAATAGACGGCAGCATCATTGCTGACGACCGGCTCTATGATGGCCAAACCGCCCCGCGGGGCTGGACGTGGCAGGATATGGGTAATTATTACGGCGCCGGCATTTCCTCGCTCAACTGGCGCGAAAATTCGGTGGGTGTAGATTTCATTCCGAGTGCTACGCCAGGCGCGCTAACCCGCATCGCCAGCACCACCGCCGATGTTAGCTACCTGCAGCTGGTCAATGAAACAACCACGGGAAATCGTGGCACGGGCGACCGCGTGTATGCCTTTGCTGCGCCTTATTCTTCTCGCATCTACCTGCGAGGCACTTATGGAATGGATCTGAAAAAGACCGTTTACCTGTCCTTGCCGGACGGTGCCTATGACGCAGCCTATCAGCTGCACAACGCATTGGAGCAGACGAGTATACCGCAAACCCATCCCCCCACCACTACCCATCTTTTGCTTCTGGCGGGTAGCGAAGTGCCCAGTGGCGGCACTACCCTGCATACGCACCGTTCGCCCGCACTCGGTGAACTGATCTATTGGTTCAACCAGAAAAGTATTAACCTCTATGGCGAAGTATTGCTTAAAGCCATGGCATATAAATTGGAGGCAAAAACGGATACACGGGATGCAGCGGAATTGCTGCAGAAGTTCTGGACGAATAAAATCGGTGTTCCCGAAGGCGAACTTCGCATGATGGATGGAAGTGGTCTATCGCCCGAAAACCGTGTGACAACCAACGTGCTTGCGCGCATTCTCCTGGCTGCAAAAAAAGAGCCTTGGTTTGCCGGTTTTTTTGAAAGCCTCCCGGTGTATAATGGCATGAAAATGAAAAGCGGCACCATCGGAGGTGTATTGGGTTACGTAGGGTATCAAACCAACAAAGACGGTACTCCGCTTGTATTTGCGTTGTTGGTTAACAATTACCAGGGTACTGCAACGCCGATGCGGCAACGGATGTTTAGGTTGCTGGATCAGTTGAAGTGATTGCATACCGCCGTATTACTCACCAGCTATCCAGTGAACCTTAGTTACTGCTGTTCCAGTGTTGACACAATGCTGTTTGCTATGATAGCTTGCCCTGCGGCTGCCATATGAACCCCATCTTTCGCATAGTAATCTGACACACCGAGCAAGGGGTGATATACATCGACAAATTCGAATCCAAGCGCAATAGCCTTTGCTTTTAACTGAGGCACCAATTTGGCCAACCGTTCGTTACCGCCCACATATTTATTTTCGATGTCTTTTCCCCGGATCGGAGGGGGCGAAATACATAGCAAACGGGTTTTCCTGGTTGCAATCCGATGTTTACGAATCCTGCGTAAGAGTGCCGAGAAATTTTCAAGTACTTCTTGCTGTCGGTCTCTAAATTCATATTTGGCATCATTTGTACCCAAACAAACGATGATGAAATCGTACGCCGTATGGTCCGATTTCCTCTGGCCCTCTGCGAGGTAGTTGTCTATATTTTTTAACGCATTTAATTCCTCTCTACCTCCGTTGTCGAAGCCGATTGTGCGTCCGGATTGTGAAATATTGATAATCCGGGCATGAGGCAGCCTATTTTGTAGCTGATCCACCCATCCCCCTGCTAGTTGCCCATTTGAATCACCGATCGTTAAAATATGGTAAGGTGTATGCACTTGGTCGTTCACAGGGATATAAGACAACGCCTGTGGCAACTGCTCGTGCCCTCCTTCAAAGATAGTCAAATGAATAGTACCCACACTTTTTTCCAGATACACTTGTCGCCCGAAAAGATCCTTCTCCGGCTGTATCGATAGTGGCAAGGTACGTTTTGTAAGTAAATCGATGATTTCGTTGGCTGATACCAGGTCGTTGTCCAATCGCGCCAATTGACCGATGCTGTCTAAATCGGTAACCTTGTATTTCAATTCAGCAGCCAGGCGGTTATACATGTTCAGGGAATGGGTGATCGGAACCGAGCCGGTGTACCCGTCGTGTATTCCCTCGTAAATATATAACGATGCATTTTGTCGTTTCTCCTTAGGAAAATCCTGAAAAATCGGTGATCGTCTCCGCGCCTCCGTGTCATCAAACGTACCTCCCAATGCAGCGACGATATCATCTGCGTATTTTTGACGCCGTCCAATGGATTCCCAATACCAAGCCTCGATATCCGAAATTGGCGCCCAAGCTGAAAATGACTTAACCGGATAGTCCAATCGCATGTAGGCAAAAAGCGTCGCATATCCGCCTCCCGACACACCAATAACATGAACGTCAGCAGGATCCACATTTCCATTTTTTATGGCGTATTCAATTGCATCCTTAATATCGGAAAGGACCGATGAACTTCCCATGCTTTCCGGTTTGTTGTTTGCTCCCCGGAAATTCGGATGGATATAGTTCCAATCCCTGGCAAGAATTTCGTTGGTCATTGGATCGCGTTGTTGGTAGTCACCGCTCCACGTGTGAAGACTTACAATCAACGGTTGGGGGTGTTTCTGCGTTGACTTGAAGAAATAGGCCTGTTGTAGGGTACCGTCAGCGCTGGAAGGGATTTGCACCTGCTGAAAAGCGGTTGACCAAGCCGTTTTAGCTGTATTGTCCCACGTAGGATCCTGTTGGGCAACCAATAGGTGCACACAAAATATGCAGAAAGCACACACGCCTGTTAATCGGATTGATATCATTTCGTTCTTTACCTCCATTTTTTTCAATAATACAAAATATCTCATACTCTCTCAAAATTCGTATCTTAGTCCAACCTATCCTAATTCTGTATCTTTTAGGCTATATCGGGTGACCGGGGTTAATACCTGGCCCGTGCCCTGTCTATACCTACTTTACGATAGTTCCGTATCGCATCTGGGATGAGTCCGACATGAGTCCAGGTTTTTCTAGAAAAACCTGGACTCATGTCGGAGTCATCTCGGACTCATGTTGGACTCATTGTAAAGATGGTACAAAGAAGATACCTGTAAGGTACCCGGATAGTATGGGAAATTAACTAAGATATATTGAATGGGAGCGGCCGAAGATATAAAGTTAATAACTTTAAGTAACAATTCCAACAGGAGCGGTGAACTTTTTGGCTCGTAGTGAATGCAGGAGGATCAAAAAAAACCCCTACCTTTGCAGCCGGATTGCGCGCTGAAAACCAATAAAACATGAGCAAAACAAATCGTAAGCAAGATGCCTTGGACTATCATGCTAAAGGAAGGCCAGGCAAAATTGCCGTTATACCCACGAAACCTACGCATTCACAACGAGATCTATCGCTGGCTTATTCGCCGGGTGTAGCTGAGCCCTGCCTGCGGATTGCCGAGAACACGGAAGATGTATATAAATATACCGCAAAGGGCAACCTGGTCGCGGTGATCAGTAACGGCACTGCCGTATTGGGGCTGGGAGATATTGGTCCCGAAGCCGGTAAACCGGTTATGGAAGGTAAGGGATTGCTATTTAAGATATTCGCCGATATCGATGTGTTTGATATTGAACTCAACACAAAAAACGTGGACGAGTTTGTCCGCATGGTCAAATGCCTCGAGCCCACCTTTGGCGGTGTCAATCTGGAGGACATAAAAGCACCCGAATGCTTTGAAATTGAACGCAGGCTCAAAGAAGAGTTGAACATCCCCGTCATGCACGATGATCAGCATGGCACGGCTATTATTTCGGGTGCAGCCCTCGTCAACGCCTGTGCATTGCAGAAGAAAAAGATTGAGCGAGTAAAAATTGTAGTCAATGGTGCAGGAGCAGCGGCAATATCCTGCACGCGAATGTATATCGCATTGGGCGCCCGCAAGGAAAACATCGTGATGTTGGATAGCAAGGGATGCATCCGCGAGGACCGCGGCAATCTCGATCCCACCAAAGCCGAATTTGCCACATCCCAGAAAATAGAAACGTTGGAAGAAGCCTTAAAAGGCGCTGACGTATTCATTGGTCTCTCCATAGCCGATGTGGTGACGCCGGAAATGCTGAAGAGTATGGCAAAAAATGCGATTGTATTTGCGATGGCCAATCCCAATCCAGAAATTTCCTACCCGCTGGCAATCGAAACCCGCAAAGACGTCATCATGGCAACGGGGCGCTCGGATTATCCGAATCAGGTAAACAACGTATTGGGCTTCCCTTACATCTTCCGCGGTGCGCTGGATGTGCGGGCAACCGTCATCAATGAGGAGATGAAGATCGCCGCGGTAAAGGCACTTGCTGAACTGGCCAAGAAGCCCGTACCGGAGGCCGTCAACCAAGCCTATGATACACATAATTTAAAATTCGGGCCCGAATATATTATTCCGAAACCGACCGACCCGCGGCTGATTACCGAGGTGTCGCTCGCCGTTGCCAAGGCCGCTATGGATTCCGGCGTTGCGCGGAAAGCAATTACCGATTGGGACAAATACGCAGAGGAGCTGCGCCAGCGGCTTGGACAGGATGATCGGATCATGCGGAATCTTACAGAAGCCGCCAAGCGCGATCCTAAACGGGTAGTTTTTGCCGAAGCCGACAACTACAAAACGCTCCGTGCCGCCCAAATTGTAAAGGAGGAAGGCATAGCCATTCCGATCCTCCTGGGCAATAAACGGAAAATCCAGCAACTCATTGACGAAAACTTACTGGAATTGGGTGAGGTGGAAATCATCGACCCATTGGAAGAGAAGGGAAATCCCCGATTTCTCAGCTACGTCGAATTCCTTTATACCAAACGTCAACGTCGCGGGGTTTCCTACTTGGATGCGCAAAAGTTGATGTTAGACCGCAATTATTTTGGAGCAAGTATGGTGCAAGTCGGGGAAGCGGATACACTTATTTCGGGGCTGACCAAAAATTACGCAACAACCATCCGCCCCGCTCTGCATGTAATCGGGTCGCAGCCCGGTAGCCGCATTGCAGGCATGTACATGATGCTCACGTCCAAGGGGCCCGTATTCTTCGGAGATACTACGGTCAATGCCAACCCCACTGCGGAAGAGCTGGTAGACATCACGCTGTTGCTACATGAGGCGGTAAAGAAAATGAATGTAACGCCGCGTATCGCACTGCTCTCCTATTCGAACTTTGGTTCGAATGACGGGGAGGTTCCCAATAAAACGCGCGAGGCCGCACGCCTGCTCCATGAACGCCATCCGGAAATCTTGGTTGACGGAGAGATGCAAGCGAATTTCGCCATGAACAGTGACCTGCTGGCTTCCAATTTCCCGTTCAGTTCACTGAAGGGAACGCCGGCAAACACCCTCGTATTTCCCAACCTCGAATCGGGCAACATTGCCTACAAACTGCTTCAGGAAATTGGCAATGCAGAAGCCGTAGGTCCGATTTTATTGGGGATGGATAAACCGGTGCATGTACTGCAACTGGATAGTTCCGTACGCGAAATTGTCAATATGGTAACCATTGCGGTTGTCGATGTACAGTCGAGGGCGCCGATGGCCCGAAAGAAAAAATAAGATCAACCATGTACGCATATTTAAACGGCAGATTAGCCTATAAAGCTCCTACCCATGTAGTAATCGACGTAGGCGGTGTGGGCTATCATGTTCACATCTCGCTGCATACGTATTCGCAAATCAAAGACCACGAGCAATGCAAACTGTACATCAGTTTCCAGGTACGCGAGGATGCACATACTTTTTTCGGTTTTGCTGACGAAAGCGAGCGTCGTCTATTTGAACATTTAATCTCCGTATCGGGAATCGGCCCCAATACCGGACGAATGATCCTATCATCCATTACACCCGAAGAAATCCAATCGGCCATTATCCAGGGAAACGTACCCCTGATTCAACGGATCAAAGGGATAGGTCCCAAAACTGCCCAACGTATGGTGCTTGAATTGCAAGATAAGCTCAAAAAACAAGGACCTGATGCATTGACTGCGGTGAATACGGCGCAAAGCGTTCCCGAAGAGGCACTCAGCGCGTTGGTGATGCTCGGATTCGCGCGTACACAGGCAGAGAAGATACTGGCAGGCATCGTCCGGGTGGAACCCAACCTGACCGTGGAGGCACTGATCAAAGAAGCGTTGAAAAAGCTTTAAGTGTGGTTTCGGAATTTTGACTAAATTTGCGGCGCATAATAAAACTTATAAAAACATTTACCACTTGGACAAGACGTTCGTGCTACGCTTTTGTTTGTCTGTGCTGCTTTTTGCAGCAACAGTGCTCGGTAGCACGTATGCACAGGCCCCTGCTGATTCGCTCCGGCGGGATAGTGTGAAACTGAAATATCCATTCAAAGACCTCCCCTTTCTTAACCTATACCAAAAAAAGAATGCTTTTGACCTCGGTGTACCGTCGAATATCGATCGCGAAGTAATATTTGACCCGCTGACGCGGCAGTACATCATCCGCGAAAAATTGGGAAGCCGCTTGTACCGTCCTCCACAATACCTCACCATTGATGAGTACCAGGAGTATGAAAGTAATTTGCTGAAACGCAACTATTGGCGTGAACTTTCCGATCAACCGCTGACAGACTATCGGCAGGACCGGCTGATTCCTACCATTTACGTGCAGAGCGAGGCTTTCGAAAGGATTTTTGGTGGAAACACCATCGACATCATCCCCCGTGGAAGTGCAGATATCAGCATCATGGCCCAGCACAATAAAAATGCCAATCCGATGTTCAACGAACGGCAACGCAGGCAGTGGGGCTTTGACTTTGACCAGCGCATCCAGATGAACATGACGGGGCAAATCGGTGACCGGTTGAAATTAACAACCAATTACAATACCGAGGCTCAATTTGATTTTGAAAATCAGATCCGGCTGGATTATACCGGAAAAGACGATGACATCATCAAACGGATCGAATTGGGGAATGTGAGCATGCCACTCAATACCACCCTGATTAACGGAACACAGGCACTCTTCGGTCTGAAAACACAATTGCAATTCGGCAAACTGAATGTAACGGGTATATTTTCCCAGCAACGCTCACAGCAACGGGAAATTACGATCAAAAATGGTGCACAGGAAAGCGAATTTGCTCTGAAAGCGGATGAATACGAAGACAACCAACACTATTTCCTCGCGCACTATTTTCGCGATAACTTCAATCGCGCAATGGCCATTGCTCCCGTCCTCACCACGGATGTAAACATCACACAGATTGAGGTATGGGTCAGCAATCGGAGTAATTCGGTAGATGACTCGCGGGATGTGCTAGCTTTGATGGATCTTGGGGAATATGCACCTTACAATACGGCACGGATCACACCGGGCAATACCCGATATCCTTCTACTGGCATTCCGGGGGAGCAACTGCAGTTTTATTCCAACAACCTCTTACAAATTCTTCCGCAAGATGCCCGTCTTACTCAATCAAACGGTGCACAGAGCTTCTTTCAGGGAGTTGGTGGCAACGATAACTATGCAAAACTCACCTACGCCCGGAAACTTCGCGAAGGCACGGAGTATACCATAAATAGACGACTGGGATTCATCTCCCTCAATATGCCGCTCAACAACGATCAAATATTGGCGGTGGCCTATCGATATACCGCTGGCGGACGCGAATACCAGGTGGGTGAGTTTTCGACGGACGTTCCCGTGACTCCCTCTGAACCCCGGATGCTGGTTGCAAAACTGCTCAAAAATGAAATCCTGAAAACCAACCTACCCATCTGGGATCTGATGATGAAAAACATCTATTCCATCGGTGCATACGGCGTGGGACAGAACAATTTCAGGTTTAACATCTTCCGTATCGAAGACGAAAGCGGCGTGGAGCGCCCGGCCATGTATGAAGGGCAGCATACGCAAAACAAACTGTGGATACAACTTACCGGACTGGATCGGCTCAATCCACAGAATTCGCAGCAGCCGGATGGCTTTTTCGATTTCCTTCCCGGCATTACCATCGATCCCGAACGGGGGCGCATCATGTTCCCGTTGGTAGAACCTTTCGGTAATGACCTCGCCAGCCAATTTATGCCGGGGGCCGAACAGGCGCTGATCGATAAATATTCGTACCAAGCACTATACGATTCGACCAAAGTCATTGCACAACAGTATTTTCCCAATCAAAACCGCTACCTGATCAAAGGTTCTTATGAGTCGGAGGTGGGTACCGAGTTTCAACTGGGCGCCATCAATGTGCCGCGGGGATCGGTGCAGGTCTTTGCAGGTCCGGCCCCCCTCCAGGAAGGGGTAGATTTCATGGTCGATTACGACATTGGCCGTGTCCGGATTCTCAACCAGGCATTGTTACAATCCGGACAACCCATCCGCATCAAAATGGAGAACAATCAGCTATTTGGGCTGCAACAACGCACTATGCTGGGAGGAAGACTCGATTACCTAGTGAATGACAAGCTGCAATTGGGGGGTACCATCATGAACCTTACCGAGCGACCGCTCACGCAGAAGGTAAACATCGGTGAGGAGCCCATTTCAAACACGATGTGGGGATTAGATCTTACCTACAATTCACCGTCTCGCTGGCTTACCCGGATGGTGGATAAAATTCCTTTTCTGGATACAAAAGAGCCTTCATCGATCTCGTTTTATGGCGAGTTTGCGCAATTATTGCCCGGCCATCCACGGGCGCTTAATTTTGCCGGTACACGCAGTGGTATTTCTTACATCGACGATTTTGAAAATAGCCGTTCGTTTATTGATATCAAAGGCGCCTACAACTGGCAACTATCCGGTACGCCCCAGCTTTTTCCCGAATCCCAATTGATGGATAATCTGGAGTACGGGTTTAACAGGGCCCGGTTAGCGTTTTATAACATCGATCCCATATTCTATCGGAACATTAACCTCACCCCGAACAATATCAACAGTTCAGAGCTCTCCAACCACCGCGTACGGGAGGTGCTTGAACAGGAAGTATTTCCTTACCGTGAGTCCACCACGGGCTTACCTATCTTTCTGTCAACGCTGGATTTAGCATTCTATCCCACGATACGTGGCCCCTATAACTACACCACCCGGGGCGTTAATCCGGACGGTACGTTAGCCAATCCCCGAAGCCGTTGGGGTGGTATGTTCCGCAAAATTGACGCCCCCGATTTTGAGGCACAGAACATCGAATTTATTGAAATATGGATGATGGATCCGTTCTTGACCAATCCGGAATCTGAGGGTGGCGATCTCTATTTTAACCTGGGAAATATTTCAGAAGATATCCTGAAAGACGGCCGGAAAGCGATGGAAAATGGCATGTCCCCTTCGGGCGACCTTTCCCAGATTGATGAAACCAACTGGGGAAGGGTACCACGGAACCAGCCGGTCATTCAGGCATTTGACAACGACCCAGCTGCACGTGCGCGCCAAGATATCGGACTTGATGGGCTAAACGATGTCGATGAACGCGGATTCCATGGTGATTTCTTAAGCCAAATGCAAGGACTGCTCAATCCGACGGCAGCACAAGAGGTAGTCAACGACCCATCGGGCGACAATTTTCAGTATTTCCGTGGTCCGGAACTTGATAATCAAAACGCAGGTATCCTCAAACGTTACGAGCGGTTTAACGGTCCGGAGGGAAATTCTAAAACACCCGAACAGTCGGTAGGTGTGGAAACATCGGCCTCCACCCTTCTTCCCGATGGCGAAGATATCAACCGAGACAACAACATGAATGAGGCTGAGGAATATTACCAATACCGCATTTCGTTGCGCCCTCAGGATATGCAGGTGGGTCAGAATTACATTTCAGACATGCATACCGCGGATGTAGCGTTACGGGATGGCCGTAAAACCCAAGTAAAGTGGTATCAGTTCCGCATCCCACTCTCACAGTATCAAGAACGTGTAGGCGACATCCGTGATTTTAAATCCATTCGCTTCATACGTACGTTTATGACAAATTTTGCGGATACGGCCGTAGTACGGCTTGCGCAACTGCAATTGGTGCGTGGCGAATGGCGCCGGTATAACTCGGAAAATAACAATGCCAAGGTAATAGCGGATCCCGCTATGGGCAATGTACCGCTTGACAACTCTACGGTGGAGGTCGCTGCCGTGAATATCGAACAGAATGGCAATCGCCAACCCATTCCTTACGTAGTACCGCCCGGCATTGAGCGGCAATTGGACTGGGGCAACCTCAACAACAATGTGCAGCTCAATGAACAGTCGCTTTCGCTCGATGTGAAAAACCTTCGCGACGGGTATGGTCGGGCCGCGTACCGCACCGCAACCAACGACTTTAGGGCATACGGGCGTTTGGAAATGTTTATCCATGCAGAAGGCCTGTATTTGCAAGACCGGGATTTCAGGGCATTCATCCGCGTAGGTACAGACGACCAATATAATTACTACCAGTACGACATGCCCCTGAAAATCACCCCGCCGGGCACGAGAGACGCCGAGTTGATCTGGCCGCAAGAAAACCGGATGAACATTCGCATCAACATTTTTCAGGAAGCCAAGGAGGCCCGTAACCGGGCTATGCGCGATGGTCAGCCGTGGCCCATCAATGAACCCTTTACGTTCTTCGACGGTGAAAACCGTGTAACGATCGTGGGGCAACCGGATATCAGCAAAGTGCGGTTTTACATGATCGGTGTGATGAATCCGTTACGGGGCAGTGAAGTGGCGCTTCCCAATGACGATGGCTTGGACAAATCGGGCTTATTCTGGTTCAACGAAATGCGGCTCACTGAGTTTGACGACAAGGGCGGGTGGGCCGTGACAGCGCGTATGAATGCGCAATTGGCCGATTTTGCCAATGTAACCGTTTCAGGAAGCAAAAGCACCGTTGGATTTGGCTCCATTGAGCAGCGTATCGGCGAGCGCAGCCGCAGTGACGATTTGTATTTCGACCTAGCAACCAATGCGGAACTTGGTAAATTCTTCCCTGTGGACTATGGATTGCGGATTCCACTGTTTTTCAGCTATACACGTCAGGTTGGCACACCCGAATACAACCCGCTCGTACCCGATATCGAGTTAAATAGCGCGTTGGCAAACCTATCGCGCAACCAACGGGATTCGCTACTCCGCGTAACTCAGGACTTTACCATACGGCGCAGTTTCAACCTAACCAACGTGCGTAAAATACGTACGAACATCGAAAAGCCCGTACGCCCCTGGGATATCGAAAACATCAGCGCGACATACGCATTCTCACAAAACTACCACCGTGACTACTTGACGGAGGTCGCTTTACAGAAAAACTACCGCGCGGCATTTGACTACACATTCGCCAGCAGCGACGACCTGACGTTTGAACCGTTCAAGAAATTCATCAAAAATAAGCATTTGGGCATTCTGAGCGATTTTAACTTCAACCTCATGCCATCGCTGCTCAACTTCCGTATTGATGTGAACCGGATATATAACGAGAACACGCTGAGGGAAAACAATTCGGCAGATAATTTTCTGCCCAGCATGGGCACGTTGTATAACAAAAATTTCACGATGAACCGCATTTATGGCATCAGTTGGAACCTATCCAAATCGCTGAAGCTGGATTTCAACGCAACCAATTATGCTATCGTGGATGAACCGGACGGACGCTTGAACGGCCTGAAGCGGGATACGCTGTGGGAAAATTTCTGGAGGCTGGGACGGACCACGGACTATAACCACATGATGAACATTACCTATACGGTGCCTATCAACAAACTCCCCGGACTGGATTGGGTGAATGTGGATGCCCGTTATGGTGCGCAATTCAACTGGCAGACCGAGCCGCTATTATCCATTCAGAGCCAGGATATCAACATGGGCAATAGCATCCAGAACTCCCGTACCATCCAGGTGAACCCGACGCTGAATATGGCCGGGCTGTATAATAAATTTGGATTTATCCGTAACAATACTGGATTAGATGCCAGTGGCACCGTCGCATTCTTCACCGGATTGCTTACGAGTATCAAAAACGTAAACGCTGCCTATACACGGGTTCAGAACACTTTCCTGCCGGGTTACACGCCGCGCACTAACGTACTTGGGTATGACTTTGATCACAATGCGCCCGGATGGGGCTTTCTCTTCGGAAGCCAGCGTGACATCCGTGAGCGGGCAGCCAGCAATGGATGGATTACCACAGATACGTTGCAAACGCAGCTTTACATGACATCACTTACGGAAGACCTCTCGGTGCGCGCTATCCTGGAGCCCCTCCGTGATTTGAGTATCGAACTGACAGCTGTGAAGTTGAACAATCAAAATTACACAACGTCGTTCCAATATTCGGGGCAAACAGCTGATTTTGAAAGCCTCACCCCTGTCACGACAGGGAATTACAGCATTTCTTACCTAGCCATTGGGACATCTTTTAAAGATCATGAGGCGCTGTTCCGCACGTTTGAGCGCAATAGGCAAACAATTTCTCAACGTTTTGGTCAATTGAATCCCAATTCGTCTGGCCAAACCGGCGGTTTCGCGGATGGATACGATCAAACGGCACAGGATGTCGTGGTGAACTCGTTTCTCGCAGCGTATCGTGGAAAGGATGCCGAACGCATTAAGCTGGGTAGTTTTCCGAATATTCCGATTCCGAATTGGAATGTCACTTATAATGGGCTGAACAAAATTCCTTTGTTCAGCGAATTTATCACATCCCTTACCCTGCGTCATGGATACAACACGCGTTACTCCATCAATGGGTATAATTCGCTGATCCGATATACCGAGACCAGCGGATTCCCTTCTGAGCGGGATGCCAACGAAAACTTCCTTCCGGAATTTCAATTTCAACAGGTTTCCATTTTTGAGCAGTTTGCCCCCTTGCTCGGTTTTGATGCCCGATTTAAAAACAATTTAACTGCAAATGCGGAATACCGCCGGGCGCGCACCCTGAACCTGAGTCTGCAAAACAGCCAGTTAGCCATGCTCAGCGATCAATCTTTTGTATTTGGCGCAGGTTACCGAGCAACTGGATTCCGAATGCCTTTCGGGTGGTTCAGTAATTTCAAAATGAACAACGATCTTAATTTCCGGCTGGATGTATCCCTTAATGATCTCAAGACACTTGTTTATCGTTCAGACATCAACGAATCGGAAGTATCGGCTGGGAATAAGAGTATTTCCTATCGGCCCTCGGTTGATTACGTCATCAACCAACGATTCAACATCCGTCTGTTCTTCGACAGTAATTCGGTGCGACCCTACACGTCACAGACGTTTGCGACCTCGTATGCCAACTTTGGGTTTAATTTGAGGTTGATGTTGCAGTAATAGGCCACTAGCTCCTTTGCGAGGCGGGCCTTGCGGCTTAAAATAGTTTCTCGCAAAGTCGCAAAGACGCTAAGAAAGTTACTTCGCGACTCTGCGGCTTTGCGAGAAAAAATAAAAAATAGTTTATTTTATCAACTCTCCCCAAAAACTGATTTCAGCAAGTAAAATACGCGGGGGTTGCGTAGGATTGAAATGCTCAATGCTTCTGAACCGGATGTACCTTACCGTCGCATCGGGATCAACCGAAGCGCCCGGCACAAATTCAAATTCTAACCCGTTATCAGAAAGCGCAATATCTTCATTTGTAGGAGCCTGCCAAGGATCAGCAGTTCCATTACCTGACGGTTGAACACATTCAAATTTACCCAAAAGCGTCCAACTACCATCCAAACTGCCATCCGGATTCGGGGCTAAGGATCCGTATATTTCAAATACCCTCGGATGACCTCTGTTCCAGCGATCGTCATTATTGTTCCGCGGCCACAGCTTCATCCTACTCAGTTTGGTTTTCAGACCTAAATCCCATGTAAGTGTACCTGGTAAGGTTGCAGGATCATCCGAGTGCATGAAATTGGTTGTGTTTTCATCCCATAATTGCGTTAAGGGATAACTACCGTTAATTCCTAGATCACCCGGCATAGGCTTTTCAACCCAGGTAGTCTTTGGAATCAATACCACCGGATCAATCATTGTTTCGACCGTTGCCGCCTGGAATACGTCGATTGCCTGCGAGTCCGGTTTATATGTCGTACTATAGGACAAAGGCCTATCAATGTTGAAATCTGGAAGCAGCGTTTCGATGTCCGATGTATCGACATCCGTGGTCTGACTATCACCATTTATATCCGTCCAGTTCAGATGGATACCTACTTCAGAGCTTTCGGCTGTACCCCAATTCAGTTTAAGATCCTGTCCATCATAATAGGTACTCTTCAACAAACGATTCGTCAGCAAGCTGCGGTAATTATCGCCATACACCGCACCCAGCATTTCAATAGGAATGGACTTATTCCCTTCGTCGTCATAGGTGTGAATCATAAATGAATAGGTGCCTTCGCTAATCGGGTCGATGATATAGCTGACCGTATCTACGTCTGCAGCCACAGGCAGTTCAACCGAGTCGGTGTAATTATTCCAGAATATTCTTGCTTTCTGTATTCTGGGATCGGTACCTCTCAGCCACGCTATTTTGATGCGATTATCGCCGGGATATGCAATCGGGGTATGTGCCGGCCCCGGATATATCAATCCGTTTGGAACGACATAACCCTCGTAAATATCCGTTTCGCTATCGCATGAAGAGAATCCCAAAATGACCCCAATAAAGATGACAAATAGTGTATTCTTCATCATAAATGATTTTTAATGATCCAAGTTTAATTGATTAATTCTCCCCAAAAGCTCAATTCCAAAACGTGAACGGTCGAAAAGGATGCATTGGCATAGGTAGATACGGTCCTGAACCTGATGTACCTTACCGGGGTGAACGGATTCGGGGCGAAATCAGTCACGCCAAATTCAAATTCGATGCCTTCATCAGCAAAGGCTATGTCCTCTTGGGTAATCTGCGAGCCGGGGCCGGATGGTTTCAAACTCTCAAATCGACCGAGCGGGATCCAACTGTCGTCAAGTTCCCCGGTAGGATTGGGCGAAACAGAACCCCATATTTCAAATACTTTGGCATGCCCTCTCTTCCATCTGTCGTCTGAATGCTTGCGGGGCCAATATTTCAAACGACTTAATTTGACGGTCCTTCCCAGGTCCCACGTGATGTTGTGCGGAAGCATTTGGGTTTCCAGGCCGTGAAATCCATCCTGATCATAATTCTCATCCCATATTCTTGTCGTTGGGTAACTTGCATTAACCGGAGGTATATCACCGGGCAACGTATAAGCATTCCAGGTAGATTTGGGGATAAACTCTTCAAACCACGGTGTCACCTTAGAAGTCAAGGTATCGGAAAGATTACCCCATCTATCGCGGATGTACACCGCAAATTCATGTTCTTCGGGATCCAATCCGTCAACACCGCGATACGTAAACGTTCCTTTTGGCGTAGCGGTATAATACGTGATTAACTCACTCATATATCCCAAATTCGCTGTATCCGCCATCAATACGATGGCCAAATTTGCTTCTTCAGGATTTTCGAAATCGATCGCTACCCCTCCAAAAGTATCCCTGAACTTTTTCGTTGCTAGCCGTACAGGAGCCGTCGTTGGGTTAATCTGTACAACATAAGGTGCTGATTCTTTTTCATTTTTCCCTACGGAATATAGTTTAACGTCGTACGTATCCGTGGTGCCGAATCCCTCCAGAACCAAGGAATCTTTGAAGTACGAAGATTTTGTTTCGCGTATTACCCCAGGTTTGATTTCATATTCAGCACGGACGTAAAGCAGATTTCTATCTACAGGCAATGCATATTTCAATACAGCTCCTCCCGGTCTGTTTTCTACGGTTACATTTGTCACCTGACCAGGAGCTGCTGCTGTATCGTCGATAAAATCAATACGCCCCTCTTCCTTGCAACTGATCCATAGAATCGACATTAGTAAGATACCGATAGCTATAATTCTATTTTTCATGATTTAATATGTTAATCGTTACCACCCAATATTTTGTACTAAATTTGGGTTCACTTCAATATCGCTGGTTCTGATCGGCCAGAAATAGTCGCGGACGCCAAATTCTTGTTTTAACAAAAGCTGCGGTTGGTACATCAGCCGGTTAACTTCTTCTTCTGTCCCATCAACGGTAGACACCATCATGTTCCACCCTTGCAGGGGGGTATGGTATTCAGTTGGCGCCGTTTTCCACCGCCGGATATCCCAAAAGCGTTGTCCTTCGAACGAAAGTTCGATCATGCGTTCCTGTTGTATAATTCCACGCAGACCAGCTTGGGTGTTGTATTTCTGGTTATTCGTGTACCTATCCCACGATTCCTTCACACCTTTTAAACCGGCACGGGCACGAACCAGATCGATGTATCGAAACAGTTCGGCGCTATTGGATCCGTTGGGACCTTCGACTTCGTTTATCGCTTCGGCATATAACAGGTACAGATCGCTCAACCGCATGACAGGCCAGGCATAACTTGGTGAAGATATGCTGTTGATCGCATTAAGTTGGGCCTCATAAGGAATGAATTTTTTGGGGATATAGCCGGTCCAGTTACCCTGTCCCTGCGAGCCGTCTGTTTCGCCCACTTTAAAGGCAAGGTATCTTAACGACGAAGCATCTTTATCATTATATTGCCCCGCTCCGAACCATACACCGCCATCGAAGCCTACCCAGGCATAAAAACGGGGTTCACGGTCGAAATGCATATCAATCGTGGTTCTTCCCTGCCGGATATAAAGTTTATCCGCTGCTTGTGCGGTCCGGAGGTTGTAAAGATCTCCGATACTTCTCGTTTTGTCCTCATCAAGCGGTACACCGTTTTCTGTATAAAACATTTCGGCAATTTTGATGGGCATACCCAACCACTGGCAGATGTCGTTGCTATTGACGTAATCTGGATTTAGTTTCGGCATGGATGCATGGATCATCCCCCCACTCGTGGGAATTGAAATCATTTGCGTATTTGCCCAGATAATTTCACTGCTTGAACGCAGGTTAAAAGCATTGCGAAGGGTTACATTCAAGACGGTTGTATCGTTGTATCGGTTGGCCGCATCGTCAAACGTATATAACCTGATCCCAGCTTCATGGCAAATATCAATCGCTTCTTTGCATGCGGCCACTGCCGCTTCCCATTTCTCGGCTTTGAAAGCTGCATCGAACAGGAGCGTGCCGTCGTGATTTTTCAACGTTGCCTGATCATTATTACCGTTGAACAACGGACTTGCCGCTGTTACCAACACTTTTGCCTTCAATGAAAGCGCGATGGGTTTGGTAATACGTCCATAGTCACTTGCCGGATCCAGTATAATGGTGGGCAGCATGTCGCCCTCAGCTGCCTCATCCAGTAACTGCACGATGTAATTGAAACATTCATCTACCGGTTCCCGTTCGACTTTCACCGCATATACATCCGCATCTACCGGCATATTTTCGCGGATCAGCGGTATCGGACCGTACATCTGTACCAGACAGAAATGGTAATAAGCCTTTAAAACCTTTGCCTCGGCGGTCCACTGTTCCCGCTCCCATGCAGGTAAGTCAGGGACTAAATCGACATTTTCCAAAAACGTGTTGCAAACACGTAACGCCTCATACATACTACCCCATCTTGCAAGTATCGGACTGGTTGCGTTTTGCAATCCTTCGCCGATATCCAAACCGGCAAGTGAAAACCGGTTAGAAAAGTGGGTGGTTCTTCTCGTCCATATATCGTCGCCGCCTAAGGTGGTCGGATCGCCGGCCCCTCCATTCTTTGGCATATAGGAATAGGCAGTCGCCAAATATTTACGGGCCTGTGTTCTCGAATTGAATGCCATATCCAAGGTAGCAATACCGTCGGGTACTACGTCCAACCAATTGCTGCAGGCAGTTAAGGTCATTATAGCGGCAACTATTATAATTTTAAATCTTTTCATATCGCTTACACTTAACTAGTTAAAGTTAAAATTTACCCCGATGTTAAATACCCGCTGATTCGGATAGCCCAATCCATTACCGGCCATTTCCACATCCCACATTTTAAATTTACTGAAAACAAGCAGGTTGGTTCCACTGAGATAGATCCGGAGATTATTCATTTTTATCCGATCAGTTAACCGGTCGGGTACTGTATAGCCCAATTCCGCCTGCTTAACGCGTAAGAAACTGCCATTTCGCATAAACCAGGTATTCCGTTGGTCTGAAGGCCATTGATAGGCACCATTTGAATCAATATAGGCTCCCGGGACGTTGTTTGTGTTGATCCTTGTATCCAGTCGGGGCCAGGTAGCATATAAATTTTGATTTTCCTCAGACCAGTAGCTGTCGGCATAGGCTTGAAGGATCTGGGCATCAGCCAGAAACGGGGCTGTACTATACGCATTGATCCAAAACGATTGCCGGGCAGCCCCCTGGAAAAATACCGAAAAATCAAATCCTTTAAATCCGGTTGAAATCCCAAATCCATAAACAATTTCAGGAACTTCAGGATAACCTAAGGGAACTTTATCCGCTTCGGTAATCTTACCATCACGGTTTACATCCAGGTATTTGATATCTCCGCCGCCATATTGAGAAGTACCGACATTTTGCGGTGGCGAACTGGCAGCTTCTTCATCATCAACAAAAAGCCGTTCGGCAATATACCCGATTGCCTGATTTAATGACATTCCTACTCTTGAGCGCCAAGGTTCGTTGTATTCCGGTTCCTCGTACACATCAAATCGGCTGGTTGCATACGTGAAATTTGCACGCGCCGAAGACCAGAAGTTGCTATTCCAGTTTTTTTGGTATTCCAACATCATATCTACACCTTTGCCCGATGCTTCGCCTACATTTGCTCGCGGTGTTGCCGTCAAGCCCATGGTATTGGGAATACTTGCCCTCGTCATCAGGATATTGTCTCTTTTTTCAGTAAAATATTCCGCAACGATATTCAGTTCATTCCATAAACCCAGTTCAAGTGCGAAATTCTGTTTATAGGATTTTTCCCAGGATATATAAGGATTGGCATATCGACTAATCGTGATTCCGTTATAAATCGTATTATATTCCGATCCGAAAATGGCTCGTCTTCCTTCGTTATCCATATTCACTTCGGAAAGATAAAAAAACCGATCCTCGGCAGAACCAATCTGATCGTTCCCGATTAAACCATAGGTATAGCGCAGTTTCAGATTGCTAACAACGTGCTTTATATCCTCCCAAAACTTTTCGTTGGATATAAGCCATGCCGCGCCTGCCGATGGGAAAAAGCCGAAACGGTTATTTTTATCAAAACGTTCGCTTCCATTATATCCAAAGTTAAATTCAGCGAAGTAGCGGGCGTCATATGAATAGGTTGCCCGCCCCACCAAACCTAGATTTCTGGAAGGAAGCGACAATTGCAGCGAACCGGTGTTGGCTTTCAACGTCTCCCGTGCCTGAAACACCAACATATTGCTTATGTTGTGTTTCCCGAAATCACGTACATGGTTTAGGGCTCCTTCAAAATAAAACGAGGAATATTGTTCTCTGTCATTCGGCAATTCCCCGTATCCTAAATATTCTGTACCAATGTCAGTTTCTACTAAATTGTAATCTCCTGTTAACCTGTTATATCTGCTAAGTTCATAATAAAACGGATTATATGATCTGTTGACCGCAAATTGCGATAAGCGGCTGATATTTAACATTGCCCTGCCAGACAGTCCCTGGGTAATAAAATCCAAACCCTGCTTCAATTCTAATTGAGCCAATATCTGTGAGCGGGACTTCTCTTTGTAACCACGGACCATTTCTGCATAGGGATTGATTTTACTATTGTTGAAGTTGCCGAACAAAATATGTTGCGCGTATTGGAAATCTTCGTCCGCGGGGTAATAAGCAGGGAACAGCACCGGATTGGAATGGACCATTAAATTATACATATCCGCTCCCCCGCGCAAGGGACCTTTGTATTCTTCGAAATTGGCACTCAAACGTACAATCAATTCAGTGCTTTTGGTCAGGTCAATGTTTACGGTCGAACGCAGATCGTAATTATTAATGGCAATGTTGTTATTGAAGTTATTGCGTTTGTCCACGTTCAAGATCCCGTTGTCGCGATTGAATGAACCGGCAACGTAGTAACGCGCAACTCCACCACCTCCGCTGACATTCAAATTACTCCGCTGATTCATCGTATACTCCTTAAACAACATGCTTTTCCAGTCGTTTGCGGGGTAAATAAGCGGATACCTGCCTGCCTCCGTCATTTCAATCTTTTCCTGCGAATATAGAATGGTTCCCAGGGGATCCCGGGTAAGGATCGCTTCGTTGTGCATTTTCATATACGTTACGGGATCAGCCACATCAACTGTCTGCGTTGGAGCCGATATCGAATTTTCGACGCGGAATGAAAATTTTGCAGGACCTTCTTTACCCTGTTTGGTAACGACCAAAATCACTCCGTTTGCACCGCGGGAACCGTACAACGCTGTTGCGGTGGCATCTTTCAATATGGAGAAACTTTGAATGTCGTCTGGGCGAAGGCGAGCAAGATCGTTTGCTGAGAGTTCGATACCGTCAATTAATATCAACGGGTTGGTGTTTGTCCCAAAGGTAGTTATCCCTCGGACAAAGAAATCGGCATTATCTTGCCCCGGTTCCCCGCTTCGCTGATACGCGATAATACCAGCCGCCTGGCCTGCCAATGCGGTGGTTAGGTTACTGGAAGGCACTTTCAGGTCACCGGGGCTAACGGACGTGACCGAGCCGACCACATCCCTCCGTTTCTGCGTACCGAAGCCAACCACGACAACGTCATCCAGTAATGAAGCCGACATTTCAAGCACCACATCGATTTCTCGCTGGCTACCGACGTCCATTTCTTGGGTGTGATACCCGACCATTGTAAATACAAGAACAGCACCATCAGGCACCTGCAACACGTACCTGCCGTTCAGGTCGGTACTCGTTGCCATGGTTGTCCGATTTTTCACTGATACAGTAACCCCGGCGAGTGGGGTTCCGGATGTGTCGACAACAATTCCCTGAACCGTGGATTGCTGCCGCAAGCTTGCAAGAAGCCGCTCCCGATTTACTTTTCTGGCGCTTCTTTTTAGAATGACTACTTTCTCGTCTTCCTTCACCACAAAATCGAGGGGAAGGTTTTTCAAGCTTTCGGCAAGCACCTCACTGATATTATCGGATTCGATGGAAATACTGACTGCATCGAGCTCTTCAATATCGTTGCGGTTATACAGAAAGGCAAATCCGGTTTGCCGCTGTATATCTTTAATCAATGCCGTTACACTACCGTTGGACATGTCCAAGCGGACAGTTTGCGCCACTCCCTTTGCATGGATTTGAAGGGAAGCGAATACAATAAAAAACGCGGCGATTTTCAAATACAATAAAAAGCTAGTAAAAGGGGATAAGTAGATATTTCTCCCCATAAAAGAAAAAAAATGCATAATTTTGATTTCGTTTAGCTATATAACACATAACCTAAAAGTGATCGCAAAGCTTTATAGGTGTTACTGAACTGGACGAATCAGCCGCACCGGTTGCCTCCGGTGTGGCTTCTCCAGCTTTATATCGGTAGTATTCTTTATGTCATAACGGTAATCCTCCTCCCATCGATTATAAATTTGACGTGACCTGTCAGTTCCAGCAACTCCAGTAGCCTGGAAATAGAGAAGCTTCGGGGGAGCATGAGTATGCTGAATTGCTCCGTAATCTGTGTTTTATATTCAACATCTACATCGTACCACCGGGCAACCTCCTTCATGATCGTTTTCAACTCCGCATTTTCAAAGTTGAAGTAGCCATCTTTCCAGGAAGTTTCGGTATTCAATCCCACCCTTCGTTTCAACAGTACAGGATTTGATACTTGCGTAGTCAGCTGTATTTGTTCACCGGATTTTATCAGTAGGGCATCTTCTCCTGCTTTGAACTTTACACTGCCTTTTTCCAACGTTGTGTTGATGAACATGTCGTCGGGATAAGCCTTCACGTTGAAGGACGTCCCTAGTACCTCGATTTGCGCGCGGTTCGGCAAATTTACAACAAAGGGCCGCGCTTTGTCCGAAACAACATCGAAGTAAACCTCTCCCTGTATTTCTACCACACGCTTCTTATGACCAAAAACAGCCGGGAAGCGGATGCTCGACGCCGCGTTTAACTTTGCCGAGCTGCCATCCGGCAACACAACACGATACTGCCCACCTTCCGGCGTTCGAACGGTATTAAAACCTGCCGATCTCTCCTTATTTACAGGCAAATAGGTGATCTGCCCTTCTGAAAGTTCAACTCCGGGGGCTCCGCTCTGCTTGAATTTATTACTTATTGATGCGTCGCCGAGAAAAAGTAAGTTACCGTCCGCCAATGTGACCATTGCTTTATTCGAACCCGCATTGATATCATTTTTGTATCGCTCCTTTCGAGTCAGATAGTCGGCTTTATCCGTGTGGCTTCTGTAAAGCCAAACGGCTGCAAATACAGTAAAGAACAACGCCAAGCCTGCAACCAATCGTATTGAAGAAAACGAAAAATAAGTTTTGCGGCCTGAAATTTCTGTAGGCTTTGTGTCGTTAAACCCAGCAAAATCAGCCCACTCGTGAAGTAAAAAAGAATCGTCGTCGGCAAGCTCGGTGTACAACGTATTCAACTCCGGATATTTCGTTAAATATCCTTGCAATTCGATGCGTTGTAACTCGGTTAAACTACCGTCGATAAACAACCTGAACAATTCTTCTATTCGTTCTGATTCCGGGTTCATATTTGGCCTGTTTCATTACTATAACAACTGACACAGAATTTCAACTCAACGAATCGAACTTTTTTTACAAAAAGAATAAAAAACGTTTTAGCTGGTTACACTAAGCTTTTGTGCCCCAGCGATTTCTTGATTAGGTGCAGTGCCCGGGTTTTGGCGTTGCGAACATTTTGCTCTGAGGTGTTTAGCTTTTCAGAAATTTCCTTCGTTGAAAGACCATCGAGATAAATCAGGTTGAAGATGACCTTGATTTTATGTGGCAATTCTTCCACCTTATCGTAGACGTAGTTAAGCAATTGTGCTTTCATGATTTTAGCCAGGATAAAATCCTCACTATTTTCCGATAAATAGAGGATTTCCTCGTGTGCTGTTGACCGCACTTTCAGCGATTTTAAATAATTAAGTGCTGCATTTTTGGCTGCTTTATACAGAAAAGCCTTTATGGATGGTAATTCATTGAACTTCATCCGATTGACCCATACTTTTTGGAAACACTCAGCTGCGATATCTTCAGCTTGTTGTTCATTATTGGTTAGCTGAAAAACGAAATAACAAATTGCCCGATAATACCGTTCAAATATTTCATTGAAGGTCTGTTGCGATATTCCCGTTTTATTGTTGGATAACATTGCTCAAAGTTAAGTTTATATTAAAGACTCATTTTACAACTGCATAGCGGCTCACTTCAGTTGTCCAACAAGTTGCGCAGACCGCAATGGCGGTTTACCTTCCACGGTTAGTTTAGAATACAGGGTTATCTTCTGCATTCATTTGCCACACAATGCTATCTAAAATGATACAAAAAACTATCCTGCGGTGTCCTGCATCCGTACCATATTTAATGGCAGCTAGTTATTTAGTTAGCGACACGCGATACAAATCTTTTCGTCGATCGAGCAGATTTTTCACCGTACCATATTGATTAAGTTCCTTCAATAAATTTAAATCTACATCCACTACCAACACCATCTCTGTGTTGGGCGTGGCTTCCGCTTTAACGGCATTCGTGGGAAACGCAAAATCGGAGGGTGTAAACACAGCTGACTGGGCGTATTGGATATCCATGTTGTTGACTTTGGGCAAATTGCCTACCGAGCCGGCAATCGCGACATAACACTCGTTTTCTATGGCCCGTGCCTGGGCACAATTCCGAACGCGAGTATATCCGTTCTGCGTATCGGTCAGAAAGGGTACAAACAAGATCTGAACCCCTTGATCGGCCAATATTCTTCCCAACTCCGGAAACTCTACATCATAACAGATCTGTATACCGACCTTTCCACAGTCGGTATCAAATACACGAACTTCGTTTCCGCCGTACATGCCGTAATATTTCGTTTCATTGGGCGTGATGTGCACTTTTCTATATTCTTCGGTCTTTCCATTACGCTGGCAGAGGTACGAAACATTATAGAGTTTGTTGGCTTCATCTACAAATGGCATGGACCCGGCAATGATATTGACGTTATAGGAAACTGCAAGTTGCTGGATCTTCTGCTGCGTCTGTTCGGTCAGTTTGGCCAGTTCGCGCATGGCCTCCGTAGTGGGCAGGTGGTTGTAAGATTCCATCAATGGCGTATTAAAAAATTCTGGAAACAGCGCAAAATCCGCCCCGTATCCGCTCACGGCATCCACAAAAAATTCTACCTGCTCATGGAACGCCGCAATGTCCCGGAAGGTACGCATCTGCCACTGCACCAGCCCGAGCCTGATGGTTTTTTTGGTCGGCGATGCCGCCCTCGTTTTGGGTTCGTAGTAAATGTTATTCCATTCCAACAAGGTAGCATATTCGCGTGATTCCAAATCCCCCGGCAAATAATTCTTCAGCACTTTTTTGACGTGGAAGTCATTGGCCAACTGAAAGGTGAGCGCCGGGTCGTAAATTTCCTTTCGCTTGACCTTTTCGATGTATTGCCTCGGAGTTAATTCATCGGCATGTTCATGGTACTTCGGCAGACGGCCGCCGACAAGAATACCTTTCAGATTCCAATGTTCGCACAACTCCTTACGCGCATCGTATAACCGTCTTCCCAATCGTAAGTCGCGAAACTCGGGATGTACGAATACCTCAATTCCATACAGTACATTGCCCTCCGGATCATGCGTGGAAAATGTTCCTTCGGCAATGATCTCCCGATAGGGATGGGTAATATCCGTCTTTTGTGTATCAATCACAATCGCCAATGCACAGGCCACCACACGGCCATCCACATCCACTCCCAACTGACCATCGGGGAACATACCAATGAGGTCCCGGATGTTATTCCGTGTCCATAGGCCACCCACACCTCCATAGGCCTGCGTCATGGAGTCGATTAAGTCATTGTAGTCCTTCAATGACAGCTTTCTGACATGAATATTCATATGCGTTCAATTACCCGAACCTGTTAACATACAGAATCCTGCCTTAAACGTAACGAATCATTTTGACAGCTGCAAGTAACCGCGCGCGTGTATTTACTCCTATCTCGGCAGGGCTTGTGCGCCGCAAGAGTTTCGGTCTGCCACTCGCAAGCTGGAATCCACTGCGCTGCACTTGCGTCTTTACAAGGCTTGCTCCGCAGCAGACGAAAACACCTACTTACGGAACTCGGATGCGTTTTGGCTACTCACTGGTGTTGTATTCGCCCTGTAATGCATACCACCCGAAAATACACAGTCCTCCGGTTATAATAGGCATCAGAATAAACGTGTAAATAATAGCCGGAACCAAATCCTCCGTTTTACCGCTTGTGAACTGCGGAATGGCTTGACTGATGATTAGGTAGTATCCTGCCACCAGTCCAAGAATAATCCAAACAACACCTAAAATTCGTTTAATCGTATTCATGGTTTACTGGACATTTTGGTTTTTATTTTTAAGATATAGCAGCCCGATGATGAAACTCACACCGGCAATTAGTATGGGATACCACAGCCCGGCCAGGTGCGGTTTGTCGTAAGGAAGCGCTTCCGATGCTTGCTGCACCGCTGTATTGGCTACTTGCGCTTTGGTTACGAGATACGTTGCCACGGCCGGTAACAACCCTCCGAATATACCGTTTCCGACGTGATATGGCAACGACATGGAGGTATAGCGTATCCGCACAGGAAACATCTCCACCAGAAAAGCGGCTATCGGGCCGTATACCATGGTTACGTATAACACCTGGATAAATACCAGCAATACAATGGACCAAAATGCACTACGTCCCACATGCACGGTTTGCGTCGTCGTCGCGCCTTCGGTTACCCAAGTGGCCGTACTGCCGTCGTCATATACCTTTATAATCGCGTCTCCTTCCGCACGCTGCTGATCGACTAATTCCTGCTTAGTGGTAACATCCGTGAACTGGTACATCCGGTCATAAATTGGCCGGTACGTCAGGATAGCCAACAGCATACCTGCAAGCATCACAGGCTTCCGTCCGATCCGGTCAGATAACCAACCGAAAAACACAAAAAAACCCGTTCCCGCCAGCAAAGCGGCACCAATAATAAAGTTGGTCTGATCAAAATCTACATGGCACACGTTCTGCAAGAACGACAATGCATAAAATTGACCCGTATACCAGATAACTCCCTGTCCCATGGTAGCACCGAACAGGGCCAGTAATACAAACTTAAAATTAAACTTGTTTCCGAATGACTCTTTCAGCGGATTAGTGGATGTATTCCCCTCGCTCTTCGCCTTTTTGAATAATGGTGACTCGTCCATATTGCGGCGGATAAAATAAGATACGACAACCATTACCGACGAGAGCAGGAACGGCAGCCGCCATCCCCAATCGTCAAAAGCTTCGGCAGACATGCTGCTTTTGGTCAGCATAATAACCGCCAGGGAAATAAACAATCCCACGGTTGCCGTCGTTTGAATCCAGGAGGTGCGGAAACCCCGCTTATGCGGTTCGGAATGTTCGGCTACATAGGTAGCCGCCCCGCCGTATTCTCCCCCGAGGGCCAGTCCCTGCAAGAGACGCAGCAACAGTACCAGGAGAGGAGCTGCGAAACCGATCGTCTCGTACCCGGGCACGAGCCCGATGGCACACGTAGACAAGCCCATCAGGAGCAACGTCACCATAAAGGTATATTTGCGGCCGATAATATCGCCCAAACGGCCAAAGAAAAGTGCCCCGAAGGGCCTCACCACAAAGCCGGCGGCGAATGTTGCCAATGTAGATAGAAAGGCCGCTGTCGGATTGTCCGACGGAAAAAACTTGGTAGAGATAATGAGGGCGAGACTGCCGAAGATGTAAAAATCGTACCACTCGATCAACGTGCCTAAGGAGGATGCACCGATCACTTTCCACAATGTTTTCTTGGAGGAGACGGTGACGCCTGCAGAATTTTCTTCCATAAAATCGGTTTATAACAGAATGAGTAGCTATCTAAAAAATGTTAGCGTGCTAAAGTAATATTATTTATGGAATAAGCGCAAAAGAATCGTGAATTCAATGAATTTCAATTAATCCAATCGCCTAATTTTGATATTCTTGAAGTAAGCACCGTCTTGATGATCCTGCAGGAGAATATGTCCGAAAGCGGCCTCTCCATACGGGGTGCGATATTCGTTGAACTTTGTACCCGACACGCGCTTCCTGAACTCCGGCGAGCCGCGCTCATACTCGAGCATCTTTTTTCCATTTAACCAATGCTCCACATGTTTGCCTTTGGCCACGATCCTAGCTTCATTCCAGGCCCCATCTTTGAGTATTTTCCGTTTTGGTCGATACAAGAGGTACAGGGATGCTGTACTTGTTTTTGGGCTTTTGCCGTTTTTGACGGATTCGTGCCGGAAATCATCGATGAGCTGATACTCGGGGCCATTCAGTGTCACCTCTCCCTTGCCATTTTCCAAGGGAGCTACAAAATACTTGATACCGGTATTCGCCGAATCGGCAAGTTTAAAATCGAGTACCAGCTCGAAATCCGAGAATTGTTCACGGGTGATGATATCGCCTCCCTTTCGCCCCGGCAATAGGGTCAGTACGCCATCTTCCACGACCCAACCTGCTGAAGGAAACCGGTCTCCCCGAACACTTTGCCACCTGATCGCTGGATCGCGGCCGTCGAACAGCAATTCCCAACCTTCCGCCTGCTCCTTCTGTGAGAGGTATATCTTATCACTTCCTGCTGTATCAACGGCGACCGCCGTCTGTTTGCCCTGCAGCTGCAGCACGCCCACCGCATAGCGCCGCCCATATTCAGCGGCCGAAGGGCTGTCGAAATGCGTGCCATCGCCGTGGTGCCACAACCCTTCGGATGAGACAACGCGAGTATGGGCTACCTTAGTCGGTAACGTCGGCAGTTGTTTATTGATATAGTCATATTGCTCCTTATACCGTCCCAATTCGCCTACAATAAAAGGCAAATCAGGGTCACCGACCACTGTACGTATCCGTTGGATGAGCTCACTTAGCCGATCAATGTATCGTGCTGCTGCATCCGGATTGCTATCTCCTTCGCCCTGATGCCAGATGATCCCTTTTATTACCCCGTATTTCATGGCTTCCATAATGCGGGCAACGGCATCATTATAGGGATAGGTCTTCGTCGGGGGATCAAACGTTCCTGGCGTCCATTTCGTAATGGATGTACCCCCAACCGCGCAGGGCACCAACCCGATGGTAGCGTTTGGGTACGCCTCGGCGATCGCGATACCAAAGGAAAGACCGGGGCCTACGCCCGCCGCCTTCGGTTTGTCGAAATGCAGTGGGTGCGTTGCCGGCACCCATTGCTGATTTTTTGCAAACATGAGCACCCGCTCATGGCTTATCGATTTATATTCCTCCGTCAGCGGACCGCGACCGGCCATATTCGACTGCCCCATCAGTATGTAAAGATGGAACGTACTATCCCGCTGTTGGGCGAAAATCAACAAAGGCATCGCTATCCATAACCCGAATAACCACCTGACTGCGGACTTAACCGTTACGTTCATTTTTTTTGTTTTTGATTGCGATCAGATTCTTATAACAAAGATGCACTTTCTCTGTCAAGAAACAATATAAAAATAAACCCGTGTGAGTCCGCGGCTGGTTGTGCCGGCATTATCTTTTTTTAGTTACGGGTAGTATCTATTCGTCGTTGTCAAGCCATTTTTTTAAAAACGCCACGCCTTCGGCCACCAACGCTTCATGACCACCTTCGTGGAGAACTAAATCGATGCGATTCGATAGTTCCAGGCGCTCGTAATGCACTTTCGAGCGCTCGAACTCTTCCACAACCTGCGGCCAGTAAGCGATATTATCCTTTTTACCATGTTGTATCTGAATGGGCCGCGGACAGATCAGCGAAACGACGTCGTGGTCGGAAAATTCGGTCAGCCAGCCGCTAAAAAAAGCATGTTCTTCATTGCCCGCTGCGAAACTGCTGTAACGTTCATCCGGCACCACCATCTTATTGATCCGGTGATTGAACCACGCCGACACGACACCGGCTTTGATACGTGGTTCCAATGGCATCCAGAACAAAGTGGCCATTCCTCCCAGCGACACCCCCCAGGCACCCACCCGGTCGGCATCGATACGTTCGTCCTGCAACACCACGTCCAGCAGATGCTGAAGTCGTGCCAATTCGATACCCGGAAGACTCACGTCAGCCAGCCGCGCCAGCCGTTCGATATTGTTTCGGCGTGGTATGCTACGCATGTTCAGGGGGGCGATTACGGCAAACCCCGCATCCAGCAATGCTTTTGCATATGCATGGTAGCTTTTTCCGTCCTCAAAGGCCGTTTCGGGGCCGCTTCCGATACCATGCAACGCAATGACCAGGGGCGCAGGGTTTGCTTTGCTGGCTCCTTCTGGGTATGCGATCACCGCCCTGGCTGCAATAGTTCCCAATGGAAGTTCCAACCACTCAGCGTCAGTGCCCAACAGGTTATATGGTTTGCTCAAAAGCGGACCTGTCTTTTGTAAATGTGGCGGTTTAATCACCTCTTTTTCCCAGCGCAGCCGATTGGGTGCAACACTGCGTACCAGTGCGTCGGCGCTGCTGTAGTCGCGGTTCCACGCCATCGCGGCGCGTGCGTCATATTCATCCACGAGGTAATGGGTGAGGTAATCTTCGAGCTCTTGCTCATATGCGTCGATACGCATTTCGTCTTCTGCTTCCGTGAGCACCTTGGCATCCTGCGCACATACCGGATGGGTAATCGTAATCAGCAGAAAGGCAGCCGTTAATACGGCTAGCCTTTTTTCTAAACAAGTAATATACATAGTCATTTTGGTTGTCGAGTAGACCCGGGGAATTTCACCCCGAGTCCCTCATAGAACCGTACTTGATACTCTCGCATCATACGGCTCTTATTATCAATTACACCCAAGGCTTTCCCTGCCACGGGTGTTTTGCCTAACTCCCTTGATACCTCCCGCCTAAGCGGTTTCTCGCTGGGACACGTAGGCACGATAATACGCCCCCTTCGCTCCATCCCCATTACAGGGACTTCATCACTACTACGGGGCGTTCCGCCCCCGTGCGGCGCATCGGTACTTTCCCCCTTGCGGTGTCAGCCGCTTGGGGTTTTCCCTTCGCATCGCCGCGACAGGTTCTCCTGTTCCGAACAAAAGCCTGTGCTAGGCTCGTGCCGCCTATACGCCGGATGCCGCATGGACAGTAGACAGGTGCCCTCCATGCTTATCCCAATGACGATGGTGGACATTGGTTCTGACATCACTTCATCCTTTCGACGCCTCATCAGCGGTTCACTTGCGTTCACCTTCCCAGCACTTACCTGACACCTTTTATGATGCCTTTTCCCCCTATCGCTCACTACCACAGCACTTAACCGCAGCAGCATAGGGGCGGTTTGGAAACGGCACCTGTACACCGTATCCGAGGGGCCTACCCTCATCTTCCATTCAGCATTAAATGTTAAATTCATAGAATTATACACTTATTCAGGACACTCACCAACCCGGATTTTGTCCCAATGCCGGATTGAGTGTAAGTTCATTAATAGAGAGGGGATCAAGGTAATCGCGGTCAGCATCAAATCCATAGCCTCCCGGTACTGCATTGGCAAACGGATCCAAAAAGCCGGCCGCGTTTACGGGCAATGCCGGTTTATTGGGGAACTGTGCAGCCCTCGCCCCCGTTGGTCGCTTGCCGATGATGAGCTCATCGGCGGCGGCCCACCGTGCAATATCATTCCAGCGGAAGTCCTCCAATGCCAATTCCACTTTACGCTCCCGCCGGATTTCGTTAATCAGCGGCGACAATGCGGGAAACTCCCAATTTGGATCCGCGTCGATGGCATCCAGCAGCAGATTCGGCATGCCCACGCGGTCACGCAGTTTCTTGATCGTATTATCGATATCGGTTTGGGTTGCTTGACCTAACTCAGCCTTGGCCTCGATGTAGTTGAGCAGTACTTCCGCATACCGGAATTGGATGGATGGCGTCTCCTCAAAATTGAGGTCGTGATAGACTGAATTCGGATTGTAATCCTTCCGGCGCATATACCCCGTGGCGGACGAATTCGTCGAGTTGGTATACAGGCGGTCGTAAACCTCCTGCCACGTACGAACGGTTCCATCGGGTGCAACCATCCAAGGGGCATTGGGGATGAATATCGTTTGCCTGAAACGGGGATCCCGGCCTTCTGCTTCCACCGTTAAATTAGAATAACCCTTAAAAAGATCGCTTTTGCCGATGGGTTTTCCATCGGCACAAAGATAAGAATCCGCCATTTCCTTTGTGATCCCATAGCCCTCGGGCGTCTCCATCCGGTAAAGCTTACTGTGACTGTGTATACCCAGGTCACGGTCCATTTTGGTCCAGAACATTACTTCGGGATTGGTCGAATAATCCCGTAATCCGAACAGGTCATTGTAATCACTGCCGGGATGGCCTGTCGCATAAATATCGAATAATCCGGAAGCCATTATTTGTTCAGCAGCAGCGACGGCCTTTTCGAAATATCTATGGGGAGAGGCATCAGCGACACCGAATGCCGTACCGGCATGGTATTTTTCCCAGCTGCCCTCATACAGGGCAACCCGCGATTGATACAGTAGAGCGATCCATTTATTGATTCGCGTATAACCGTTGGTTTTCTCAGCCGAGAGGTATTCAACTGCCGTATCCAAATCAGCCACAATTTTATCGGCAATGATATTGCGTGGAGCCCGTGCTTCGTAAAGTTCAGGGGATTCCATGGTCAGCACCTTGTCAATCCATTGTACGTCGCCGAAGGTCCTCAGCAGGTTGAAATAGAACATCGCCCTAAAAAAATGGGCCTCTCCTACATATTGCTTATATGCTTCGAAATCCGCTTCCACGTTGTGGTAGTTGGCGAAAAAGTAGTTGATGCTCCGGACACCGGAATAGTTGAGAGCGGGAGCATTATTCACCGTCCGGATTCCCTGGAAGCGGGTATTGACGGATGTTTCGCTGATGTAGATATCGGTGCCGACATCTCCCCGGCCTTTGTCCATGATCGGAAAGTTGCTCCGGTCGTAATATTGGTTAACGTATAGTTTCAGGTCGTTCGGTGTCTTGAAGAAAACCGGTGCAGTAATGGCGTCCAGTGGATATTTTTCGAGGTGACCTCCTTTTTCGCAGGCGGCAATGGCGATGGCGATGAAGGAGAACAGGATAATTCTGAGTCGATTCATGTCGTTGTTTCTTTGGTTATCGGTACTTAAAAAACAAAATTAACACCCAATGAGTACATCTGGCTGATGGGGTAAGTTTCACCCAGATCCACACCGCCATCCAGCGGATTGGATGCGACCGCTGTCTCCGGCTCATACATCTTGGGCAACCTGGAGAACGTGAGGAGATTTTCTGCGGAGAGGTAAATCCGTGCGCTTTTCACGGATAGCCTATTCAGCACAGGTGACGGCACCGTGTACCCTATCTGCAGGTTTTTAAGCCTTAGGTACGCCGCATTCAGCACATACCGACTCTGATAACGGGCATTCTTGTATCGCTCTGCGGAGAAATAAGGCTTGGGGAAGTACGCATCGGTATTGGCGCCCAACAGGTTGGTTTCGTCGGCTGGCCTCCAGTAATCGAGCATCCGGCCACCCTTAAAAATACCGGAGTTACTGGGCCCGACATTCAGCCCCCAGAAATATTCTGCGTCAACGCCTGGAAGAAACGCTCGCTTACCCACCCCCTGCCAGATCATGTTCAGGTCAAATCCTTTCCAGTTGAGGCCACCGGTGAATCCGTAAGTGTATCGCGGCGTGGTGTTGGCAATGACTGAAAGATCGCCATGATCCTCCAACGTACGCCCGCCTTCATTGATAATCCCATTGCCATCCAAGTCTTTATAGACGATATCGCCCGGCCCCCAGGTTTTATAGTAAAACGACTGATCTGGCATGGGCTCACCGGCATTCTGCATAATGTGGTCGGTGGTCAGTCCCCACTGGTCACCATGTACCCGACCTTTATACCAGCCATTGATTGAGCCCGATTCATTGCGGTATTCCAGAATGGTCGTCTTGGAATCACCCAGCACGAGCCTGGCATCGTAGGACAATCCCGACGGCAGCCGGTCTTTCCAGCCCACCGACAGTTCAAATCCCTTGGTAGACAATTTGGCATTGTTCGTCAACGGTACGCCGGTGCCCAGTACCGACGGCAGCTGGACGGACGGCCCCAGCATATCTGATGTGGTACGGTTGTACCAGTCAAACATTACATCCAGCCTATTTTTAAGGAATCCAGCCTCTACGCCGATGTCAAACGTGGTGATCGTCTCCCAGGTCAGGTTATCGCTAATGATCGCTGGTGCCAATGCATAGAGCGGCACTTCGTCGCCGATGAGGTAACCGGGATTGTTATAGCTATCTGCATTCCGCCGGTACTTAACCCCCATGGTGGGTAGGTACAGGTAATTGGCGACATTCTGGTTTCCGAGGGAGCCGTAGGACGCCCTTAATTTCAGGGCGTTGACATAGGGCGATACCGGTGTCCAGAAATTTTCTTTGGAGATGTTATAGCCCGCCGATACCGAAGGGAACAAGCCCCACCGCTGGCCAGAAGGAAACCGGGATGAGCCGTCGTAGCGGCCGCTGGCCTCGAACAGGTACTTTTCATCGTAGTTGTAGTTGATGCGGCCGAATATACCCTCGGTAGCCCAGTGGTTCATCCAGTCGTCCAAGGTAAAATCACCTGTAGCCGTGTGTATAGACGGCACCTGTTCGGTGATAAGGTTCGTTTTAAACCCATTGAGACCGCGGTTGAAATCGGCATCCCGCTCATATCCCGCGAGCACTTTGAAATAATGCCGCTCCAAGCGCTTTTCGTAAGAGGTGAACAGGGTAATCTTATCATACTGCCCCTGGTTCATGACAGACCGGTACCCACTCGTCGCTTCGCCGATATTTCCGGTCGTACCATTGGGTATGGGCACAGGTACGGGCTTGGGATTGCGGGTTTCCGAACCCCAACGGTAATTATACCGGTAATACAGGTTGGTTTTCCACCCCGGTATAGGCTCAATTTCGGTGCCGATATTCAGCCATAAGTCGTGGTTTTCGGTAACGATGCGCCCACCCTGTTCAAGCACCAAAATCAGTGGGTTAGCAATGGAGCCATCGATGTTATACTTCGGCATAGTGGGCCAGAAATCGATGAATTGCGACCAAGTATACGTGCGTTCCAGCCCTACCATGCCCAGTGGCGCGTCGGTTTCCGTACGGGCATACCGGGCACTGAAGTCGAATGAAATCCAATCAGCGACCTGCGATTTAACATTTGCCAGCACGTTATACCGCTTGAATCCGTCATCCCCCCAGCTGTAAGCGCCGGGCTGGTCAAAAAACCCTGCATTGATGTAGTACTGACTCCTGCGGTCGCCGCCGTTCAAACTGACGTTGTGTTTTTGCTGCAGGACGTATCGTTTGTAATACTCCCGGGTCCAGTTGTAGTTGGCGTTGCCATCCCAGCGTCCACGCCATTGGCTGTAAGGAGGTTTATCCGGGTTGTATTCGTAAGGATACGTGCCATCCATGTAGCCTTTTATGCGTTCGATCTGCTCATCGGGAAATGTGGGTGTGAGCCCCGCGTTTGCCTGTGCCTGGTTAAAAGCCGTTGCATAGATGAGCGAATTTTCCATGTCAGGTACATATATGGGTACTGAAAAGGAGATATTATTGTTGTAGCTAATCCGGGCGGGCTGATCTTTGCTGCCTTTTTTAGTGG